>ENA-OOZN01000631-OOZN01000631.1-human-gut-metagenome-genome-assembly--contig:-NODE-631-length-31840-cov-6.530124_pt1 | contig 31840 bp, 30 predicted proteins | sample MGYA00241187_ERZ501397 | MGnify/ENA primary metagenome ERZ501397 (study PRJEB25962, sample SAMEA2042921) | human gut metagenome | biome: human gut; feature: human-associated habitat; material: faeces... | reverse complement strand
TCTTGCGGCTGGGCAGGGGCTTGATGGGCTTGACGTGGTGGAAGTCCGTGTGGCTGGCGGTGGACAGGTCACAGATGGCCTGCGTGTCCGTGCCGGAGAAGGGGCGGTGGGGCAGAGCCTCCACCTTCTCCACCATTTGCAGCAGGCGGTTGTAGCCGCCGGGCTTGAGGATGGTGGTGGCCACGGTGATGGGCCAGATACCAGCGGCAAACAGCTTGTCGCAGTTGAAGTACTCGGCGCCGCCGGCGAAGGAGATCCGCATCCTGCCGCCGAACTGCCGGGAGATGCGGTGGCACATCTCGATGGTCAGGGGGAACAGGCTCCGACCGGACATATACATCTCGTTGTTGGGCAGCTCTCCACGGGTGGTGTCCACGGGGAAGGTGTTGGAGAGCTTCAGGCCGAACTCCAGCCCGCAGCTGTCCGCCAGCTTCTGGAGTCGCTGGAACATGGGAACGGCGTCCGCCCACTGGAGATCCTCGTTGAAGTGGTGCTCGTCAAAGACGATGTAGTCATAGCCCATGGCGTCCAGCGTCCGCCGGGCAGTCTCGTAGCCCAAAATGGTGGGGTTGCATTTGACGAAGGTGTGCAGGTGCTTTTCGGAGATGAGATAGCTGGCAATGCGCTCGATCTCATCGGGAGGACATCCATGGAGGGTGGAGACGGTGACGCTGCCGGAGACACGGGGGGAGATGGCGTTGATGAAGTCGCTCTCCGCCGGGAACAGCTCCTTCAGAACCTCCTTGCACTCATCGAAGATGGCGGTACGGCGGGCGTCCATCATGCCGTCGATGTAGGTGTTCACCTTCTCGCCCTTGATGCCCTCCAGATCGTAGCCTACGGACATATTGAACACGAAGCCGTCGGGATCGCCCAGATCGTAGACCTTGCTGAGAACCTTCAGGGCGCACCAGGCCTTGATGTACTCGTCCATGGCCTGCGGCACCGTCAGCTCCGTGGACCACTCCTGATTGTAGCCCTCGTCGTTGGCCAGAATGCAGGGGCGGGGGACGCAGGCGGCCAGATCGGCGCCGTCCATCTTCTGGACGGTCTTGACCTCGAAGAACCGTGCGCCGGCCACATAGGCGGCGATGATGTTCTGCGCCAGCTGGCTGTTGGGGCCTGCGGCGGGGCCGAAGGGAGTTTCGATGCGCTCACCGAAGATGGGCAGGCTCTTGCCGGAGGCACGATAGGCCTTGTGGATGCCGAAGATCTCGCCGCAGTCGGCGTATTCGGTGACCACCCAGTTCATAAGAGAGCGGAAGGGGATGGGATACATTTTTTCAGACATGGGGATTCCTCCTTATTGTGATATGGGGATGATGGGATATCAATACGTTCTGTGGTTCAGGTCACCCCACAGCTTTTTGGCGGCTTCCAGAATGTGGGCGTTCTCTGCCTCCTCGTCGATGCCCACCAGCACACGATCCTGCATCAGCACCTTGCCGCCTGCGATGGTGGTCTGGCACTGGCGGCCGGTCATGCCGAAGATCATGTGGCCGTCGATGTTCTCGTCGGAGAAGGGGGTGAAGGGCTTATAGTCCATGACGATGATGTCCGCCGCCGCACCGGCCTTCAGCACGCCCAGCGTGGCGGGGAAGTACTTCTCACCGATCTTGGCGTTGTTGCGGAACAGCATATCCGTCACCTCACACCAGCCCACGTTGGGCAGGCAGTTCTGGCTCCGCTGGGAGCACAGGGCCACCTTGATGGACTCCAGCATATCGTTGGTATAGGCATCGGTACCCATGCCCAGCAGGATGCCTCGCTTGTGCAGCTGGATCACCGGGCAGATGCCGATGGCGTTGCCCATGTTGCTCTCCGGGTTATTCACCACCATGGTGTTGGTGTGCTGGATGATCTCCATCTCGGCGGTGTTGACGTGGATGCAATGGCCCAGAATGGTCTTGTCCCCCAGAATACCGTGGTCCTGCAGCCGCTGGATGGGGCGGCGGCCATAGTTCTGGAGGGAATCATACACATCGTTCATGCCCTCGGACACATGGATGTGGTAGCCGGTGCGGCCGTTGTTGGCCTCCACCATCCGGTCGAAGGTCTTGTCGCTGATGGTGAACAGGGCGTGGCCGCCGAACATGGCCGCCAGCATGGGGTCCTTGTTCTTCTCGCACTCGGTGATGAAGTCGGCGTTCTCCTGAATGGCCTGCAGGCACTTCTCCTCACCGTCTCGGTCGGAGACCTCATAGCACAGACAGGAGCGCAGGCCCAGTCGCTTGGACTCCTCGGCGATGGTGTGGAGGGTGCCGGGGATCTCGCCATAGGAGGCGTGATGGTCGAAGATGGTGGTGACGCCCTGCTTGATGGAGTCCATGTACAGGGCCGTGGCGCTGGCCCGTGTGCCGTCCATCATCAGCTTGCGGTCGATGGCCCACCACGTGCCGTCCAGCACCTCATAGAAGTTGGTGGGGTTGTTGCCCACGATGGACAGACCTCTCGCCAGAGCGGAGTAGATGTGGGTGTGGGCGTTGATAAGGGCGGGCATGATGACGCCGCCCTTGGCATCGATGCAGTGGGCGTCGGGGTACTTCTGACGTAGGGCTCTCTCCTCACCCACCTCCACGATCTTGCTGCCCTCGTAGGCCACGGCACCATGCTCGTAATAGCCCTTTCCCTCCGTGTCACGGGTGATGAGTCTGCCGTTGATGACCAGATTCATGATGTTTCCTCCTTTTATAATGTTTCCGGGTAACAAAAAATGCTCCAAATCCCCGGAGAGATCTGAAACACTCAAGCAACCGCCGAGTGATAGTTGCAGCCCGTGTGCGAGACACTTCCTTACAGCTACCAATCTGAATTGTCACACTCATTCTACCCGAAAACGGCGCAAAATGCAACAGTAAATTCCATGGAAATGCCGAAAAATATCCGCAGGCATGGAATGTCTGCGGATATTTCGGATAGAAAAGAGAGAATTGCTGAAAAAGCTTTCAGTTTCGCTGCGGGGTTTACTTGGTGCCGAAGATGCGGTCGCCGGCGTCGCCCAGACCGGGGACGATGTAGCCGTTCTCGTTCAGGTGGTCGTCCTTGGCGCCCAGATAGATGTCCACATCGGGGTGTGCCTTGTGCAGGGCCTCAATGCCTTCCGGAGCACCGATCAGGCCGATGAACTTGATCCGCTTTGCGCCGTGCTTCTTGATCTGAGAAATGGCGTCGATGGCGCTGCCGCCGGTGGCCAGCATGGGGTCCAGCACCAGAACGTCACGCTCTGCGATATCCTGCGGCAGCTTGCAGAAGTACTCCACGGGCTGCAGGGTCTCCTCGTCGCGGTACAGGCCGATGAAGCCGACCTTTGCGGCGGGCAGCAGGGTCAGCATACCGTCCAGCATACCCATGCCGGCGCGCAGGATGGGAACCAGAGCCAGTTTGCGGCCCGCAAGGACCTTGGTCTTTGCCATGGTGATGGGGGTCTCGATCTCCACCTCTTCCAGAGGCAGGTCACGGGTGGCCTCGTAGCACAGCAGGGTCGCGATCTCGCCAACGAGGTCACGGAACTCCTTGGTGCCGGTCTGCTTGTTGCGCAGCAGACTGATCTTGTGCTGCAGCAGGGGATGCTCAACGATCATGGGGGTCATAACAACACGCTCCTTTAAAATAGTTGAATAAACCTCTCCGTCATTGCTTCGCAATGCCACCTCCCCTGATAGGGGAGGCTTTGGCAGCCGGGTGAAGCCTCATCTTTATGCCAAGGGCTCCCCTGCTAGGGGAGCTGTCGAGCGCAAGCGAGACTGAGAGGTTGAAATCCTTTTATCGGTTCTCAATGGCCATCAGCTTTGCGATGCGCTTTTCGTGGCGACCGCCCTCGAAGGGGGTGTTCAGGAACAGATCGACCAACTGGCACGCAAGGCCGGGGCCGACCACGCGGCCGCCCATGCACAGGGCGTTGGCGTCGTTGTGGCGGCGGGTGTACTCGCAGCTGAAGCTGTCGGAGCAGCAGCAGGCACGGATGCCCTTGACCTTGTTGGCGGCCATGCTGATGCCGACGCCGGTGCCGCAGAACAGCAGTGCTTTGTCGCACTGGCCGCTCACAACGGCGTCACAGGCGGGCAGGGCCATATCGGGGTAGTCCACGCTGGCGGTGCTGTGGGTGCCAAAATCGATGTACTCCAGCCCCAGTTCGTCCAGATGGGCCTTAACGGCTTCCTTCAGTTCAAATCCGCCATGGTCGGCGGCCAGTGCAATGGGTTTCGCCATGATGTTTTATTCCTTTCCGTTCTCGGTTTGGTGGTTCTGGGCGGCAGCCTCGGCGGCAAGGCGCTCGGCGCGTTCCCGCTCGGCTTGGCTCAGCCGATGATAATCCGGCAGCAGTGCTTCGGGCAGGACCGCTTCGCCCCGCTCGGCCATCTGTTTGGCTACAAGGGCCACCGCAGCGGCGCGTCCGCCCCGCAGGGCGGGCGGCACGCAGAGCACCCCCGGCACATTGCTGTATTTATTATAGCACAGAGCAGCCCCATCACCAACAAAAAATAGGGGCTTTTTGCAATTTTCTACAAATTCACTCAGGTCGGCTACGGCGCGGGCGTCGTCGTCCATCAGCCGCTGGTGGGTGGCAAGGTCGAAAGCGGCGCTGTACACCTGCGCGCGGCGGGCGTCCAGTGCGCAGAGCACGGTGCCCTCGCCGGTGTGGGCGGCACCCAGCGCTTCCAGCGTCGAGACCGGGGCGCAGAGGGTCTCCCGCGGGAAGGCAAGGCCCTTGACCGCTGCCAGCCCGATGCGCAGCCCGGTAAAGCTGCCGGGGCCCGCGTTGACGCCGAACAGGTCGATGTCCTTACAGCCAATCCCGCAGAGCTTCAGGCAGCCGTCAATGAGGGGCATCAGCGTCTCGCTGTGGGTCATGCCCGCGTCGAGATAGCACTCGTACAGCAGCCGGTCGTCCTGCATCAGGGCCACGCCGACGGTCTTGCCGGCGGTATCTACGGCTAAAATGTTCATAGTTCGACCCCCTCGATGGTGATGCGGCGGGTAGTGTCGTCCAGCCGCTCGATGTTGACATGGATCGGGTCTTCCGGGGCCAGTAGGTCGGCGAAGTTCTCGCTCCACTCGGCTGCTACGATGGCCCCCTGATCCAGATAATCGTAGAACCCCGCCGCGCACAGATCGTTCTCGGTGGAGATGCGGTAGAGGTCGAAGTGGGCCAGCGGGCGGGGGCCGCGGTAATAGTTCACGATGGCGAAGGTGGGGCTGCTGACCGGGTCGGTGCAGCCAAGCCCTTCGGCAAGGCCCTCACAGAATGCGGTTTTGCCCGCGCCGAGGCCGCCGGTAAACGCGATGAGCGCCCCATCCGGCAGGGCGGCGGCCATCCGCCTGCCCAGCGCGACGGTCTCCTCCCGCGAAGTCGTAATAAATTGAGCCATAAAATGCACTCCTATCTGGAGACTCGATCTGCCCTCTTTGCCAAGGGCTCCCCTACTAGGGGAGCTGGCGAGCGGAGCGAGACTGAGAGGTTGAAAAAAGAGGATGACAGATCTCTGCCATCCTCTAGTATAATATAAATCCCGCAAAAGTGCAACGCTTACGCGGCCTTCTGCTGCTCGGAGAAGGCCGGAGCGGATTCGTGGACCGTCAGCTGGGCGCTGGCGTCACCCAGCAGCATGGTGTAGGCTGCGGCGGCGTGGGGGCGCTGACCGCCCTGCGAGGTGTACCAGACAAGGTCGTTTTCGCCGTAGGTGTCTTTGGCGTGTGCTACGGCCTGTTCAATGGGCTGGCCGAGGATGAGGTGGTTGACCGTATCCCAGAGCATACTGCGGGAGTAAACGGTGTAAACGTTGTTTACATAGCCCACCACGGCCCGTGCGCCGCCCGCCAGCAGGGCATTGGCCATCGAGGAATCAATGGCGTCATCTACGCCGAGGAACTCACAGGTCTCGGAGTAGACGATGGTGTTTTCCAATTGGCCGAAGCGGTAAGTGCTCTTGAAAAACGACGGTGTCACGCAGTACCGCCCGTTGATCTTGATGATCCGGTGGGTCAGCAGGTCGATGCCGTAGTACAGATCTTTCGAGAAGGAGGATTCCTCCGTCAGCAGGATGATGGGAGCCGTGCGCAGCTGCTTGAACAGCCAGCCGGTCATGTAGGTGTAATACGCACCATGGGCGCTCAGGATGCACAGGTCATACCGGTCCATCCGGCGCAGGTCGGAGACGGTCACGGTGGTGTCGATGCGGGTGTTCAGGCCCATCGCCGTCCAGAACCCCTTCATGTAAGAGTAGTACGGGTAACGGGAGCTGTTCACCGTGTTGTCAAAGGCATAATAGATCATGGCGCTGCCAAGGTCACCCCGCGGCGCGTTGGACATCTCCTGTAAATCGATGGACGGCAGCAGGGAAAGATTCATGGCAGTGTTTTCCTCGTCGAGGTCGTCCACCAGAATGCCGCCCTGCACCCCGCAGGAGTAGGTAAAGCTCACCATCCCGTTTTCCTCGTCCACGAGGATGGAGTGCGCCGAAACAAGCCCCTTCGCCGCCAACTGCTCCAACTGCTCCAGCGCGGCGTCCAGACGCTCGGTGCGGGACATGGCGGTGAAGCCGTCGCTGTCGGTCAAGGCGGCAACGGCATCGTCGGTCTGCTGCATCCGGGCAGCGTCCTCGCTCGTCAAGGCGGCGGCAGAAAGGCCGTCGGCCTGTGCGGCCAGCGCAGCGGTGGGGAAGAGGGTGAGTATCAGAAAACAGACAGCGCAGAGCGCTGAGAGAAAACGATGATATGGTACTTTCATAAGATAAAAGCCCTCCGAAAAACATACCGGATGGTAGGTCTTCTAAGCTCATTTTAGAAGGTCAGGCTCACTTTGTCAAGGCCGCGGGGCAGGATTTTGCAAAGCTGTCACAGCCGCACGAAAAATCTGTGAAAAATGGCCTCCGTCTTGCGCAGAATCACGCATTGCTGTATAATACCCTAAAATGGGGTAGCAGCGGGTGCCCGCAGCTGCCCGGCCAAGCAGGAAAGGAAGGTGCTTTCTTGGAGAGCATTCGGCAATATTTCAGGCGGACGGATAAAATTTATCTTCTGCTGTGCATTTTCAGCAGCGTGATGGCCTGTGTGGCGCTGTCCTCGTGGGCGGCGAAGCAGGGGAACGGCTTTGCCGTGGACGAGATCACCGGCCAGATCACCGGCATCGGCGATTACCGCCGGGCGCTGGTGCAGGGCGTTTCGGCCCTTATCGGCATCGCGGTGGCGCTGCTGCTGTCCAACATCGATTACCGCAGTCTGGTCAAGGTCTGGCCGGTGCATGTGGCCCTGACGTGGGGCCTTGTGCTGCCGACGCTGTTCATCCGCAACGTGACCATCGGCCCGCTGACCATCGGCTACAACGCGGGCGATACCGATAACTACTCGTGGTATAAGCTGGGTGGCTTTACCTTACAGCCCACGGAGCTGGCCAAGATCAGCTTCATCCTGACCTTCGCGATGCACCTGAACAATGTGCGGGGCCGCATCAACGAGCCGAAGGAGCTGGGCAAGCTGCTGCTCCATCTGGCGGCCCCCATCCTCATCATCCATGTGCAGGGTGATGACGGCACGGCCATCATCTACGCCATCATCGGCTGCAGCATGATGTTTGCGGCGGGGCTGAGCTGGAAGTATATCATCGGGGCGCTGGCGGCGGCAGGGGCGGCTGTGGCTGCGGCCTTCGCCTTTTTCAGCGATAAGATCGGCAAGGGCTACCAATGGTACCGCATCCTCGCCGTGGTGGACCCCGAAAACAAGACCGGCTGGGCTCCCAGCGAGGCCGTCTGGAAGAACATCATCTACCAGCAGCAGCGCGGCGAGATCGCGCTGGGCAGCGGCGGCATCTTTGGCAACGGGGTGTTCGGCGGCAGCTATTACAGCGTGCCCAACGCCCACAACGACTTCATCTTCAGCTGGGTCGGCAACGCGGCGGGCTTTGTGGGCTGCTGCGTGGTGCTGGGGGTGCTGTTCGCCATCGTCGTCAGGACGTTTCTGACCGGGGCGCGGAGCGAGGACCTGCTGGGCACCTTCATCTGCGCGGGCATCGGCGGTGCGCTGATGGCCCAGATCGCGGTCAATGTGGGCATGAACCTGCGCGTCCTGCCCGTTATCGGCGTCACGCTGCCCTTCTATTCGGCGGGCGGCAGCTCGGTGATGATGCTGTACATCTGCGTCGGGCTGGTGCTGTCCGTCTATATCCACAACACGAAAAAATTGTTTGGTTAAAAATTGTCTGGTTGAAAAGAGGAAAAGAGAGTTTATGGAAACAACTGCGGAAATGACCCAGCGGGAAAAGGTGATGAAGTACGCGCGGCAGTACGTGCTCATCACCCTGAGCATCTCCATCATGTCGGTGGGCGTGTACTTCTTCAAATTCCCCAACAACTTCGTCTTCGGCGGCGTCACCGGTACGGCAGCGCTGGTGGCAAAGCTTACCCCCATGTCGGCGTCGGCCTTCTCCTCGGCGGCGAACATCGTGCTGCTGGTGGTGGGCTTCATCTTCTTGGGCAGGGAGTTCGCCATGACCACGGGCTACGCCTCCCTCGTCATGTCGGCGGAGCTGATGGTTTTGGAAAAGATCTGCCCCCTGAGCGGCCCCCTCTCCGACCAGCCCATGCTGGACCTGATCTTCGCCATCGCCCTGCCCGCCATTGCCTCGGCCCTGCTGTTCAATGTGGGTGCTTCCTCCGGCGGCACCGACGTCATCGCCCTCATCGTGGAAAAATACACCCACATCCACAGCATCGCGGCGGCCCTCTTCCTGACCGACCTGTTCATGGTCGTGGCGGCGTGCTTTGTCTTCGACCTGTACACCGCCCTCTACTCCTTCGTAGGTCTGACCGTTAAATCGCTGGTCATCGACGCCGTGCTGGAAAAGATCAAGATGTGCAAGGCCATCCTCATCGTCTGCGATGAAAAGGACCCCATCTGCGATTTCGTCATGCGCAAGCTGGTGCGCGGCGCGACCTACACCCCCTGCTTCGGTGCCTACACCAATAAGCCCCACTACATCATCTACACCACCCTGACCCGCCATGAGGCCGACCTGCTCCAAGATTTCATCCACAAGGAGCACCTGAACGCCTTCATGTCCATGCTGAGCACTACCGAGGTCTTCGGCAAGGGGTTCAACCACGCATAAACCAAACCCAACTGGGAACGCCCGCCAGATTCGGCTGTAAGGATGCACGGACTGGCAATGTGACAGTGCAGAGAGATTGAACAGCCAAAACAAGCAAGGGGAAGGCCCGCCGCCTTCCCCTTGCTTGTTTTTTGCGGATGGAGTATACTGGCCCTGAAACCAAAACAGCGGAGGGGAAGAAAATGGTACAGGTAGACCTTATCACGGGCTTTCTGGGCGCAGGAAAGACGACCTTTTTGCGCAAGTACGCGGCATATCTGGTGGCGCAGGGGCACAACGTCTGCATCTTGGAAAACGACTTCGGTGCGGTAAACGTAGACGCCATGCTGGTGCAGGACCTGCTGGGCGAGCGGTGCGAGATCGAGACCATCAGCGGCGGGTGCGACTGCGACACCCACCAGCGCCGGATGCGCACCAAGCTCATCTCCATGGCGATGCGCGGCTTCGACCGGGTTCTGGTGGAACCCAGCGGCATTTTTGATGTGGATGAGTTCTTCGATGTGCTGCGGGACGAGCCGCTGGATCGGTGGTATCGGCTGGGCAATGTCATCGCCATTGTGGATGCGCTTCTGCCCGGAACCCTTTCGGCGCAGGCGGACTACATTCTGGCCTCCGAAGCTGCCAACGCGGGCGCGGTGGTCTTCAGCCGCAGCCAACTGGCCGACGCGGCGCAGAGGGAGGCCGCACAGGAGCACCTGAACCGTGCGCTGGCTGCGTGCAAGTGCAGCCGGACGTTCCGGCCCGGCGAACTGCTGACAAAACCGTGGGACCAGTGGGGCAGCGAGGACTTTGCCGCCATCGACCGCTGCGGCTGCCGTCAGGCCAGCTGCGAAAAGCTCCACTTCGACGAGCATAGGGCCTTTGGTTCGGCCTACTTTTTGGAGCTGGGCCTCTCGTGCCAGCAGCTCGAACAGAGTATCCCGGCCCTCTTCACCGACCCCGCGTGCGGCCATGTGCTGCGGGCGAAAGGCTTCGTGCAGGACGGGAACGGCTGGGTGGAGCTGAACGCCACCGCCGACGGCCTGACGGCAAACGCTATCCCCAAGGGGCAGGAAGTGCTCATCGTGATCGGGGAGGGGCTGGAGAAAGAACGGATCGAGGAGAGATTAAAGGGGTAAGGCAATCTCCGTATATCGTTGTATCTTTCCATAAATAGTTTGTCTCCCGCCCAAAGCAGGCGTATAATAGGGGAAAAGAAACACTAAAGGAGAATCCTCTATGAACGGCACCGCATTGCGCAAACCGACTGCCCGGCGGGTAGTGGGCATGGTGGCGGGCATCGTCATCATCGCCCTTGGCATTGCGCTTTTCAAGCAGTCCCACCTCGGCAACGACTCCATCAGCGCCCTGAACATGCGGCTGGCGGAGCTGCTCGGCATCTCGCTGGGCACCCAGAACCTGTGCACAAACCTCCTGTTTTTCCTGCTGGAATTCTGGTTCGGGCGCAAGTACATCGGCCTTGGCACCTTCGTCAACGGCATCTGCATCGGGTACATCGTCACGGCATTCTATAACCCCATTCACGCCCACTTCGGCGACGCGCCGTCGCTGGCGGTGCAGTTGGCGTGGGTCATCGCGGCGGTGCTGGTCACGGCGCTGGGCGCTTCGCTCTACCAGACCGCCGACCTCGGCATCGCGCCCTACGATTACCTTTCCCTCGGTCTGCGGGACTACACACCCTGCCCGTACTTCGGGTGCCGCATCTTCACCGATGCGCTCAGCGCCCTGCTGTGCTGGCTGCTGGGTGGCCTTGTAGGCCTTGGCACCTTGATCTGTGCGTTCTGCCTTGGGCCCTTCATCCAGTTCTTCGACCGGACGTTCTCCCAGAAGGTGCTGCAATACAAACCGAACAATTGAGAAACCCCGCGGCGTCAAATCATACGCTGCGGGGTCTTTTTATTCGGCCTGTATCTGCTGTGGGGCAAGGCCTTTGCTCACCTGCCCGGTCTGCCGCCGGGACGTAAAGGCATAAAGTTCATAAAATCTGCTTGAAAATCGGGGTGAAATCGGGTAGGATAAGAGCATTCAGAATGCGAAAGGGGCGTATGCCATGCGGACACTGGGAAACTTTTTCAAACGGCTGCTGTGTTGGCTGCTGGTGCTGCTGCTGGCGGCGCTGGCTGCCGTGGGGGGCGTGCTGGGGCTGCAGGGCTGGCGGCTGTACCGCACCACCCAGCAGGACCTGCCGGCCGCGCAGTTGTATGAGACCATCTCCGCCCGCCCCTCCTTCACCACCTGTGATGCCATCCCGCAGACCTATATCGATGCCGTGATCGCGGTGGAGGACAGCCGCTTCGAGCGCCATCACGGCGTGGATCCGCTGGCCATCGTCCGGGCGCTCTGGACCGACCTGAAAACCAAATCGCTGGCCGAGGGCGGCAGCACGCTGACCCAGCAGCTCGCCAAAAATGTCTACTTCACGCAGGAAAAGCATTTTGCCCGCAAGGCAGCAGAGTTGTTCGCGGCGGTGGACATCGAGAAACACTACGGGAAGCAGCAGATCTTCGAGATGTACGTCAACACGATCTATTTCGGCAGCGGCTATTACGGCATCGCCGAGGCGGCGCAGGGCTACTTCGGCAAAACGCCCGCCGAGCTGACCAGTGCCGAGTGCGTGCTGCTGGCGGGGCTGCCCAATGCGCCATCGGCCTACTCGCCCAATTCCAGCCCGGCGCTGGCCCTCAAGCGGTCGCAGGTGGTGCTGGATCGGATGGTCTCCGCCAAAAAGCTGACGAAGATTCAGGCCATGGAGCTGCAGGACGAGATCACCGCCCTGCCGGTGTTGGCACAGAATTAAAAAGAACAAGGCACCCGCCGGGGCAGTGGAACACCACCGCCCGGCGGGCGCCTTGTTTGTGGATCAAAGAATTATTCCGGTGCCTTCATGCTTTCCACCATACTGATCTTCTTGATGTGGCGGCGCATAAGGCGGCAGACGACGACGGTGAAGAAAAGGGTGAGGGCAACGCTGAAAAGGTAGCTGCGGGGGGCCGCAGCGCGGATGAACATCATCTGGTCCATCTCGACGGTGCGGATGATGAACTGGTGCAGCGGCACGCCCAGCGCAAGGCCCACGAGGGAGCCGATGAGAGCCAGCAGGTCGATCTCGCGGAAGATGTAGCGGTAGACCTCCTTGTCGTAGAAGCCCAGCACCTTGATGGTGGCCAGCTCCTTTTTGCGTTCGCCGAGGTTGACGCTGATGAGGTTGTAGAGCACCACAGCCGCCAGCGCGGCGGCGCAGACGATGACCAGAATGACCACGTAGTTCAGGCAGCCGATGAGGTTGTCGAACATTTCGGTCGTATCCTCTATGAAGCTGACGCTGCCGACGTAGTTGCACGCCAGCAGGTCGGTGCGCAGGGCGTTGCGGGCGTCGGTGTTGGGGCAGCTCGTCTGGGCATAGAGGGTGTTCCACGCGGGCAGGGTGCCGCCGGTCAGGCACTTGAGCTGGGTCTGGGAGAGGTAAAGCCGGGTGAAGACGTAGTTCTCGGTGATGCCGGTCAGCGTCAGGGTCTGGCGGCTGCCGTCGCTCAGCTCCACTTCGAAGGGATCGCCCACCGCAAGGCCAAGGAGCTCGGCGGTCTTCTCCGTCAGGATGACGCTGCTGTCATCAAAGGAGATGGCCTTGTGCCCCTGCCGGGTGCGGAAGGTGAAGTAATCGGTCATCTGGCTCTCATCCTCGGCGGCAACGAGGCTGATGGTCTGCTGGTCGCCGTCGGCGTTGTAGAGGGTGACGCTCTTGGTGTAGAAGCGGCCGAAGCTGGTAACGTCGGCGCTGGCGTCCAGCACGTCGATCACGCCGTTTTCCACAGTGAAGGCCTTTTCGTCGCTGAGGGAGATGGTCAGGTCGCTGTGGTTCAGCTCGGTGGTCTGCTTGGTCAGCATGGGCAGGATGGAGTCCTGAATGCCGAAGCCGATGAGGAGCAGGGCTGTGCAGCCCGCTACGCCCAGCACCGTCATGAAGAAGCGCTTTTTGTACCGGAACAGGTTGCGGGCGGTAGTCTTCTGGGAGAAGCTCATGTGCTTCCACAGCGGAGTGATGTACTCAAGGAAGATCCGCTTGCCCGCCACGGGGGCGCGGGGCAGCAGCAGGGCGGCGGTCTTTTCTTTCAGGCTGGCGCGGCACGACTCCCATGTGGCGATGCCGATGACCGCAGCACTGAGCAGCACGCTGCCCGCCGCCATGCCGGGGTAGAATTGGAGCGAAAAGGTGGGTATCTGGAACATCATGGTCTGGTAAGCCTGCCAGATGATCGTGGGGAAGACGATGAAGCCCACCACCATGCCGAAGATGCTGCCCGAAACGCTGGCCGCAAGGCCGTAGAGCAGATATTTGCCCGCGATCATGGTGTTGGAGTAGCCCAGCGCCTTGAGGGTGCCCATCTGCAGCCGGTTCTCGTCCACCATGCGGGTCATGGTGGTGGAAGCCACCAGCGCCGCCACAAGAAAGAAGAACACTGGGAAGACCCGCGCGATGGCGTCCATCCGGTCGGCGTACTGCTCGAAGCTGGCAAAGCTCATGGTGCTGCCCCGGTCGAGCACATACCATGTGCCGCTCTGGATGTCGCTGATCTGCTCCTCGGCATCGTCGATCTGCTTCTGGCCGTCGGCGAGCTTTTGCTGGGCTTCGGCCTTCTGGGTCTCGTATTCGGTGCGGGAAGCCTCCAACTGCTCTTTACCGGAATCGTATTCGGCCCAGCCGTCATCCAGCTGGGTGCGGGCATCGGCAAGCTGCTGCTGCGCCGCCGCAAAAGCGGAGGTCGCTGCGGCCGTTCCGGTGGAAAGCTGGAGCTGCCCCTGCAGGAGCTGAAGCTTCATCTTCCGCAGGGCGGCTTTCGCCTCGGTGACCAGTTCGGTGTTGGACAGGCTCGGCGAGGAGATGAGTCCCTGCGCATACATCTGCTGCTTTCCGGCGTCGAGCTGCTGCTGATAGCCGTTGAGCTGACCTGAAATGTTGTCGTAGGCAGCCTGTGCCTTGGCGAGGGCATCCCGCAGTTCGGTGTACTCCTCGTCGGCGGGTTCGGCTTCGTCCAGCGCCTTTTGGGCGTTGTTCAGGGCCGTCTCAGCATAGCCCAGCAGCGGGTCGGCTACCTGTTTTAGGTTGACCAGCAGCTCGATCTGCTGGAGCTGGTCCTCGAATTCCAAGACCTGCTCTTCGCCGCTCAGCACCTCGTCCGCGCCGCTCTGCATCGTGTCGGGCAGGGCGGCTTGCTGCTGGGCAAGCTGTTCCTTACCGGAGGTGTACTCCGCTTCGCCCTGTTCCAGCTGGGCCTTGGCGGAGACGAGCTGCGCTTCGGCGTCGGCCAATTTTTGCTCCGCCTCGGCGAACTGGCGTTCGGCCTCGGCTTTTTGCTGGCTGTAAGTCTGCTTGGCGTCGGCCAGCTTGGCGTTGGCGTCATGGATCAGGGCTTCCCGGCGGGCGACGCATTGGGCGTCGCTGATGGAGGTCAGCCGGTCGGCCACGGCGTCCACGGCAGCCTGATACTCGTCGGAATAGTTGTCATACTGATCGGCATTTTTGACCTTGACATAACAGGCTGTGTAATAATCCAGATCCAGACTTCTGTCCGGCACAAAGACGAGGGCATCCAGCACGCCGTCCCCGGCGGTGGAGGTCTCTTGGTTGGCGGAGAAATACTGCGGGTCCTGCACCTGCCCGACTACGGTGTAAGTCGTGCGGGTCAGGCCGTCGGTATCGTCCGGCAGGGTCAGCGTGGTGCCGAGGGGCACTTCTTCGCCGTGGCCCATCACGTGCACGACGCACTCGTCGGCAGCTTCGGGCATCTGGCCGGCCTGTAAGACCAAGCGGTTCATGTTTTCGGCGGTGTCGGCATCGGGGTCAGCGGGGAGCTGCTGTACCCGCAGCACGGCGGGCTCGTCGGTGCCGGACCAGTGCCCCTCCACGTCCAGATACTTTACCGCCTCCACGGCGGTGACGCCGTCGGTGGCCGAAATGGCGGCGATGTCGTCCTCCGACAGGCCGAGGGTGGAAAGGATGCGGAGGTCGAAAACATTCTGCTCCACGTAATATTTCTGCCCTGCAATCCGCATACTGGGTGCAAAGCTGACCAGACCCGTCAGGATCATGACGCCCAGCGCCACGATGCCGAACAGGGAGAGAAAGCGGCTCAGATTGCTTTTGAAATCCCGCAGGATGTTTTTGCGATAACTTTTCTGCATGGCGCTCACCACTCGATTTGTTCCACGGGCACGGGGTGTTCGTTGACCTTGTTGGACAAGATCTGTCCGCTCTTGACCTGAATGACCCGGTCGGCCATGGCGGTCAGGGCCGTGTTGTGGGTGATGACGATGACGGTGCGGCCCGTCTCGCGGCAGGTGCGCTGGAGCAGGGCCAGCACCTGCTTGCCGGTCTTATAGTCCAGCGCGCCGGTGGGCTCGTCGCAAAGCAGGAGCTTCGGATTTTTTGCGAGGGCGCGTGCAATGGAGACGCGCTGCTGCTCGCCGCCGGAGAGCTGGGCCGGAAAGTTGTTCAGCCGTTCGCCGAGGCCCACGCTTTCCAGCGTGGCGGCGGGGTCCAGCGGGTCGCGGCAGATCTCGCTGGCCAGCTCCACGTTTTCCAGCGCGGTCAGGTTTTGCACGAGGTTATAGAACTGGAACACGAAGCCCACATCGTACCGGCGGTAAGTGGTCAGCTCCCGCTCGGTAAAGTGGCTCACGTCCTGCCCGTCCAGCCAGACATGGCCCTCGTCGCAGGTGTCCATGCCGCCTAAAATGTTCAGCAGGGTGGTCTTGCCCGCGCCGGACGGGCCGACGATGATGCAGAACTCGCCCTTGTCTACATAAAAATTCAGGTGGTCGGCTGCCGCGATGCGGACCGATCCAGTCTGGTAGTATTTGGAAACATTTTCAAACTCAACGAAGTGCTCCATAGCTGCTCTCCTTGCCTTGGATGTCAATTTTACTCCAATTTAACTATACCATAAATTGACACGGGTTGCAGGGGAGCAGGGGATAAATTTGCAAAAACTTCATAAAATAGCGTGGAAATTGAAAGTTCCACTCCGTACAACCTCTCAGTCAATGCTTCGCATTGCCAGCTCCCCTTGTAGGGGAGCCCTTGGCAGTCCTCGCAAAGTGTTCGGTTTCGCCAGAGGCTCTCCTACTAGGAGAGCTGTCGAGCGTAAGCGAGACTGAGAGGTTGTATAAAGAAAAGCCTATCGAGTTGTATCTATTACGAGGTCCGCTTTTTCCTCGATGCTGTATTCCTTGAAATACCCCTCTTCCAGCGGGATCCACCGTGCGGCGAAGCTGGGGTAGCGCTCGCCCTCCCGCGCTTGGAGGCGGCGGGTCTGTTCGGCGGGCGAGCAGGTGACGAATACCTTGAGGTCATAGCAGCCGGCGAGGAGAGGATGGTGGCTGTAGCTGCCCTCTACGATAGAAAGCGGCTGGGCCGGAATGCACTGTCCGGGGCGGTAAGCGCCCTCCCGGCAGGAGTAGGCGCGGTAGAAGACCGGTTCCCCGGCGCGGGCGGGGCGGAGCAGCTCCTCCCGCAGCCGGGCAAGGTCCATGTTGGCGCAGGGAGTTTTTTCCCAATCCGGGATGCGCTGGGCGGGCGGCAGATAGTAGTCGTCGGTGTGGAAGACGATGCTTGCCGGGAACTGCTCCGCCAGCTGCCCGGCCAGTGTGGTCTTACCGCTGCCGCAGCGGCCGTCCAGAGCGATGAGAACGGGCTGTTCCGGGTGCGCCGCCAGCAGCGCGGCGATCTTTTGGGTGAGCATGGAAAAATCAATGGAAGACATGGCTTCTCCTTGTGATGGTTCTTTCGGGTGGATAACTACACTATAACATGAAATTTGACGCTTTTCAACGAAATTAAAATTTCCCCTTGACACCACCCCCGAAGCTGTGGTAAGATAATGCCACGTTAGAAGTGACTAACCAAAAGACGGAACGAAGCGGCAGAATGAGGAGCCGCGTTCTTTTTGGATTTTTAGTTAGAATATTCTAACCGCGAAACTCTGCATCGTCTGCATAGAAAGACCCGATGCGGGCACCCTATCGGAAAGCAAAGCAACGGAGGAAACCAGCCATGGAGCGTAATTTTGAGACTGTAATGATCGAACAATGCTCGCCTGTGCTGGCCGGGCTGAAAGCTGCCGGTCTGTTTCGCTACGAGACGAGCGACTGCAAAGACCTCGCGGAGCGGGTGCGCGGCTGGAACGCGCGGCTGGGTGAGAAGGGCCTCCGGGTCCGGGTGCTGAAGGGCTGCGTCCGCAGCCACTGGTATCTGGTCTATGTGTACCGCGAGAGCCGTCTGCGCGAAGTGCTGGCGGACGAAAATGTCCGTGCGTTTCTGGCACAGGAGGGCTATACCCTGTCGGAAGATGGCGACTGCGAACCGCTGCTGCGGCAGATGGCGCGGCGGTTGTGCTGCGAAGCAGAGTTTCCGCATGAGATCGGCGTATTTCTGGGCTATCCGCTCACCGATGTGGTGGGCTTCATCGAAAATCAGGGCCGCAACTTCACCTGCTGCGGCTGCTGGAAGGCCTACGGCGACCGCGATGCCGCCGAGCGCCTGTTTGCCCAATTGAACAAGTGCACCAAAGTGTATCTGCGCCTGTTCCACAGCGGCACGCCGATCTTCCGCCTTGCCGTGGCGGCCTGAATTTGACATTTCCTACCAATACTCTCTTTTTATCCTTGGCGCCCGTCAGAGACACCACGCCCTGACGGGAAGAGATCCTCCTTTTGACACGCGGCCGCCCGACGCAGTTGACCCCTGCATCGGGCGGCTGTGTCGTTGTTGAAAGTAATGAATTCTGAACAAAATGAAGGCAAAAAATCTGTTTGTTCCTACGAACTAACCTTGAATTGTGAAAAAAATGTTGACAAAAAAGGTTAGTAAGTATAAACTATCCGTGTTGATAGTCACGACTGACTAACCAGCATGAAGAACTTGCTTCCAAATGCGTGGGAGAAGAAAGGGTGAATGAAGTATGATGCCTTTGACGATGGCAAAAGCGGGCGAGACCGTTACCATCAAAAAGATCACCGGTAAGGACGAGATCCGTCAGCATCTGGCAGAGCTCGGCTTCGTGGTGGAAAGCGAGGTCACTGTGGTCAACGAGATCGCGGGCAACCTGATCTTACAGGTCAAGGAGAGCCGCATCGCACTGGACAAGACCATGGCGAACCGCATTATGATCGGCTAAACAGCGGAAACGCTGTTTGGGACCTGCTCCGAAACTGGAATGGTCGCTGAAATAAAGACAAGTAGAGGAGGAACTATATGAAGACTTTGAAAGATGTCAAGGTCGGCGAAACGTGCACCGTCGCTCGTCTGCATGGCGAGGGCCCTGTCAAGCGCCGTATCATGGACATGGGCATCACCAAGGGTGTTGAGATCTATGTCCGCAAGGTGGCCCCGCTGGGCGACCCCATGGAACTGACCGTGCGCAACTACGAGCTGAGTGTGCGTAAGGCCGACGCTGAAATGATCGAAGTGGTTTGATCCGAATAGAGAGGAAAGGAACACAATGAGCATTAAGATCGCACTGGCCGGCAACCCGAACTGCGGTAAAACCACCCTGTTCAATGCACTGACCGGCTCTAACCAGTACGTCGGCAACTGGCCCGGCGTTACCGTCGAGAAGAAGGAAGGCAAGCTGAAGGGCGAGAAAGACGTCATCATTCAGGACCTGCCCGGTATCTACTCGCTGTCCCCCTACACCTTGGAAGAGGTCGTGGCCCGCAGCTATCTGGTCAACGAGAAGCCCGACGCCATCCTGAACATCATCGATGGCACCAACATCGAGCGGAACCTGTACCTGACCACCCAGCTGATCGAGCTGGGCATCCCCGTTGTCATGGCCGTCAACATGATCGACCTCGTCCGCAAGAACGGCGATAAGATCGACCTGAAGAAGCTGAGCGCAGAGCTGGGCTGTCAGGCAGTTGAGATCAGCGCACTGAAGAACGAGGGCAGCGAAAAGGCCGCTCAGATGGCTGAGGCTGCAGCCAAGGCCGGCAAAGCTGTTGAGCTGCCCCACGTCTTCACCGGCAGCGTCGAGCATGCCATCGCTCACATCGAGGAGTCCATTCAGGGCAAGGTCGATGACCGCTTCCTGCGCTGGTATGCCGTCAAGCTGTTCGAGCGTGACGACAAGGTTCAGGATGAGCTGAAGCTCGATAAGGCCCTGCTGGATCACATCGACCAGCACATCAAGGACTGCGAGACTGAGATGGACGATGACGCCGAGAGCATCATCACCAACCAGCGCTACGCTTACATCAACGATGTCGTCTCCAAGGCCGTCAAGAAGAAGGCCCGCGTGGAGCACCTGACCGTTTCCGATAAGATCGACCAGATCGTGACCAACCGTGTGCTGGCTCTGCCCATCTTCGCACTGGTCATGTTCCTGATGTACTCCCTGTCCATGGGCACTTCCATCGCAGACGGCGGCTGGGCCATCGGTACCTTTGCCACCGACTGGACCAACGATGTCCTGTTCGGTGAGATCGTTCCCAATGCGCTGGGTGGCTTCCTAGAGAGCATCGGCGTGGCGGGCTGGCTGTACGGCCTGATCATGGACGGTATCGTCGCCGGTGTCGGCGCGGTTCTGGGCTTCGTTCCCCAGATGCTCGTCCTGTTCTTCCTGCTGTCCATTCTGGAGGACGTCGGCTATATGTCCCGTGTGGCCTTCATCATGGACCGTATCTTCCGTAAGTTCGGCCTGTCCGGTAAGAGCTTCATCCCCGTTCTGGTGGGCACCGGCTGCGGCGTTCCGGGCGTTATGGCTTCTCGTACCATCGAGAACGAGCGCGACCGCCGTATGACCATCATGACCACCTGCTTCATCCCCTGCGGCGCAAAGATGCCCATCATCGGCCTCATCGCAGGTGCGATGTTCGGCGGTTCTTCTCTGGTGGCTGTCTCTGCTTACTTCATTGGCATGGCTGCCATCATCTGCTCCGGCGTGATCCTGAAGAAGACCAAGCTCTTCGCAGGTGATCCCGCTCCCTTCGTGATGGAGCTGCCCGCATACCATGTGCCCGCTTGGGGCAACGTCTTCCGTGCTACTTGGGAGCGCGGCTGGTCCTTCATCAAGCGCGCAGGCTCCGTCATTCTGGCCGCTACCGTTGTGCTGTGGTTCCTGCAGGGCTTCGGCTTCGAGAACGGTGCCTTCGGTATGGTTGAGGATCAGGACAACTCCGTGCTGGCTGCTATCGCTACCAAGGTCGCATGGATCTTTGCACCTCTGGGCTTCGGCAACTGGCGTGCAACCGTCGCTTCCGTCTCCGGCCTGATCGCAAAGGAGAACGTCGTCGGCACCTTCGGTGTTCTGTATCACTTCGGCGGCGAACTGTCTGAGAACGGCGATGAGATCTGGGCCGCTGTTGCACAGGATTACACCGCTCTGTCCGCATACGCCTTCATGATCTTCAACCTGCTGTGCGCACCTTGCTTCGCGGCTATGGGCGCCATCAAGCGTGAGATGAACAACGGCAAGTGGACCGCCATCGCCATCGGCTATATGTGCGCTCTGGCTTACTGCTCCGCTCTGGTGGTGTACCAGCTGGGCGGCATCATCTCCGGTGAGGTCGGCTTCAACTTCTTCACCATCGTCGCAGTGGTCATCCTCGTTGCCTTCATCTATCTGCTGGTCCGTCCCAACAAGTACACCGGCATCAATGAAGTCAAGATCGATACCAAGAAGATCACGGCAAACAAATAAGTTTCTCCAAGTTTGAGAGGAGTGCATTTTTATGATGGAATTTTTGGCAGCAAACTTCAACCTGCCGACCATTATCGTGGCTGCAATCGTGTTCGGCGGGGTAGGCTGGGTCACATGGCACTCCCACAAGCACGGCGGCGGCTGTGGTGGATGCTCCGGTGATTGCGGGCATTGCAACGGCACTAAGGAAAAACCGCAGGGCGCGGGTCGAACAAAAAATCGGCCCGCGCCCTTTTTTAGAAAAATGAAAGTTAGCTTTGGATAACATTGCCAAACCTCTCCGTCATCGCTTCGCGGCGAGAGGTTTGATTGCAAGGAGAGTGGTAAGAATGGAACTGACCGCTGCGCATCTGCGGTATCTGCTGGCGATCTATGATGTCTCCCAGACGCATCTGGACATCTGCTCCCGCAGCATTGCTGAAAAGCTGGGGGTGACCAAGCCCTCGGTGGTGCGGATCATGAACCTGCTGATGGAGCGGGGGATGATCGTCAAGGAGCATTATGGCAAGATCTACCTGACCGACCGCGGCATCTTTGTGGCCAAGGAGGTCAAGAAGCAGTTGGAAACGGTGCTGGCAAACTTCCCGCCGGTGAAGATCGAGCTGACCGACGACGAGCGCTGCGCCGCTGCACTGGCGCTGACCTCGGCGCTGCCGGAGCGGGCCTTTACCGGTGAGTATGACCGCCTGTTCGGCTCCGACGACGAGACAAAAACAGAAAGGGAGAGCTGAAAATCGAATCAGAAAAATGCCCTCGACTGCATTCGGTCGAGGGCATTTTTGATAGGCTGTGGTCACCCGTTCTGGATGGCGCGGACGATCTTCTTAGCGATGTACTTATGGCCGGCAACGGTGGGGTGGCCGTCCAGCTCGGTCTGAGCACAGGGAATGGCGATGTAGTCGATGTCGTAGACTTCGGCCAGCTGCTTCTGGAACTTGTTGAGCTTGCTGAAGTAATTGCTCCAGCTGGGCAGCAGGGGAACGGGGTTGGTGGCACCGATCAGCAGGATCTGGGCGTCCGGGTTCAGGGCGCGGACGGTCTCAACGACGGTGCGGATGTTTGCGCTGCTGACGGGGTAGGCGTTATTGCAGATCTTGCTCATGCCGGAGGTGGCAAGGTTCCAAACGGCGTCAACCTCGCTCTTGGTCAGCTTGAGCTTCTTCATGCTGGCGTCAAAAGCGGCCTTGGTCTCCGGGTCCTTGCTGCGCAGGTTGCCGCTCAGCACGATGGAAGCCAGATCCTCACTCTTCCAGTTGGTCGCATTGCCGAAGGCCACGACGGTGGGCACGAAGGCGTCGTTGGAGCCCATCTGGATGGAGATGACATCGGCCTGTTTGATGTACTCGATGATCTCCGGGTAGTTGTACTGGCAGCCGGAGAGCTTGTTCATCTCGCTCATCTTGCCGGTCTGGACCAGCTCCACGAGGTCGGCGCTCATCAGGCCGGGCAGACCGAGGTTGATGGCGTGGTCACGGTCAAGGCCGAGGGTCTTGGCTACCTGACCGACGTAGCAGTTCTCCGGGTAGCCCTTGAAGTTGAAGGAGACATCCACACCCATCAGGTTGTGGGCGTAGGGAACGTTAGTCAGGCCCACGCCGGAGCAGATGCTGTCGCCGAGGGCAACGTACCGGATCTGCTTGTCTTCTTCGGGCTCCTCGGACTGGGCTGCGGTCTCTTCGTCGGTGGGATCCGTAGTTTCGGCTGTCTCCGTGGTCTTATCGGACTTGCGGAACAAGGAATTCTCTTCCTCCACGGTCTCAGCGGCGGCGGGCTCCGCCTCGGTCAGGGGCTCTTCTGCAAAGGCAGAAATGCTGAGACCGGCAAAGAGCATCACAGCCGAGAGGGCGAGGCTGATGATTTGTTTCTTCATGATAGGGGTCGGTTCCTTTCTTCTCGTTTGGGGTCTTTTCTGGGGCTTAGTAATCGTGGGAGGTGATCTCCTCTTCGAGCTTGCGGTAGTCGAACTTGCCGATGGGGGTCATGGGCATGGAGTCGATGAACTTGTAGCCCACGGGCTGCACATATTCGGGCAGCTCCTCGGCGCAGAGCTGGCGCAGCTCCTTGATGATCTGACGCTTTTTGACGGAAACAGCGGCCTCCGGGTCCAGCACGATGTAAACAAAGGGCAGACGGCCCTGCACATGATCCTTGTCGGTGCAGCCCACCACCGAACACTGATGTACGGCGGGGTGCTGGCTGATGACGTTTTCGATCATGGAGGGGAAGACCTTGAAGCCGTCGTGGCGGATGATAAGGCGCTTGATGCGGCTGTCGAGGTAGACGAAGCCGTCTTCGTCCATGTAGCCGATATCACCGGTGTGCACCCAGACCCGGCCGTCCCCGTGGGTGCGGAGGATGGCGGCGGTCTCAGCAGGCTTGTTGTAGTAGCACTTCATCATGGTGGGGCCGGAGATGCACAGCTCGCCGCGCTCGCCGATGGGCAGTTCCTTCTCGGTGTCCGGCTCGAAGACGGAGACCAGCGTGTTGACCAGCGGGATGCCGACGCTGCCCAGCTTGTTGTTCTTGCCGGCGGCGCAGGTGGCAGCGGAGGAGACCTCCGTCATGCCGTAGCCCTTGGCCATGGGGTACTCGACGTTGTGGGCCGCGAGGAATTCGTTGACCGTTTTCTCTGCGCCGATGGAAATGGCGTCGCCGCCCGCCGCGTAGTTGCGGATGAAGGAAAGGTCCTTATCCTTCAGCTTGGAGTCTGCGGCCATCTGCTGATAGTGGGCGGGCACACCGAACATGTGCTCCGGCTTGTACTTCCAGATCAGGCTGCCGAGCTTGGCGGGGTCAAGGTTCGGGATGATAACGACGGTCAGGCCCAGAACCAGCGGCAGATGGACGCCGCACGCATAGCCGTAGGCGATGAAGGGGGGCATGATGTTCATCAGGGTCTGCCCCTTCTTGAACAGCCCCTCGTAGGCCGAGAACTGCATCGCAATGGCGTTGAAGTTGCGGTCGGTGAGCATAACGCCCTTGGGCGAGCCGGTGGTGCCGCCGGTGTGAACGACAACACAGGCGTGCTCCGGGTCATACTCCTCGGAAGAGGTGCTGGCGTTCTTGCCGTTCGCGATGAACTGCTTCCACATCAGCACGTTGGATTTGTAGCGGTTGCGGTCGGGATTGGTGGCCTTGTAGCCGATGGCCAGATGCAGCGGCAGGGAGTCCGCCGGGGAGATCACGATCACCCGCTCCACATGGGTGCGCTTGGCGGCTTGATAGCAGCGCTCATACGTCACATTCAGGCAGAGCAGCAGGTGGGAGTCCACCTCCTCGATGTATTCGTGGATGCCTTCGGCGCTGTAGCGGGGGTCCACCAGATTCAGGGTGGCTCCGATGCGGTCCGCTGCATAGAAAGCGTAAATGACCTCCGGGGTCATCACGCTGACGACGGTGATGATGTCGCCCTTTTTGACGCCCACCGCGCGGAAAGCGGCGGCGGTCTTCTTGACGTTCACGATGAGGTCGGCGTAGGTAAATTTCCGGCCATAGTATTCCATCGCAGACTCGCTCAGGCGATTCTGGTTCTGCCGGCGCACATAGTCGAAGGCAGAACATTCCGGCAGGGTCTGGTCGATGAACTTGGGATCATAGTATTTGAGCCACGGGCGTGCCTGTGACGCATAGAGGGGAGTGTTGGTTGTTGTCATAGAACCCTATCCTTTGTCAAAAAATGTACAATACTTGCCAGTGCTATTGTAGTTGAGCCCCATGCAAAAGTCAAGAAACAAAGGGTGAAGATTGTATAAAAAAATTGAGGGAATCCGATCGGTTCAGACTTCCTTTGACCATTGCTCGGCCTCGGCGGCGCTGCACAGCACGAAGTGGTTGGGGCGAAGCTGACGCCACTGGGGCGCTTCCTTGGAGTAATCGTGCATGGCGGGGTCGTAGACCAGCAGCTTTTTCTTCCGCTCCAAGCGGGGATTCGGCATGGGGATGGCGGAGAGCAGACTGCGGGTGTAGGGGTGGATGGCGTGGGTCACCAGCTCCTCGGCGTCGGCCAGCTCCACGATGTCGCCCTTGTGGATGACGGCGATGCGGTCCGAGATGTACCGCATTACGGACAGGTCATGGGCGATGAAGAGGTAGGTGATGCCGCGCTCTTTCTGGAGATGGCGCAGCAGGTTCAGCACCTGCGCGCGGATGGACATATCCAGCGCGGAGATGGGCTCATCCGCGATGATGAATTCCGGCTCCACGATCAGGGCGCGGGCAATGCCGATGCGCTGGCGCTGGCCGCCGGAGAACTCGTGGGGGAAGCGGGAGGCAAATTCCGGCAGCAGACCCACATCCAGCAGCGCCTGACGGACTTTTTCCTCCCGCTGGGCGGCGGTCAGGTCGGGCCGGACGTTCATCAGGCCCTCGCCCACGATGTAGCTGACCTTGGCGCGCTCGTTCAGGGAGGACTGGGGGTCTTGGAAGATCATCTGGATCTCCTTGATGACCTGCTGATCCAGCGTATGCGAAATTTTGCCGTTGATCTTCTGGCCCTTGTACAAGATCTCGCCGCCAGAGGTAGGCAGGATGCGCATAATGGCACGGCCGATGGTGGTCTTGCCGGAGCCGGACTCGCCCACGAGGCCGAAGGTCTCGCCCTTATAAATATTGAAGTTGGCGCAGTTCACGGCCCGGTAGGCCTTGCGGCCGGAGCCGTAGGTCACTTCGAGGTCCTTGACCTCAAGAAGGATCTCGCGTTCACGTTCCTCTGCCATCTTACATCCCCTCCTCTTTCAGCAGTTTGACCGCCAGCGGCGGCTCGACCTTGGGTGCCCGCGGGTCCAGCAGCCACGTTTTCGCCTTGTGGGTGGGGCTGACGGTGAAGTAGGGCGGGCGCTTGACGAAGTCGATCTTGAGCGCCTGCGGGTTGCGGGGCGCAAAGGCGTCGCCATGAATTTCCGTGAACAGGTTCGGCGGGGTGCCTTGGATGTTGAACAGGTCCTCGCCCTTGATGCCCATCTGGGGCATACTGGACAGCAGTGCCCATGTGTAGGGATGGCGGGGGTCATAGTAGATGTCGTCCGAGGTGCCGATCTCCACGATGTCGCCCGCATACATGACGGCCACCCGGTCAGCGATGTCGGCCACGACGCCGAGGTCGTGGGTGATGAGAACGATGGTCAGCTTGTACTTGACCTGCATCTCCTTGAGCAGCCGCAAAATCTGCGCCTGAATGGTCACGTCCAGCGCGGTGGTGGGTTCGTCGCAGATCAAGATCTGCGGGTTGCAGGCCACGGCGATGGCGATGACGACGCGCTGGCGCATACCGCCGGAAAATTCATGGGGGTACTGGCTGAAGCGCACTTCGGGGTCCGCAATGCCGACGTCCCGCAGGTATTCCAGCGTCTTTTCCTTGGCAGCCTTGCCGTGCAGCCCCTGATGCAGCTCCACGGCCTCCATGATCTGATCGCCGATGGTCTTCAGCGGGTTCAGGCTGGTCATGGGGTCCTGCATGATCATGGCGATCTCATGGCCGCGGACGCGGAGCCAGTCCTTTTCCTTTTTCAGGTCGGACAGGCGGATGGGCTTGCCGTCGTCGGCACCGAAGTAGTCGATGGTGCCGGAGGTGATGGAGCCGTTGGCGTCCAACAGGCCCATGAAGCTCTTGGTGAAGACGCTCTTGCCCGAACCGGACTCGCCCACGATGGCGAGGACTTCGCCGTGGTAGATGTCGAGGTCGATGCCCCGGATGGCGTGGAGCACTTTTCCACGCAGATTGAATTGGATGTTCAAACCCTTGACCGAAAGGATCAGTTGATTTTTTTCCATCTTCTGTCCCTCCTTACTGCAGATGGTTCTTCGGGTCGGCGGCGTCGGAGAAGGCGTTGCCGATCAGATAGAACGCGATGGTGACAAAGCTGAGGATGATGGTGGGGTAGAGCAGCTGATACCGCAGCCCGGCCTGCATCATCACCTTGCGGCCGTCGTTGATGAGGTTGCCCAGCGAGGGGATCTCGACGGAAAGGCCGAGGCCGATGTAGGTGATGAACACCTCACTGCCGATGGCGGCGGGGATGGTCAGCGCCATCCGCAGCATGATGACCGAGACGAGATACGGCAGCAGGTTGCGCACCACGATGCGGGAGGTGGGGGTGCCGATGCAGCGGGAAGCAATGTTGTAATCGCGGTCGCGGATGATCAGGATCTGGTTGCGGATGAAGCGGGCCATGGCGATCCAGCCCGTCAGCGACATGCCCAAGATCAGGGTCCGGATGCTGGGGGAAGCCACGTAGGAGATCAGGATCAGGATGATGGTGGAAGGAATGTTGTCGCAGATGTTGTACAGCTCGGTGAAGAAGAAGTCGAGCTGGCGGACATAGCCCCACAGCACGCCCACGGTGATGCCCACCACGGCCTCAATGAGGGCCACGAAGAAGGCGATGGTCAAACTGGTGCGGGCACCGGCCCAGATGCGGGCCCAAAGGTCCTGCCCGATGGCGTTGGAACCCCAGATGAAGCCCTGCTCGCCGGGGGCGATGTTGCGGTACTGGATGCCGGTCACGGGGTCCACTTCGCACAGGTTCGGGTCCACCTGACCGGGCAGGTGGGGCTGCAGAAAGGCGAAGGCCACCACGGCCACCAGCGCGATGAGAAGGGCCACGGCCACTTTATTCTTGAAGAAGGCGCGGAAGGTGCTGCCCCAGTAGCTGTAGTTGGAGTAGGCGGTGGCCTCGGCCTGTTCGGCGCGGAACCCGGCGGGGGTGAACAGTTCGTCCTCCGGCAGTTCGGCCCACGCGGCGGGGCCGTCCTTCTGCAGCTTGTTCAGGTCGTTTTCCAGCACAGCTGCCTTCTGGTCTTTCATATGAAACAGCATTATCGGCCACCTTCTTTCTTGCCAAAGCTGATGCGGGGATCGATGAGCACCATGAGCAGGTCGCCGAGGATCAGGCCGATGATGCCCACACAGGCGTACAGCAGAACGATGCCCTGCACCATGGTGTTGTCGTGCCGCTGGACACAGGTGACCAGCAAGCCACCCATGCCGGGGATGCTGTACAGGCTCTCGATGTAGATGGAGCCGACGACGGTGTTCAGGAACGCGGAGGGAATGTACTGCACCAGCGGGACCATGGCGTTGCGGAAGACGTGATGTAGCGCGATGTTGCTCTCGCTGACGCCCTTGGCAAGGGCGAGGCGGACGTAGTCCTTGTTGCTCTCGTCCACCATATAGCGGCGCAGCCACATGGCGTAGAAGGCCACGTTGCCAAGGCTCATAGAGCAGATGGGCAGCACCCAGTATTTCCAGTCGGAGGCGTCGAACAACAGGCCCACGCCCAGCGCGGTGGTGCCGTACATCTGGATGTACAGGTAGTACACGGCGGCGGGCACGGCTTGGATGAGCACGATGATGGCTGTACCGATCTTATCCGGCCAGCGGTTCTTGAAGCGGCCCATGAACAGCCCCATGGGGATGCCCACCACAAGGCTCAGCAGCATGGAGAACACACCCATCTGCACCGAGATGGGCAGCTTCTTGGTCAGAATGCTGGTGACGGAGGCGTTCACCTTATAAATATGGCTCACGCCGAGGTCGCCATGGAGGGCATTCCACCAGAACCGCCCGATCTGCACCGGCAGCGGGTCCAGCAGACCCATGGACTGCAATCCGGCTTGGATCTGCGCCTCGGTCATTTTTTCGTAGTTTGCAAAGTAGCCTTCCACGGGCATCAGCCGCAGCAAGCAGAACACGAGCGTCACAATGATGAACAGCGTCAAAATCGAGCGCCCGATGCGTTTGGCCAGATATTTGAACATATCTGTGCGCACCCCTCTTTCGTTTTTAGCGTTTCCGTCTGCGTCCCAAAAACGCACAGCGGATAGGAATAGAATACATCAAAAAATCACTTTTGGAAAGTGATTTGGAGGGATTTTGAAAAAACTTTTTGCAGCGGAGGCCTTTTCGGGCCGTTTCGGGAAAGAAAATAAAACACCGCGCCCCGAAAACAGGGTGCGGTGAAAGAAGTGCAGGGTCCGATCTTAAGCGGCCAGCGCCGTTTTGATGGCGTTCATCACGGCTTCGGGGTTCTCGCAGCAGACGAGGATGACCTCGCCGGTGGGAGCGGTGGAGATATGAGATGACGCGGCAATCTGGTACTGGTCTTCCAGATAGTGCTCCATGCTCTGCATCTGGCTCTGGACATAGGCATCAAGAGCTTCGGATACGGCCTGTTGTTTGCCCTCAGCGGGCTTGACGATGGCGAGGGCGTAGCTTTGCACCATCATGCCGGAAACGGAGGCGGCGAAGTCGGTGTAATCCCCCTCCTCCAGATTCAGCAGGGGAAGCAGCATGTTCCGGATCTCTTCGTCCAGTTGGTCGGCGTCTTCGTAGCTTTCGCTGTAGCCGTACTGGGCGGTGAACTTGCCCTCCTTGCCGGGGGAGAAGATCATATAATATTCGTTGTCCTCATCCGGGCGGGCGTCGTGGAGAATCTGGGTGTAGTCTTTGGGGGCGGCGTCGGTCTTACCGGAGCTGCCGCAGCCCGCCAGCGCGAGCAGGGTCAGTGCAGCCAGCAGGGCGGCGAGGAGGCGTTTGAACGGAAGCTTCATATCGTATTCCTTTCGTCGTGAAAAAGTGCGGGGCAAGCCGCCCGTGCCCTTAGTATGGCACAGCACCCGGCTGCCTATGCAGCGGCGGCTTGTATCAGGAATACGAACCGCCGGGGCGAAAGATTGCGTTCTGCCCGGCGGCAGAGAAAAATTTCCGGAAACGGCTCAGAGCATCATGGCTTCGAGGTCGCCGTGGTTGACGGGGGTGGAAAGGATGATCTGGGTGGAGGTGGTGCCGAGCTTCTGGAACTGGAGGATCAGGTGCTCCAGCTGGGGCATACTGCCGCAGCTCACCTTAATAAGGAAGGTGTAGGCGCCGGTGACATGGTAGCACTGCAGCACTTCCTTGCTGTTCTGCATCAGCTCCACCAGCTCGTCGCGGTGGCTGGGGGTGACGGAAAGGCTGATGAGGGCGTCCACGTACACGCGGTCGGCCGGGCGGTTGAGCACCACGGTGTAGCCGCTGATGATGCCGTCGGTCTCAAGCTTGTGGATGCGGCTGGAAACGGCGGGGCTGGTCAGCGCCACCTGCTCGGCGATCTCCTTGACCGGCATCCGGGCATTTTTGGCAAGGAGGGAAAGGATCTTGCGGTCTAAATCGTCCATGAGGAAGGTCTCCTTTTGAAATATGTTGGAATCCATAAAAATTTTTGAAAGTAAAGTTTTATTGTTGTAAAAAACGTACAAACATCGAAAAAGCTTGGAAAAAATCTGGCTGTGTTAATTATATAAAGTTTTGAGCAAAATGTAAAGTGTGAATTTAAAGCAAACTGCAAAAAATTTGTTTGACAAGAAAAGAAAAATGGGTATAATACATCTTGCAGGGCGCGAACAGCCCACTTGCTGTGCCCCGCATCTGAATATGAGATTCCCAACTTTATATACTTTCCCACCCCTCTATACACAAAAACCCGCTGCCAGGCGGGTTTTTGTGTTTGTGGGGATTTTTTATTGTGGGAAAGCATGCCTGAAAAGAAAATAGCCACTTTCCGTGGGGATAGCTACGAAAAGTGGTTTTATGAAAGGAAACCTTATTTGCGGGGAGTGAAATGGGGCATCGGCAGCCCAAGCACCAGTGCGATGCCGACGGCCAGCGCGACGGCGATCTTAAACGTGGAGATGCCGTTGGCAAGGGCCAGTTCGTTACTGCCCTGAATGAAATAGTAGGCGGCGTAGTAGATGCCGGCACCGGGCACGAGGGGGAAGATACCGGTCAGCAGGAAGATGGTGACCGGGGTTTTGAGGGCCACGGCGAAGATGCGGGCCAGCAGGGTCAGCGGGATGACGGCCAGCAGGGAAGCGGCAAAGGCTTCCAGCCCGAACAGGATGGCGGTCTCGTAGACGAACCAGCCCACCGCGCCCACGAGCCCGCAGTAGGGCAGGGTGCGTTTGGGGCACGCAAAGAGGATGGCAAAGCTCAGGGTGCCCGCCCCGGCGATGAAAAACTGCGCGACCAACTGGCCGATCTGCTCACGGGTCAAAAGAAGCTGTGTCATGCAAGCACCACCCCCGTCAGCATAGAATAGGCCCCCAGCACAAGGCCGGTGCCGATGGCGATACTGGCCGCGATGAGGAGGGCGTCGATCATCCGAATGGTGCCGGAGAGATAATCGCCCTGCACGAAGTCCCGGATGCCCATGGTAAAGGCGATGCCGGGGGTCAGGATCATCAGGGTGCCGATGATGGCGTGGCTGGCAGAAGTGTGCAGCAGATTGCACAGCAGGATGCACACCAGCGTGATCAGCGCGGCGGTGCTGATCTTCTGAAAGCCGCCGGGCACCTCGTGCCGCCCGCACCACAGCAGATACCAGCTGGCCACCAGCCCCGCCCCGGCAGCTGCCAGCGCACTGCGCAGGTTGCCGCCGAACATCATGGCAAAGCAGAACGCCCCGCACAGCCCGGAAAGCAGCTGCACATGATCTTTGGGGAAGGGAAGCTGCCGCGCCAGCACCAGACGGCTCTCGGCTTCGTCCAAGGTCATCCCTGTCTGGGCGATCTGGCGGGAAAGCTCGTTCACCGCCGCTACCCGCCCCAGATGGGTGGTGCGCACCGGCACATTGCGTACCTCGCTGATCTCGGCAGTGCCGGCGCTGGCGAAAATGCCGTTGGTCAGCACATAAACGTGGAACTCCCGCAAATGGAAGCTGCGCGCCATGATCTCCATGGTCTGCTCCACCCGGAACACCTCCGCACCATTTTCCAGCAGGGTCTGCCCTGCGGCCATGATAAAATCCATGATGCGGCGGCGCAGCTCTTCATCGGGAAAAGGGTCTCTGCTGTTCATTGCCTGCTCTCCTTGCAAAAGATGATACCCTATTTTATCATGTGCACCAGCCGCATACAAGGGCGTATCATAAAAAACGGATGCGGCAGCAGACCGGAAGCCATATCCCTACCCAAAAACTTCGTTGAAGGTGTTGACAAATGCCGCCGATGGGGTTATTATAGTGTCAATATCACAAAAATGGCTGTGAAGAGAAGAGTAGGCCTTCGC
>ENA-OOZN01000622-OOZN01000622.1-human-gut-metagenome-genome-assembly--contig:-NODE-622-length-32345-cov-4.307154_pt1 | contig 32345 bp, 39 predicted proteins | sample MGYA00241187_ERZ501397 | MGnify/ENA primary metagenome ERZ501397 (study PRJEB25962, sample SAMEA2042921) | human gut metagenome | biome: human gut; feature: human-associated habitat; material: faeces... | reverse complement strand
CTTCTACAACACCATCAGTGATTTCTCTAGGTACACCATGTGCTCCTGCAGTCATAACATCCGCTACAGAATATCCTTTAGAAGTATTTAATACTCCTCCTTCAAATTGGTGAGCAGCTAACGCTCCACCCCATAAAAAATCTTTTTTTAACATAGTTTTCTCCTCCACTATTTATATTTGATTTTATAAGTTAAAATAATTGAAGCAAAAACAAAAGTAATTGCATTTGCGCCAATCAAATTATAATCTCGTATGTTAATACCATGAATAATCCATAAAAATACTCCTAAAACAAAAGCAACATACATTCCAAGTGAAATGCTTGATGTATCTTTGGTTTTAATAACTTGATATGCTTGTGGTAAAAATGAAATTGTTGTTAAAATGGCAGCAATAGTACCAATCATTTTTGATTCCTCCTTTTCTACAAAACTAAAATAATTTATAAAAAAGAACTTATCAAGTGATAAAGCATACTAAGAAATAACATAACAAAATTATTCTTAAAAGATAAAAAAACAATGTTACATTGTAACATTGTCAACTTTCTTGATTAAAGATATGCCCATAAAGATTATCTAATTCTTTAGAATGTTTTAAATCATTTGATATAAGAATAGTATAAAACAAATCAAAAATATATTTTAAAGAAATATAGAAAATCATGTCTTTTAAACTTTCGAATTCTTCATGGATTATTCCATATAAAACATAAGGTGTTTTTAAAGATAATTCTTTTGCTTGTTTAGATGTAATCACAAGAAAAGGAATCTTTCTTTCTTTTAAAATATCAACTACTCTTAATAAATGCTTATTTTTACCATATTTACTCACAAGTATAATTGTATGATCCCTTTCCACATTAAAACTTAGCCAAAGCTGTTTATCATGATTATGATAAACATTAACAATCTTATTAACACTTGATAATAAATGACTAGCATAATCTCCAATAGTAGAATTTGTATCATTGGCAATAATATCAATATATTTATTTTTAGAAATCATAGAAATTATGTGGTTAAATGTGGTAGAGTCAATATTATCTTTTGTTTGATGAATAATACCACATTCAATTTCTGTAAGTTTATTTTTTACAGAATAAAGGTTTTCATGAGATTGAATATGCATATTAGAAAGATAATACTGATTTAAAAAAGAATGGATATTAAGTTTAAAATCATTATAACTTTCAAAACCTAGCTTTTTAACAAAACGAATAATAGCTGTTGGACTTGTGAATGTTTCTTTAGCAAGTTGATGTGAAGAAAGTAAAGGGATTTCTTCACTATGTTCAAGTATGTATCTAGCAATAAACAAATCATTTTCATTTAATTTATAATCTTTTTCTAACTGTTTTAAAATCATAAAATCACCTCATTTTTATTATAATATTAAAATTGATAAACATCTTCACCTAATAGATTTAAAGCATTTAAATTAATAATTTGATACGTACCACGTTTTATCTTCTTTATATATTTCTTATCTAAAAATAATTTAAGAACACGCTGGAGTTGACGATAACTACAACCAATCAATTCAGCAACGACTACAAAATTATCTTGAACAATAGAGTTTTTATGAGAAACAATAAAGTAAGCCGCTAATCTATTTTCAACTGGATAATTTAATGAAATAGACTGATTCTGAGTTGATTTAGAAAGCTTGCTGGCAAGATTTTTTGCGATGGTTTTCATAAAGAAAACATCATTCATTAATATTTCATGATATTTAGAAAGGGAAATAGTTGCACAAATACAATCTTCATAAGCAATCACATTATTAATAATAGGAGATTGAGTGATAAATTCTAAATCACCAATAATAGAGTAGGGACTATTAAAACTGCATAACATACTATTTCCATTCGCATTAATATGGTTTACTTTCATTTTTCCTCTTAAAAGAATATAAATATAATTAAGCTTTTCACCTTGATGTAATAAATATTCGTCTTTATTTAATTTTTTGATTTCAATATATTGATAATTATCAACGTGAAGAATTTCTAATTTTTTTAATTCATTTAAATAATTCATCTAAATCACCATCACTAATATGACATATGTCGTATTTATAATCAAGGTAATCACTATAATTCTTTCTGGAGGTGATCTTGATGGATTTTGTATTAGCCACATTATGTGGGATTATTGTAACGACAATGAATGTATTTAATGGGCAATTATCAGATTATACAGGGGTCTATTTATCAACAGTTATCATTCATTTAGTTGGTTTAGTTACTTTTTTAATTATTATGAAAATCAAAGATAAGAAAGTTTGTTTTAAAAAACAAATTCCTTTATATATGTATTGTGGAGGATGTATTGGGGTATTAACTGTTATTTTTAATGTTTTTGCGATTGGTAAGATAGGAGCTTCTTTAATGACAGCACTAGGATTATTAGGACAAATGATGACATCTTTGTTGTTAGAAAATAAGGGATGGCTAGCGACATCTATTCGAAAATTAAATATAGGAAAGATCATAGGATTAGCAGTTGTTTGTTTAGGAATAGGAGTGATGTTATTATGATTTCTATTATATTTTCTATTCTATCAGGAGTTACAATTGTTTTAAGCCGTAGTGTCAATGGGATGCTTTCTAAGAAAATGGGAGCTTATCAGGGAACGTTTTATAATTACTTTACAGGCTTTATGACAAGTTTGATTTTAATGCTTGTTTTGATGATTGTTGGTGTTCAACATATAAATATTTCTTTAGATAAAACGAATTTGATGATGTATTTAGGTGGAATCATAGGGGTTTTTAATATCTTGATTTTAAATATTATTGTTCCTAGAATATCACCTGTTATCCTTACTTTATTAAGCTTTATTGGACAACTTGTCAGTGGGATGGTGATTGATGCTTTTGTATATAACATGTTTTCTATTTCAAAGATTTTAGGATGTTTGATTGTTATTGCTGGTTTAGTGATTTATCAATTAAGTGAAGAAAAAGCATAAAAGAAGATCCGTTTAGATCTTCTTTTTGCTTAATATGAGCTTTTCTTTTTCTGATCTTTTTAATTGTTTAATTTGATACTCTCTTTTTAAAGCCTCGCTTTTATGTTCAAAAGTTTCAAAATAAACAAGTTCGACTGGTCTTCTTGCCTTTGTATATTTAGCACCTTTACCAGCGTTATGGGCTTCAATACGCTTTTCTAGCTGATTTGTCCAACCAGTATAAAGTGTTTGATCACGACACCTTACGATATAAACGTAATTATTTTGTTGTTGAGCCAAAGCCACCATTTCTTTCTTCAGTGACATCATCATCTTCAACAATTCCAAATTCAAAGAAAATACCTTGAACCATTCCTTGTCCTGCTTTTAAAGAAAGAGATTTATCTTCATTACTATCATTTGTAAGTTTTACAAACATATGACCTTCATTATCACTATTATAATAATCACTATCAATAATACCTACTGTATTATTAAGTTGTAAACGATATTTAAATCCTAAACCACTACGAGGATATAAACCTAATACCCAACCATTTTCAATACGTACACGAATACCTGTAGGAATTTTAATAGTTTGTCCTGGATTTAATTCAAAATCAATAGGACTATAGAAATCATATCCAGCTGATCCTTTTGTGGCACGTTTTGGAAGTTGAATGGAATGATAGATTTCTTCTACTTCTTTTTCATTATATTGAGGAAATGAATCCATGAAATCATTTTTAAATTGGTTATATGATACTTTTTCAAATTTTGCGATTTTTTTCATAATTTTTCTCCTTTTTACTTCTCTATTATAGAGGAAAAAAGAAAACAAGAAAATAAATAATTTCATCACTTGACATAGGGAAATGAGATTGTTATTATATGTGTAAATTATAAGATATAGTATTAAATACTACATAAGATAGTTAAAAGAGGTAATATGTATGAAAAGAACAAAATTAGATGATCGTGTTTTACCTGTTTATACAAAGGGTGAAGAAATATTTAATATGGTAACTCATATTGTAGGTGGGGCGATGGGAATAGCCGCATTAGTTTTATGTATTATTTTTTGTCATGATGGTTATGGCTTATTTTCAGGGATTGTTTATGGAATTTCGATGATTCTTCTTTATACAATGTCAGCTATCTATCATGGTTTATCACCTAAGCTTAAAGCAAAGAAAGTTTTCCAAATTATGGATCATTGCAGTATCTTTGTATTGATTGCGGGAACTTACACACCGGTTTTACTTTGTTCAATAAGAGAAGTTGATGCTAAATGGGCTTGGATTTTATTTGCAGTCATATGGATCATGACAGTGATTGGAATTACGTTAAATGCAATCGATATTAAAAAATATCAAACTTTTTCAATGATTTGTTATTTAGTGATGGGTTGGTGTATTATTTTTAAAATCAATCTCTTACCACAAGCAGTAGGAATGAATGGTATTTGGTTACTTGTTTCAGGAGGACTTGCTTATACAATTGGTGTTATTTTCTATGTATTACAAAATAAGATTAAATATATGCATAGTATTTGGCATTTATGGATTTTAGTTGGTTCTATCTTACATTTTTTATGTATTATCTTATATGTTCTTTAGAATTTATAAAAATCATAAATATATTTTTTACAAAGTCCTTTGTTTATATAAACATTGGATTTTTTTATTTTGTAAAAACGTAAAAGAACTATAAAATCAATATTATTTGTGATAGAATGGATTGGACGTCGAATTATTTTAAGTAAAATAATTCGAAAAAAAGTATGGGCCAATAGAGCATAAAAGTATATTTTTTTTTTTTGATTGGCTATAATACAGATACATAAAAAATACGAAAGGGGATATTTGGCGTGAAAATAATAAAAAGAAATGGGCAAGAAGCAATTTTTGATGAAGTAAAAATTACCAATGCAATTATTGGTGCTAATAAAGAAGTTGTTGAAACAGAAAGACTTTCTGAAGAAGAAATAGATAATATTACAAATGACATTAAATATAAATGTCAAAAAATGAAAAGAGCATTAAGCGTTGAAGAAATTCAAAACTTAGTAGAAGATGAATTAATGAAATTAAATGCTTTTTCTGTTGCCAGAAAGTATATTACATATCGTTTTCAAAGAGCACTAGCAAGACAATCTAATACAACTGATGATCAAATTTTAAGTTTGATTGAATGTGCAAATGAAGAAGTTAAACAAGAAAACTCTAATAAAAACCCTACAGTAAATAGTGTACAAAGAGATTATATGGCTGGAGAAGTTAGTAAAGATTTAACAAGAAGAATTTTACTTCCAGAAGATATTGTAAAAGCACATGATGAAGGATTGATTCATTTCCATGATGCTGATTATTTCTCTCAACATATGCATAACTGTGATTTAGTAAATCTAGAAGATATGTTACAAAATGGAACAGTTATTTCAGAAACAATGATTGAAAAACCAAAGAGTTTTTCTACTGCATGTAATGTAGCTACTCAAATTATTGCTCAAGTAGCAAGTTCTCAATATGGGGGACAAAGTATTACATTATCTCATTTAGCACCATTTGTTGATGTAAGTAGACAAAAATTTAGAAAAGAAGTTAAAGAAGAATTTGAAACTATTGGTTTAGAATTAGATGATGAAAAAATCAATGCTTTAGCTGAAGAACGTTTGAAAAAAGAAATTACTAAAGGGGTACAAACAATTCAATATCAAGTTGTTACTTTAATGACAACAAATGGACAAGCACCATTTATTACTGTCTTCATGTATTTAAATGAAGTACCTGAAGGACGTTTAAGAGATGACCTTGCTATGATCATTGAAGAAACACTTAAACAAAGAATGAAGGGTGTTAAAAATGAAAAAGGTGTTTATATTACACCAGCATTCCCTAAATTAATCTATGCTTTACAAGAAAACAATATTGAACCTAATAGTCAATATTATTATTTAACAGAACTTGCTGCAAGATGTTCAGCAAAACGTTTAGTTCCTGATTATATTTCTGAAAAAGTAATGAAAGAATTAAAAGTTGATCAAAATGGAAATGGTCAATGTTATCCATCAATGGGATGTAGATCTTTCTTGACACCTTATATTGATGAAAATGGTAAACCAAAATACTATGGACGTTTCAATCAAGGAGTTGTGACAATCAACTTAGTTGATGTGGCTTGTTCATCAAAAAGAGATATGAACAAATTTTGGCAAATCTTTGATGAAAGATTAGATTTATGTTATAGAGCTTTAATGTGCAGACATGAACGTTTAAAAGGAACACCAAGTGATGTGGCACCTATTTTATGGCAACACGGAGCATTGGCTCGTCTTAAAAAAGGTGAAACAATTGATAAATTATTATATGGTGGTTATTCAACAATTTCTCTTGGATATGCTGGATTATATGAATGTGTTAAATATATGACAGGTAAATCACATACAGATCCAAGTGCAACACCATTTGCAATTGAAGTGATGCAACATTTAAATGATGCATGTACAAAATGGAAAGAAAAAGAAAATATTGATTTTTCACTTTATGGAACACCAATTGAATCAACAACTTATAAATTTGCAAAATGTTTACAAAAACGTTTTGGTAAAATTGAAGGTGTTACAGATAAAAACTATATTACAAACAGTTATCATATCCATGTAACAGAACATATTAACGCCTTTGATAAATTAACATTTGAATCTCAATTCCAAAAATTATCACCAGGTGGAGCTATTTCTTATGTAGAAGTTCCAGATATGCAAGATAATATTGATGCGGTATTAGCAGTTATGAAACATATTTATAATAATATTATGTATGCTGAATTAAATACAAAGAGTGATTATTGTATGGCTTGTGGATATGATGGAGAAATCCAAATTGAAAAAGATGAAAATGGTAAACTTATTTGGGTATGTCCAAACTGTGGAAATAAAAACCAAGATATGATGTCTGTTGCTAGACGTACATGTGGTTATATTGGAACACAATTCTGGAATCAAGGAAGAACACAAGAAATCAAAGAACGTGTATTACACTTATAGAGATGAAATTTTCATCTCTTTTTTTCTATTTATTAACCAAAAAACAAAGAATGGAAAATGGTAAACAAGTTGTTGATGGAAATCTTGAAGGTATTAAAAAATCTTTAGAGGGCTCTCTTAAAAGATTAAAAACAGATTATAATGATTTGTATTATTTACATCGTGTTGATCCTAATGTACCAATTGAAGATATTGCGTATTTAATGAAGGATTTTATTAAACAAGGGAAAATCAAACATTGGGGATTATCAGAAGCAGGAATTGAAACCAAGCCCATGCAATATGTTCTTTAACAGCCGTAGAGAGTGAATATTCAATGATGTGGAGAGAACCAGAAGATAAGCTTATTCCTTTACTTGAAGAACTAGGTATTGGTTTTGTTCCTTTTGCTCCATTATGTAAAGGACTTTTAAGTGATGCTTATGATAAAAATGGTTTTCATGCAAAATTAAATGCACCAAGATTTAGTGAAGAAGCGCTTAAAAAGAATCAAGTAGTTGTTGATTTAGTTAATAAAATTGCAAAAGAAAAAAAGGCAACAGTTGCATAAATTTCTTTGGCTTGGGTATTAGCACAAAAAGATTTTATTGTACCTATTCCAGAAACAACAAAGTTGGAAAGATTAAAAGAAAATATTAAAGCAACCGAAATCAAATTTACAAAAGCAGAAGTTGAATCAATGAATCAAGCATTATCTCAAATGGATATCGAAAGTAGAAGATTTGAACCAGGTTCTGATTTTGAAAAAAGAGTTGGTTTATATAAAGGCGAGATATTCTCGCTTTTTTTGTTATGAAAAAAATTTAATGAATTGATAAATTTGTAAAAATATGTCGATTATATCTAAAAAATATGTAATACTGAAAGAAGTGAGGAAAGGAGAATAAGGTGAAAGATATTTATTTATTACTAACAAAATCAGATACTTTTATTTCTAAAGCAATTTATTTAATGACGCAAGACAGTTATACACATATTTCTATCTCTTTTGAAGAAAATTTACAACCGATGTATAGTTGTGCTAGAAAATATACTTACTCTCCAATTCCTGCAGGAATTAGAAATGAGTCATTTGAAAAGGGATTCTATAATAAAAATCAACATATTCCTTGTGCATTATATAAACTTACTGTTAAGAAAGAGATATATTATAAGGCAAAATTTATTTTAGAATCTATTTTAAATCATTCTCAAGATTATAAATATAATTTAATGGGATTGATCTTATGTAAATTGGAAGTTCCTTATCGTAGAAATCATTATTATTTCTGTTCAGAATTTGTAAGTGAAATCTTGGCTTATAGTCAAGCTATAGAATTACCTAAGCTTCCTTGTTTAATGAAACCATCGGATTATTTATTATTTGAAGAATTAGAGTGTTTATATCAAGGAAATATTGGAGAACTTATAAAATATAGAGGTTTATGTTAAAGGATGATACATCCTTTTTATTATATCAATAGAATCTATAAAGAATTGTTGTATAATAGGAAAATATGAAAAGAGGAATTGAAATGAATTATGCAGAAATTAAGAATTTTGATATCGCTAATGGCTTAGGAGTTAGAGTTTCTTTATTTGTATCAGGATGCACGCATCACTGTAAGAATTGTTTTAATCAAATGACATGGGATTTTAAATATGGAAAAGAGTTTAATCAAGAAGTAGAAGATTTAATTATTGATTATTTAAAACCAGAACATATAACAGGATTGTCTTTACTTGGAGGAGAACCAATGGAACCAAGTAATCAAAGAGCGTTATTACCGTTTATTAAAAGAGTGAAAGAACTTTATCCACAAAAGGATATTTGGTGTTATACAGGTTATCTCTTTGATCAAGAACTTTTAAGTGAAAGTCGAGCAAGATGTGAAGTAACTGATGAATTGTTATCTTATATCGATGTTCTAGTAGATGGTAAGTTTATTGAAGAACTTAAAGATTTAAGTTTAAAGTTTAGAGGATCGTCTAATCAAAGAATTATAGATGTTAAACAAAGTTTAGAAAAAGATGAAATTATTTTATATAAAGATTTGAATGAAAATAGAAATTTTCAAAAATATGAATAAGACGATATACACTACATAATTAGATAAAATTATGCTATAATGTTTTCGTTAATTATAGAGGGAGTAGAATATGATAGGATTTTATAGTTACACTGTCATTCTTACATATTTATCATTAGTTTTTGCGATGGTAGGAATTCACTTATCTGTCATAGGTGTTTATCAATGGTCATTTATTTGTTTAATGATGTGTGGTATTTGTGATACTTTTGATGGAATGGTCGCAAGAAGTAAGAAAAATCGTACAGAAGAAGAAAAGAAGTTTGGGATTCAAATAGATTCTTTATGTGATCTTATTTCTTTTGGTGTTTTTCCAGCAATACTAGGATATAATTTAGGATTATCTTCAGTAGGATGGCTTGCTATTGAAATACTTTATGTATTAGCAGCAGTTATTCGTTTAGCTTATTTTAATGTTACTGAAGAAACAAGACAGCAACAAACAACAGAAAAAAGAAAGTATTATCAAGGTTTACCAGTTACAACTTCAGCCTTTATTTTACCTTTTGCATTTGCTTTAAGATATGTTATTTTTGGTTTAGATTACTTATATGGAACTTTAATGTTAATTACAGGTATCTTATTTGTTGTTGATTTTAAAGTGCCAAAATTAAAAGGGAAAGGAATTATTGCACTTGGTGTTCTAGTTGTTATTGAACTTGTGCAAATTCTTTGTTTTTCATGATTAAAGATCGTCAAGGACATATCGTTAAAGAATTAGAGGGTCAAAATAAATTATTAAAAAAATTATATAGCACATCTGCTGGTAGATGTGCTTTAAAAATCTTAGTATCACCATTTGTTACGCACTTAGGTGGTTTATATATGTCTTCACCATTTTCAAAGACAAGTATTTCTTCGTTTATTAAAAACAATGATATTGATATGAGTCAATATGAAGAAAAGAAATATAAAAGTTATAACGATTTCTTTACAAGAAGAATAAAGGATGGTCAAAGACCATTTGACAATTCTAAAGATGTATTGATGGCACCTGCTGATAGTAAACTTACTTACTATCCGATAAATGATGATACGATTTTAGAAATCAAGGATACAAAATACCAATTAAAAGATTTATTACAAGATGAAACATTAGCTAAAGAATATGATGGTGGAATATGTCTTGTATTTCGTTTAGCTGTTGATGATTATCATCGTTATAGTTATGTAGATGATGGTCAAATTGTTTCCCATAAGAAAATCAAAGGTATTTTTCATACTGTTAATCCTATCGCAAATGATTATTATCCTATATACAAAATGAATAGTAGAGAGTACACTGTGATTGATTCAAATAACTTTGGTAGAATGATTCAAATGGAAGTAGGAGCAATGATGGTTGGTAAAATTGTCAATTATAAACATAGTATTGCTACTAAAGGAGAAGAAAAAGGTTATTTTGAATTTGGTGGATCGACAGTTGTAATGATTTTGAAAAAAGATACTGTCAAAATAGATGATGATATTATAAATAATTCTAGTGAGAATATTGAAACAAGAGTATTACTAGGACAAACGATAGGACATAAAGGGGTGTAAAGATGTCGAAGGTTATAGCAATTACAAATCAAAAGGGTGGTGTTGGTAAAACAACGACAAGCGTTAATTTATCAGCTGCACTTGCGAAGATGAATTATAAAGTGTTACTTATAGATATGGATCCTCAAGCAAATGCAACACAAGGTATTGGTATCGATAGAGATTATATTGAATTATCAACATATCATGTTTTAACAGGAGAAGTTGGTTTAGAAAAAGTAATTCAACATTCTTATATTGAAAATCTAGATGTTGCACCAGGAGAAATAGATTTAGCAGGGATAGATTTAGAATTAGCACATGTAAAACAAGGAAGAGAAGTGCGTTTAAAACAATCATTAGATAAAATTAAAGATTATTATGACTTTGTTTTTATTGATTGTCCACCAGCCCTTGGTTTATTAAATACAAATGCATTAACTTCATGTGATACAGTACTTATCCCAGTACAATGTGAATACTATGCACTTGAAGGTTTAACACAGTTGTTAAATACAATTAAATTAACTCAAAATCATTTTAATAAAAAACTTTCTATTGAAGGTTTATTATTAACAATGTTAGATCAACGTACAAATTTAGGATTGGAAGTTTCTCAAGAAGTAAGAAAGTATTTTAAAGAAAAAGTTTATAAAACTGTTATTCCAAGAAATATTAAATTATCTGAAGCACCAAGTGCAGGAATCTGTATTTTTGATTATGATGGATCTTCTGTTGGGGCTCAAGCTTATAAAGAACTTGCAAAGGAAGTGTTGAGTAGAAATGGCTGAGAAAAAGAAAAAATTAAATAAAGGATTAGATGCTATTTTTGGTGGAGATATTACATCATTAATTGATGATATTGAACATAATACACCTGAAAGTAGTCAAGAAAAAATCAAATTAGATGAAATTAGACCTAATCCTTATCAACCAAGAAAAGTATTTGATGAACAAGCTTTAAATGAACTTGCTTTATCAATTCAAGAACATGGTATTTTCCAACCAGTAATTTTAAAGAAATCTGTTCAAGGATATGAAATTGTTGCTGGTGAAAGAAGATGCCGTGCAGCAAGAATGGCACATTTAGAAGAAGTTCCAGCAATTATTGTTGATTTTAGTGATCAACAAATGATGGAAATTGCTTTATTAGAAAATATTCAAAGAGAAGATTTAAATGCCATCGAAGAAGCACAAGCTTATCAAACGATGATGGAAAAACTTAAACTTACACAAAATGAATTAGCTAAACGTATTGGAAAATCAAGAACACATATTACAAATACACTTAGATTATTGAACTTACCTGAAAAGATTCAAGAATATGTATTAGATGGTTCTTTATCAATGGGACATGCAAGAGCTTTAATTACATTGGATAAAGAAAGAGCATTAAAGATTGCTAAAAGAGTTATTGATGAAAAGTTATCTGTTAGAGATGTTGAAAATATTGTGAAAGGCTTTGAACTTCAAGAAGCTAGAAAGAATAAACCTAAGGTTGAAAAATCTAAAGAATATCAATATGTTGAAGGATTACTTAGAAAAAAATATCGTACGAGAATCAAAGTAGATGATAAGTCTATTACAATTAAATACTCTGACACAGATGATTTAAATAGATTATTAGAATTAATGGGTGTTATTGAAGAAAGTTAAAACTTGGGTAAAACCAAGTTTTTTCTATGCGAAAAAAACATAGTAGAATGCAAAATCAATATTGTACATTTTCTTACTTTTATCTCAAAATAAAAGTAAGAAAAGAGGGAAATACAATGGAATATCAAACATTAAATAATGGGTTAAAAATGCCTATAGTAGGTTTTGGTGTCTTTAGAGTACCAGATAAAAAAGAATGTGAAGAATCAGTATATCAAGCAATTAAAGCAGGATATCGTTTAATTGATACAGCAGCTTCTTATACCAATGAAGATGCGGTTGGTGCAGGTGTTAAACGTGCTATTGAAGAAGGTGTTTGTACTAGAAAAGATTTATTTATTACTTCTAAGATGTGGGTACAAGATATGAAAAACTATGAAACTGCAAAGAAAGCAATTGATGCATCGATTGAAAAAAGCGGTTTGGGTTATTTGGATTTATATCTTTTACATCAAGCGATGGGTGATTACTTTAGTGCATGGAGAGCAATGGAAGATGCGTATAAAGAAGGAAAATTAAAAGCAATCGGTGTTTCTAACTTCTATGCACATGTTCTTGTCAATTTTGTAAATACAGTAGAAATCAAACCAATGGTCAATCAAGTAGAACTTCATCCATACTATACACAAGAAAAAGCAATAGAAACAATGAAATATTATGATGTTATTCCTGAAGCATGGGCACCACTAGGTGGAGGAAGATATAATCCATTTGAAGATGAAATGTTAAAAGGAATTGCAGCTAAATATAATAAGTCTGTAGGACAAGTAATTCTAAGATGGAATGTACAAAGAGGAGTCGTTGTTATTCCAAAATCAACACATGTAGAAAGAATTAAAGAAAATATAGATATCTTTGATTTTGAATTAAATGAAGAAGAAATGAAACAAATCTCATCATTAGATATGGGTTATTCAGGATCAAGAGCTAAACATTTTGAACCTGATTTTGTAAGAATGGTTTTAAATAATAAGATTCATGATTAATGCACTTACGTGCATTTTTTCATTATTAAAACTAATTTTATCGCTTATATTGACAATAAATTTGAATTAAGTTAAGATAACGAAGTAGAAATAAAGGCAATGAATAGACAAGTAATAATAGCCCTTCATTCAAAGAGAGTCTTGGTTGGTGGAAAAGATAATGAAACTATTATGAATAAAGACTAGGAGCTGCATCTTGGATGTTTTGATAAGATGACGTAAGCCACGTTATAGGCAAGACTATTAATAGATAGTTATTGAGGTTAATAGGGTGACCTATTGATGAATTTGGGTGGTAACACGATTTAGCTCTCGTCCCATGGGATGGAGAGTTTTTTATATTTTAGGAGGAAATTATGGAAGAAAGAAAATTTAGTGAACAAGAACTTGTTCGTAGAGAAAAAATGCAAGAACTTATTGATAAAGGGATTGATCCTTTTGGTCAAAGATTTGATGTAACTGCTTATTCAAAAGGTATTAAAGAACAATATGGTGAAAAAACTCATGAAGAATTAGAAGAAATGGCTGTAGAAGTATCTGTAGCTGGTAGAATTATGACTAAACGTCGTAAAGGTAAAGTATGTTTCATGCATATTCAAGATAGAGATGGACAAATCCAATTATATGTAAGAAAAGATACTATTGGTGAAGATGCTTATGAAATCGTTAAAAAAGGTGATATTGGAGATATCATTGGGGTTAAAGGTACAGTATTTATGACAAATACTGGAGAATGTTCAATTAAAGTAAGTGAATATACACACTTAACAAAAGCATTACGTCCTTTACCAGAAAAATTCCATGGTTTAAGTGATATTGAAGAAAGATATAGAAGAAGATATGTTGACTTAATCATGAATGAAGATGCTAAAAAAATTGCGTTTACAAGACCAAGAATCATTCGTTCAATTCAACATTATTTAGATAGTAAAAACTATGTAGAAGTTGAAACACCTGTATTAAATCCAATCTTAGGTGGAGCAGCTGCAAGACCATTCGTTACTCATCATAATACATTAGATACTGATTTCTATTTACGTATTGCGACTGAATTATCTTTAAAGAGATTAATTGTTGGTGGTATGGATGCTGTTTATGAAATTGGACGTTTATTTAGAAATGAAGGTATGGATAGAACTCATAACCCTGAATTTACTACAATTGAAGTTTATAAAGCATTTAGTGATCTTGAAGGAATGATGGATTTAACTGAAGGTATTATTTCTAATGCAGCTATGGAAGTTAATGGAACTTATGAATTAGATTATAAAGGACATCATATTTCTTTAGCTCCAGGATTTAAACGTGTTTCTATGACAGAAGCTATTAAAGAAAAAACGGGTATTGATTTCAATGAACATATGTCATTTGAAGATGCTAAAAAATTAGCTGAAGAACATGGTATTGAAGTAGAAGCTCACTTTGGTTATGGACATATTATCAATGAATTCTTTGAAAAATATGTAGAAGAAACAATTGTTGAACCAACATTTGTATATGGTCATCCAATTGAAATCTCACCACTTGCTAAAAAGAATTTAGAAGACCCACGTTTCACACAACGTTTTGAATTATTCATCTGTGGAAACGAATATGCTAACGCATTTACTGAATTAAATGATCCAATCGATCAATATGAAAGATTTGCTGATCAATTAAAAGAAAAAGAATTAGGAAATGATGAAGCAAACGAAATGGATTTAGATTACGTAGAAGCTCTAGAATACGGTTTACCACCAACAGGTGGAATGGGTATGGGTATTGATAGATTAGTTATGTTATTAACTGGACAAGAATCTATTCAAGAAGTTATCTTATTCCCTCAAATGAAACCAAGAAACAAATAGTACAAATTTATACAAATTTAAATAACCGCATGTAATCAATGTTTTTTAGGTTTATGTATGCTTATATACTCATTTAGAGTTATTATAACTAAGGTATATAATGTGTCGAGAGTGTGTCGCGGACACAAAAAGAATACAAATTTAATTAAAAGGGCATGTAAATACTATGAAGAAAAGTATTTATGTGCCTTTTATTTTTTATTTAGCGAATAGCTGAATGTCAATATTTATTATTAAATATCATATATAACATATAAATAGATATGTGAATAAATATATATCAATTTGCATACACAATTCGGCATGCTTGGGAGAGAAAAGAAAGGTTTGATAAACATGAAAAGAGATCAAACAATAGTTATAAGATTAATAAAAGATGAAAAGAATCTTTCTATTGGTATAAAAAAATTTATCGAAACGAATGTGGAGTTTTTATAAAATTAATTCTTTAGTATAAACTTGAATATTACAAGTATAAATGCTATACTCTACTTGTAAATTGGAAATCAGAATGCATCAAACGAAAAGGTAAGGATTGGCAGATCCTTACCTTTTCTAACTTTTAGAGTGGTCTAACACTAGGCTAGTTATCGTTTAAAATAGTTGTCTAACCATTTGCAAATGTAATATGTAAGAACACCTGCCGTGACAGTAATAATAAAATTAGAAATCAAAATACATCACCCCCTTTCAAGGAGACGATAACAAAGTTATTATATCAAACTATGTCGAAAAAAGAAGTGTGTTAAAAAGCTATCAAAAAGTTCCAATACAATGGGGCTTTTGTTTTATCAATAATACTAAAAAACAAAATTTTTCATAATGTTATTTAAAGTTGACAAATTGCCAAGAGTAGTTGATTGTGATAAATTTTATTGGTTTTTATAATACTATTAAAAACTTAGAAAATAAACGTGAACTTTAACAAAAAACTCATAGAACTACGTAAATCGAAAAGATTATCACAAAATGTACTTATAAAAGGCGTTGATGTACAAGATGTTAGAAATAAAATTTAAGTGAAAAGCAATTATCATCTATTTATATGGATTCTTTACTAATTAATGAGTTAAGTGGAGAAGAGTTTGCTTGTGCTTCAGGAAACATGCATGCCTGTGGCCATGATATCCATACAGCTATGTTATTAACGGCAGCAAGAATGTTAAAGGAAGATGAAAATCATTTACATGGAACAGTAAAATTAATGTTTCAAAGTGCTGAAGAAATATTTAAAGGTGCCAATGATATGATTGAACATGGAATTTTAGATAATCCAAGACCAGATGCAGCCATGGCTTATCATATGATGATAGGGAAAAATCAAGTGGGTACTTATATGTATAATGCAGGGGGCATTATGATGAACTCTGTTGATGAATTTAAAATAATCATTCATGGAAAAGGAACACATGGAGCCTATCCTCATCAAGGAATAGATCCTATAAATATCGGTGTACATATTCATCTCGCTCTACAAGAACTTATTGCAAGAGAAGCAAATCCACAAGATATATGCACACTTACAATAGGTATGTTTAATGCTGGGAGTGCAGCTAATATCATACCTGAAAGTGCAATTTTACAAGGAACACTTCGAACAAATAATGTTTCTACAAGAGAAAATTTATTAAGTCGTATGAAGGAAGTATGCCATAAAATTGCAGAAACCTATCGTGGAACAGTTGAAATTGAAATGGTTTCTACAGTACCACCACTTATGTGTGATCCGCAGTTAACTTTAGAAATGGTTGAATATATGTCACAAGTAGGAATTGAAGGATTAAAAGAAATTCCTAATAGTACAGCAACGGCATCAGAAGATTTTGCTATTATTTCTGAAAAAATACCGACAACTTATATGCTTTTAACAGCTGGATTTATGGATGAACGTGGCGATTATCCTTCACACCATCCTAAAGCACAGTTTGATGAAAATGTTTGTGTTATTGGTGCGGCATGTTTTTCATATTGTGCAAGTCATTGGCTAGAAAATCATAAAAATAGGACTTGATAACTTTTAGAAAATATATGTAAAAGATATGGACTTGTGCATTAGGGGACTAATGTGCTATACTTTATTTGCAAGTCGGAGAACAATTGCATCAAAACGAAAAGGTAAGGATTGGTGGATCCTTACCTTTTCTAACTTTTAGAGTGGTCTAACACTAGGCTAGTTATCGCTTAAATCTTTTGTCTAACCATTTGCATATGTAATAAACTAACACACCTGCCACGACAGATACTACTAAGTCGGAAAACAATTAACATCACCTCCTTTCAGGGAGGACGATAACAAAACAATTATATCAAATTATGTTGAAAAAGTATGGTTGAACAGTAAAGTAAATGGATAAAAATAGTATTTTATAAACTTTTAATTTATGCTTTTTTTTTTGCCTTTTTATTTATTGATTACTTTACAAATTTGCTAATGTCGTATGTCATATTAGCAAGAATGTAAAGTTTAAATCTATCTTGACATAAACCAAGCTTTAGGGTTTACAATAAATGTAGGTTAATTTAGAGAGGATAAAAGGATGGAATATAGTAAAATTGATAAACTTAATGTCAATCCTTCATTATTAGGATTTGGCTGCATGCGTTTTCCTAAAAAGGAAGATGGCACTATTGATGAGGTAGAAGCAGAAAGAATGTTAGATTATGCTATTGAAAGTGGTGTGACTTATATTGATACAGCTTATCCTTATCATGATGGCGAAAGTGAACCATTTATAGGTAGAGTTTTAAAGAAATATAAAAGAGAAGATTTTTATCTTGCGACAAAGTTACCAATGTTTAAAATTGATTCATTGGAACAAGCAAAAGAAATCTTTGAAGAACAAATGAAAAGACTTGATGTCGATTATGTTGATTTCTATTTATTACATGCTTTAAATAAAGATACATGGAAAAAAGTCATTGAATTAAATATTATTCCTTATTGTGAAGAACTAAAGAAACAAGGAAGAATTAAAAACTTTGGTTTCTCATTCCATGATGATTATGAAGTCTTTGAAGAAATCATTAATTACCGTGATTGGGATTTCTGTCAAATTCAATTAAATTACATTGATACAGATATCCAAGCAGGAATGAAAGGATACAAACTTACAGAAGAAAAGAATGTACCATTAGTTATTATGGAACCTATTAAAGGCGGAGCTCTTGCTAGCCTTTCAGATGATATTGAAAAAGTCTTTACTGACTATAATCCAAATGTTAGTATTTCAAGTTGGGCTTTACGTTTTGTGGCTTCACTTCCAAACGTTAAAGTTGTTTTAAGTGGTATGTCAACTTATACTCAAGTAGAAGATAACTTAGCTACTTTTAAAGATTTTAAACCATTAGATCAAGATGAAGAAAAACTTGTAGAAAAAGTAGCTAATATGATTAAAGCAAAAACTAAAAATGGATGTACAGGATGTCGTTATTGTATGCCTTGTCCATTTGGAATTGATATTCCAGGTAACTTCAAGTTATGGAATGAATATGGTATGTTAGGTCTTAAAGATACAGCTAAAAGACGTTATACAAATCTAGGAGATGCACAAGCTGAATTTTGTAAGAAATGTGGTAAATGTGAAAAACTTTGTCCACAATCTATTAAAATCAGAGAAGATTTACAACGTGTCGTTCAAGATATTAAGAACTTATAAGAGAATGGCGTTATGTCATTCTTTTTTTGTATTATGTTTTAGTAAAATAAATAGTGATATGTATGGTATGATGTATTTATAGATAAAAGTGAAACAGGATATACGAGGAGACAACTTATGAAGATAAAATATATGGGGAAATTAGATCCAGAAACTAATCCACTTCCAACAAATAAGCTTAAAGAAGGGGCTATTCGATTTAATGAGCCAACGGATAGAAAAAAACAGAATATACAAACAAGTATTGTTACTTTTATTATTATATGTATTATGTTTGTACCAGAATATTTAAATGTTCTTTTTAGAGATGTTGATTCTATGGATTTATCAAATCTTTTTAGCTATTTTATACTCGCAAATATTTTATTAGTTCTTTCAAAACTATGTCAGTTTTATTTCTATAAAGAAATTTATATGTTTAAAATACCACGTGTTGGTTTTGCAGGAGTATATACAACAGAGTTTACAAAGAAAAAATATATAGCTATCAATCTTATTCCTGATATTTTATTTGGTTTAGTTCCTTATTATATTTCATTAACAAAATGTAAGTTTTTTTTAGGAATGGCCGCTATGTTTGTTGTTGCAAATTCAGCAGTAGATTTCATGAATGTATATCATGCATTTGTAGAAATGCCACCGGGTTCAAAAACATTCTTATATCAGTTCAATAATTATTGGTATTTACCAAAAAAAGATAATAATAACTAGGGCGAGGGAAACAGTATGATACTGTTTCTTTTTTATATGAAATATGATGGAATAGAGTTGAATCTTTAGGATATCATAATATAAAATTAAATTATTAAAGAACTTACACAAAGATTACAAATGAAGAAAGTATATTAAAGATGAAGGGAGGTATTGTTATGAAGATACTACTTGCTGAAGATCATGATCATTTAAGAGAAATACTAGAAGATTACTTAGTAGAAAATGACTATGAAGTAAAAAGTTTTGATAATGGAGAAGATGCTTATTATTGCTTTTTAACAGAAAGTTTTGATCTTATTTTATTAGATGTAATGATGCCTAAGATGGACGGATTTACTTTATGTCAAAAGGTACGTGAAAAAGAAGAAACACCGATACTTTTTATTACAGCCAAAGTACAAGAAGTTGATCAGTTAAAAGGATATGAATTAGGTTGTGATGATTATATTATTAAACCTTTTTCATTACCGGTATTACTTGCTAAATGTAAAGCTATTACAAACAGAAAACATTATCAATTTTTAGAAAAAGGTATATTAAAGTTAAATACAAGAGAAAAACAAGCATATCTTAATAATCAAAATTTGAATTTAAAAATAATAGATTATAAAATATTAGAATATTTTATAAAAAATCCAAATCAAATCTTATCTAGAGAACAGATTTTATTAAAAGTGTGGGGATTTGATTATAAAGGACAGGAAAGAAGTGTTGATACACATATTAAAATATTAAGAAAAGCCTTGGGACCTTATCAAAAGGGAATAAAGACAGTGATTAAACAAGGTTATTGTTTTGAAACGAAGGTGTTTGAAAATGGTTGATTTTTTAAGAGCGTTAAGTATTGTTTTATTATTAGGCATGTTTTATCTTGCCTTTAAAAATAAGAAATTTAAAAGATTTTTATTAATTGAAAGTGTGTTAATTATTGTTTTTATTATAGGTAGGCAGATGTACACGAGTAATCTTAATACAATGGATACTGTTATGTGGTCACTAGCAAGTGATGTTACGAATAAAATGATAACGCAAAGTGATAAAAATATTGAAAATAATATGCATGATGTACTATCTACTATTTATGATGGTAATGGTTTTGATATTAAACAAAATATAGCTTTTGAATATAAAGTAAAAGATAAATATAAATTAAATAATAAAAACTTTATTATCTTTTTTAAAGATAGTACAAATGATAAGTATACTCTTTTTAATCTAGAAAAATCTTTTAATAAAAAAGAGATAAATAATTTATTAGACTTTTATAATCAAAATCAAGATGGTTGTACTATAAAAAAGATGAGTTTTCATTCAAAAGATAATCAATACATCATAGATCAAATTGTCTTTTATGATGAAAATAGTCATATGACTTATAAACTCGGTAACTCACAAGGAACAATGAATTATTATTCATGGTATAAATATCAAAATAAAAAAGCAAACGATCAAAATAGACTTGGTGATTTTGAATTAATGTTTTTTAATTCAAAACAAACACTAGAAAAGAATCCAAAAGAAAAAGATATTAAAGTAGAACAAGAAACATGTGCTATTTCTTCTGATAAGTCAAAGATATATGTTCATTATGTAAATAAAGAAAATAGTATAAAACTTAATATGTTTATCGATACCCCAAATATTGTTTTAGATAGTCTAAAAGATAGATTTATTTTAATGTTTAGTTTAGTACAAATTATTCTATCATGTATTTATTTTATATATACGTATCTTGAAAATGAAAGAGAAGAATTAAATAAAACAAGAAACTTATTTATCAATGCAATGGCCCATGAAATGAAGACACCAAACGCAGTTATTTTAAATAGTACAGAAATGTTGATAGAAAATGTTAATCCTGAAAAACAACATAAATACTTAAGAATGATCGAAGATGAATCTAAGCATATGAATAATCTTTTAAATCAAATGTTGATATATACAAGAACGACAAAGTCTTATCAGTTGCATAAACAAAATTATAATCTTTCGCCAATGATTGAAGAAGTATTAAAACATTATGATTTAGAATCAAAAATCATTACGATTGATATTGATCCTAAAATCAATATCTCATGTGATCAACAATTGATGATGATTGTCTTTGACAATCTAATCAACAATGCTTTTAAATATGCAAATAAAAAAATAAATATTGTTTATAGACAAGAAAAAATAATTATAAGTAACGATGGATCAAAAATAGAAAATAAAGATATTAATCATATATTTGAACCTCTCTATAAAGCAGATGTATCCAGAAATGATACAAATTCTACAGGAATGGGATTAGCGATTGTTAGAAATATTTTAGATTTACACAACTATACTTGTAAAGTTGTACAAGACGAAGAAGTTCATTTTATCATAGAGATGAATAAGTAATAAAAAGTTTATGTAGAAATACATAGACTTTTTGTTACCTTTTTTCTATATAAAACGTATTATAAGTGAAAGAGCTCTTGAGGAGGCAGTTATGAAGATAGATACAGAACAAGTGATTGCAACATATAAAGATCGTATTTTTGCGATAGGATTAACGATGTTAAAAAATCCTGATGATGCTGAGGATGTTGTTCAAGAAACTTTTCTTAGATATCATACATATAAAAAAGATTTTGAATCAAAGGAACATATAGAATCTTGGTTATATAAAGTAGCAATTAATAAAGCTAAAGATATTCAAAGAAAGTTTTGGAAAAGAAAACAAGTATCTATGGAAGATTATATGGCAACGATTCCATTTGATAGATCACAGGATGAAGAATTATTTCAAGCAGTGATGGCTTTGCCATCAAAGTATAGTATTGTGATTCACTTATATTATTATGAAGATTATTCAATTAAAGAAATTGCTCAACAATTAAAATTAAATGAAGGAAATGTCAAAGTAAGACTTTCTAGAGCAAGACAATTATTAAAAAAACAACTCAAGGAGAACTGGAACGATGAAGAATAAAGAAGCGTATAAACAAGCGTTTAAACATGTTCATTATCAAAAAGAAGTTAACTTAAATCAAAAAAGAATACCTAAATCCCTTATTACTTTTGTCACTTCATTTATTATATTACTTTCCACATTTACCGTAGCTTATGCTTTCGATATAGGGGGTATACAAAGTAAGATAGAGGTATGGTTTCATGGAGAAAAAAGAATGATTCAATATGAAGAAGTGGAAGATCATGTTTATCATTTCTATACGACAGATGAGGATGGTAACGTCATTGATATGGGAACACACTCAGGATCAAAAGGAACACTTACGGGAATAGAACCAATGAGTGGTGATGAACTTGCAGAAAGTATGAATAATAATAGTGAAATTGTTTATGATGAAAAAGAAGATAAATGTTTATTCTATTATCAAGATAAAGCGATTGATATAACAAAGATGTTTGATAAAGAAAAGGAATGTTATTTAGTAATCAATAATGGTGAAAAAGATATTTATTTTGTTATTAGTTATGAAGATAAAATAGATGACGATTGCACTATATCACAGTATAGTGATGAAAATGCGACAGTTACACAAGGTGTAAAGGTCAAAGATATTAAAAATCGATTTGTAAGAATTAAATAAAAATGGAGGATTTTTGAAGTGAACCGAAAAAGTTGGACAAACTTAGGAGGGTCACTTCATTTTCCTCCATTTTTTGATACAATAAATTAAAGGAGATGATCTTATGGAATTACTATTTGTTTTTGCTATGATTCTTATTGTTCTTTATTACTTTTATCAAAAAAGGCCTAAAACACATTTTCCAACAATCTTGTATCAAGATCATAAAAAACATGTACTTAACTATAAAAAAATAAATCCCAATAATAAACAGCCACAGGATTTACAATATACAACCTATTTACTTTCATTAATAAATGAACTACCTCAAGATGAATTTATTCTTATTTATGCATGTTTAAAAAAATGGGAAAAACAAGAAGAAATTGCTTTAGAAGAAAAAGAGGGGGAACTTAATATTCATTTTCATAAAGCTTATACAAATAATCTTGTTGAAGATCAATTATTTCAAATGCTTTATTGTTTAGAAATAGATCATATAGTAGAAAATGAAGTAATTAGAAAATGGGTGGAAGTAGATTTTGATAAAATACTTGAATGGAAAAATGCTTATCTAAAAGATATGCAAAACAAACTCAAACAAGAACATAAATTTGTAGATGGAAGATATAGTTTAGAAATCTACCAAGATTTAGAAAAAGTATTAGGTTATAAAAAATATTTGGATGCTTATAAGGAAATAGAAACAGAAGAAGAAAACATCTATGCAATGTTATTTGGATTAAAGGAATGTCCTTATCATATGTATACTTTCTTTATTATGAAAAACGATGATGATAAGCCAATGATAAATAGCTCATTAAAATAGAATCAGATTTTATCTGATTCTATTTCTTTCATATAACCTGCCGTAATAATACTAGCTGGTAAAGCGACAATCGCAATTCCCATAAAGGAAGAAACCATTGTAATTATTCTTCCCAAAGTTGTTATAGGATAAATATCGCCATAACCAACGGTTGTAAGAGAAATCGTTATGGCATCAAAGAAAGTATTAAAGCTATCTGGTTCAACATTAAAAATAATAAGGGCACAAACAAAAATATAACCAATAGCTAAATAAAGAACAGCAATCAAAGCCTTCTTTGAGTTTTTTCCAACCTAAAGAATGATTTGAATATTTTTTGAATAACGAAAGCTTTTAAAGATTCTTAATACACGAAAGGTACGAATAAGACGAATTGTTTTAAGGACTTTAAATCCTTTATTTATCATAATTGATTGAAGGAAGAATTGATAATAAATCAATAATTGCCATAAATGAAAATGGATATTTTATGTAAGAAATAAAGCGAGGATCATCATATTTTAAATCAGCTGTAGCCTATCTTAATAAATAATCAATAATAAAAATTATAACTGTAATTAAATCAAGTGTTGTAAATAACTTTGTTTCTTGTTTAAAAGCAAGAGGAATAATACTCATAAATATTGTAAACATCATCACAAGATCATAAATATGACTTGTTGTGTCATCTTCTTTAGATACTTCTATAATTTCATAAATACGTTTTTTCATAACATCATCCTTATTAAACATACCCTAGAAAGTATTTATTTCATATCATGAAAGTTACGAAAATATTAATTCCTTTTTGATAAGATAAAAGTAAGAAAAGAGGGATACTATGTATAAAATTATAGCGTGTGATTTGGATGAAACATTGTTGAGTGATGATCGTACGATTTCTAAAGAGAATATTGAAGCCATTCAAAAAGCAAAAGAGTTAGGTGTGAAGTTTGTTCCAGCAACCGGAAGAGGCTTTAATACCGTTGGTGGAACTTTAAAAGATTTAGGATTGTATGATTTAGAAAATGAATATGTGATTTCTTATAATGGTGGAGCCATTACTGAAAATAAAGGAAGTAAGTTACTTCATTTTGAAGGAATTTCTTTTGAAAAAGCGAGTGAACTTTACAAAAGAGGTTTAGATTATGATGTTTGTATCCATGTTTATACAAAAGATATGGTCTATGCTTATAAATATGTCCAAGAAGAAAAAGATTATTTGGCAGGAAGAATGGAAGTTACAGAAATTTTTGATGATAATATTGATTTTTTAAAGGGTCAAGAAATTGTAAAAGTGTTATATATGAATACAGATTACCAATATTTAAAAGGAATTGAAAATGATTTAAAAGAGATAACAAGTGATTTGGATGTAAGTTATTCATCGAATCGTTATATTGAATTTAATCATCAAGGAGTTAATAAAGGACAAGGTTTAAAGAAACTTGCAGAGTTATTACATGTAGATATTAAAGATACAATTGCAATAGGTGATAATTTTAATGATTTATCAATGATCAAAGTAGCAGGCCTTGGGGTAGGTGTCCAAAATACAGTTGAAGAAATGAAAAAAGAATGTGATATTATTACCAAGGCAACAAATAATCAAGGAGCGATTGCAGAAGTTATCAATAAACATATTTTAGGCACAAATTAAGTTTTGTGCTTTTTTTCTTTCTTGGTATAATGAAGTGAATATGAAAAGAGGAAGCCTATGAAATCATTTTTTACAGAGACAATATTAAAAAGAGGAAAAACATATTTTGAACAAAATAGAGTTTTTTCTGTAAATCAATATGATAACCAAACCTATACAGGAATTATTTTAGGAAATGAAGCTTATCATACTAAAATCACTTTAGATGAACATTATGATGTCATGTCAGCTACGTGTGATTGTCCTTATGCTAAAGAAGGAAATCATTGTAAACATGAAGCGGCACTTTATTTTGCGATTGAAGATCGACTTCCTAAAGATGAACAACAATATATTGATATCAATGCTTTATTAAAAGATGTTCGTAGAAGAACACATAGTAGTTTTATGTTAAAACGTGAATTCAATCAAGAATTTAAAAAATATTTAAAACATATGATGAAATTAAATCAACAAGGAAGTTTTCATATTACCAATTATCAACAAGTCATTGATGAATTTTTAAATTCTAATTATCCTAACGATTATCGTCATGAAATACTTCAAATCATGTTTCAAGGTTATAGTAAGTTACTTACAAGTGAACGTAATAAAGAACTTACAACGCGTTGGTTAAAAGAAAATATGAAATATCAAAGATATGAAAATGCATTTAGCTATATTATGATGATTATCTATAAATTAGATGTCAATGATCAAATAGATATTATTAGAGAAATGCTTTTAACGAAAAGAAAAGTTTCTTTACTAAATACATACTTTAAAATTATCAATGATCATCATTTAGATATGAAGAAATATTTAGATGATATTCAAATTTATAATAACAATGAAGATTATATCACAGAAATGATACATTATTATGTTGATCACCAACAAGTAGGACTTGCTCGTCTTTACTATAAAAAACATGAACAAAATATTAGAAAAAAAGAAACCAAGGCAAAACTCGATTCATTACTTGATCCTGAACATGAAGAGGCATACTTAGACTACATTTATTCTAAATTAGATTATTATAGTTCATCTCGTATTCCTACTTATTACGTAGATTTAAAACAATTTTATGGAATTAAGTTTGAAGATTATTTACTAGATTTTATGGATGCGATTAAACCTATCTATGATGATTATGATTTAGCTTTAATGTTTAAACAAAGTCAAGATGTTAAATATTTGATCTATGTTTTACTTCAAAGACCAAATATGACACTTTTTGAACAAACAAAAGAAATCATTAAAGAATATAGTTTAGAAATGTATTTAATGGTTTATGTTGAATGTTTAAAAAATTATATTAAAAAAGGAAATTCAAATTATTATTTTAAAAATTATGTTTATGAGTTATTTCTTGATTTAGATAAAATATCAAAAATAGAGTTTGTCGATATGATCAAAAAAGAATATCCAAGAAAAAAGAAAATACATGAAATGTTAGATGAATGTTTAGAAGAAGGTGATGAAATTGAAATTTAATATTAATTTAAATGTTGTAAAAAGTAAAAATAACTTAGAGATTGCCAGAAGATATCATCACTATGATAATGTAGAAAGTATGTATATTACTTTAAAAGATGATCTTTATCATATTGATGCTGTCGTTTCAGTTTTTAATCACATACAAAAATGTTCATTAGAAATTAAAGATAATAAAGTCGTTTCTTATAAATGTGCGTGTCCATTCAATGATCAAGATTCTATGTGTGGTCACTTAGGGGCAGTTATTATGAAACTTAATGAATTAGAAATCAATGATTTTCCTTTTGAGTATCAAAGTGAAAAATTAGAAAAAATGAAAGAGATTGAAAAAGAAAATCAAAGACAAAGAAGAAAAGCTCAACTTAGACAACTGGCACATACATCCTCACGTCTCATTGATCTTAATAAAAATCATTATCAAACAGAATTACAACTATCTATTAATAATGAAAAATATGATTTAACACCTTTTATTTATCTTCAAGATGATGAGATAAATGTTGACTATAGAGTTGGAAATGAAAAGAAGTATGTAGTCAAAAATATTACAGAATTTATTGATCGAATCAATCATCAAGAAAATTATAAATATGGAAAATCTTTAGAATTTGTACACAGTGAAAAGAATTTTACAGAAAATGCCTTAAAACAAATAGATTTCATGAAAAAAGCAATCTCCTTTAGAAGTCAAGATATAGAAGACTATAACTATTACTATGAAACCATTAAAAGAAACATCCCTATTGATAAACGTTTACTTGATGAGCTTTATGAAATCAATAAGGATAATCTTTCTTTTGGTGAAATAGAACCTGATCTACATTTATATATAAATAAAGAAGAAGATTTTTATGTCATTAGAGTAAGTATCAATCAACAAATGTATATTGGAAATAAACATGGTTATCGCTATGAAATGAATAATGGAAAGTTTTATATGGAACGTATCGTTCTTGATGAAGAGGGGAATATTGCCCGTTTTTTAGAAAGTATTATTGAAAACGAAGGACAACTGATTGTTTTAGAGGAACAATATCATGATTTCTATAAGTACGTCTTATTACCAATTCTTTCTTATTTTGAAGTCTTTGATCAAAGCCAAGAAGAAATACCAACTTATGATGAAATTAAAATCTATGGAGATATTGATGATGATCAAATGATTTATTTTCAACCGGTCTATGTGGATGAAAATCAAAATAGAGTGTATGGATTTAATGATCAATTGATGACAACTTATCAACAAGATTTGGTAGAAAAATATATTGAACGTTATGCTTCATCCATCGATACAAAAAAACATCGTGCCTATTTTGATACAAATAGTCAAACAACCTATGAATTTATTTTTGAAGGTTTAGATTATTTAAAACAATATGGGGGTGTTTATGTATCAGAAGCTTTAAAAAGAGTAGGAAAGAAGATATCTTATAATTTACATGTAGGTGTCCGTATTGAAAATGATCTTTTAAAATTTGATATTTCTTCGCATGAAATACCAAAGAAAGAACTACAAGCGGTTTTAAATCAATATCGTCGTAAGAAGAAATTTTATCGTTTGAAAAATGGGGAATTGCTTTATTTAGATTCACCCGATTTAGAAGAATTAAATCAATTTATGGATGATTATCATATTGATGTCAAAGATATTGATGACGGTGAATTCTCGATGAATAAACAAAGAATGTTAGCTATTGATGAAGAAAATGATTTTGAATATGTTGAACTAGATAGAGAAGAATCTTTTGTTGAAACATTGGATCGTTTTAAATCAGCAACTCAAAAAGAATATCCTATCGCTAAAGAATATAATACTATTTTAAGAGATTATCAAAAAGAAGGTTATGTGTGGCTTCATACTTTAAAAGATTATGGATTTAATGGGATTTTGGCAGATGATATGGGGTTAGGGAAAACTTTACAAATCATTACGTTATTAGATTCATTAGAAACGCCTCGACCAAGTTTGGTAGTTTGTCCTTCTTCACTTATTTATAACTGGGAAGATGAAGTCCATAAATTTTCTAATAAATTACCAGTTACATGTATTACAGGAAATATACAAATAAGAAGTGAATTAATTAAAGAGATTAAACAAGGATTATATGTAACTTCTTATGATTATATGCGTAGAGATTTTGAACTTTATCAAGAAATTGAATTTGAATATGTTATCTTAGATGAAGCACAATATATCAAAAACCAAAAAACCAAAAATGCCCAATCAGTTAAAACCTTAAAAACAAGACATAAATTAGCTTTAACGGGAACACCAATTGAAAATAGTTTAGCAGAACTATGGTCAATCTTTGATTTCTTGATGCCACAATATTTATTTAATTATCATTATTTCCAAAAACAATATGAAAATGACATTATAAAAAATAATGATGAAGAAAAAACAAAACAACTTAAAAAACTAGTCACACCATTTATTTTAAGAAGAAATAAAAAAGAAGTTTTAACAGAATTGCCAGATAAAATTGAACAAAATATTATTCTTCCATTCAATGATGAAGAAGAAAACTTTATGTAGCTAATCTTGCTGAAGCAAATAAAGAATTACAAGAACTTTACGATTTAGAAGGTTCTGATAAGATGCAAATCTTAAAGCTACTTACAAGATTAAGACAGCTTTGCTTAGAACCACGTCTTGTATATGATAATATTGATCAACCTTCTTCTAAATTAAAAGCTTGTATGGAACTTATTAAAACAATGCAAGAAAATAAGCAAAAAGTTTTGTTATTTTCATCCTTTACTTCCGTTTTAGATTTAATTGCAGAGGAATGTCAAAAAGCAGGAATTACATATTATATGCTTACTGGAAGTACCAATAAAGAAGATAGAAGAGAACTTGTTTCAAGATTCCAAAAAGATGATACAACAGTATTCTTGATTTCCCTTAAAGCAGGAGGAACAGGTTTGAACTTAACCTCTGCCGAAGCCGTTATTCATTTTGATCCATGGTGGAATGTTTCTGCTCAAAATCAAGCGACAGACCGTGCTTATCGTATAGGACAAAAGAATAATGTTCAAGTCTTTAATCTTGTGATGAAAGATAGTGTTGAAGAAAAGATCATTGAATTACAAAAACGCAAAAAGGAATTAGCTGACATGTTTGTTGAAAACAATAGTGGTGGTTTATCACAAATGTCCAAAGAAGATATTTTAAGTTTATTCACAATGTAAAAGACGGGCTCCCCGTCTTTTAATTTAGTAATGATGTATCAATAATTTGATAATTTGCGCGATGAATATAAAGAGCTTTACCATCAATCATTAATTTTGTCATCTTCGGTAATTTTTTAGGAACAGTCCAATAAACCTTATCCCCTGAATAAGCCGTAATTGGTTGCCCTAATTGAGATTTAATCACAACCACTCTTGATTTACCAAACTTATTTTTATACTTATTGATAATATTCGCAATATATGTATTATTTGAAAGTTTTCCATTATCATTACTTTCAATGTCTTCTTGAGTAAAATCAACATTAGGTTCTAAACCTTTTTGTGTAAAGATACAAGTATCTCCACAATTTTGAATCTGATTTCCATCAATATTAATGGTTATAACTGATGATAACTCGTATCCTGTAATTACATTTCCATCTTCATCAAAACTAGATGTCTCAACTGCATTTCCAACAATATTAATTTTTTTGCCAGTTGTTGTCATTACAAGTTTCCCATAATTATCATATGTTTTGATTGTATATCCATTTCCAATTAGATTTCCTTTGATGTCGTTTAATCTAGATTCCAACATACTACATCCTGACATGCAAAAAATACAAATCATACACATTACCACTGTTAATATTTTCTTTCTGTTCCTCATAATAATCTCTCCTTTTTAATCTTGCCAATTTTTTATTTGTATATTCTAGAATATCATTAAAAAAATATTCAAAGAAATTAAAAAAGAGCATCCAAATGGATGCTCTCATTTCTTAATTTTTTCCCGTTGTTCCAAATCCACCGCGATTCTCGTCTGCGAGAAATGCGACATCTTGAAACTCAACATCTGGTTGTTTCTTAACAATTCTGAATTGACAAATACGGTCATTCACGTTGATCTCTGTATCTCGAAGTGCAACCACAGACATCTTCCAAATGTCGTTATCTCCACAGTAGCTTTCATCAATTATACCAATTGAGTTTGCTTGTAAAATTCCCCACACGCCAAATGTCGAACTTCTCGGCACAACATGTGCTTCGTACCCTTTTGGTAATTTCATTGATATACCTAGTGAAATGAGTTTCGATTCACCAGCTTTAAGCACAACATGTTCGGCTGCACGAAGATCAATCCAATCTCCTTTCTCAATTTTCTTCAAATGTTCAAGTTCTTCATTATGATATTTAACAAGTATTGTTTCCATAATTTTCTCCTATTCTTCTTCAAATCTGTATGTTTGCATTGCATTTTGATATTTCGTTCGATCAACTTCGCTTAAAAACATACTAAGTGGTCTTGCATAAACCTTGTAATCATCGTAAAGTGCCATGTAAATTACAAGTCTATTTTCATCCGCACATGTATTATGTCGATATTTAATTTCTGCTCCATTCGTTTCAATGAAAATTGGAATATCCATGTCAAGTTCTGTATGATGTACAAGGATCGATTGATCTGCAATAATTACATTCTCCACTTCTGGCAACGATAATCCTAGCACCATATACTCTTTATCTTTAAAGTGTCGATATTTTTTCAAAAGTTTTAATTCTCTCATGCGTTATCTCCTTCATTTTTTCTACTGTATTATAGTATGTTCATCATTTGTATATTCCAAAAAATTGATGCATATTTTGTCTCTCTCGTTTTTTCATGCATTTTCTCTCTATTCTTTCTATCTTCTTGCTTCTGGCAATTGGAGTGAATCATGCATTTTATCTCTTCTTTTTTCAAAAATAAAAGACACAGTTGTAATTACTGTGTCTCTTAATTTTTTCTCTCCTTCTTCAATTGATGTGTCCAATCTTTCGATCAAGCAAATTTCCATCTTGATTTGTTCGTGTAATGATTGTGCATGATACGGTATCTCCATTTTTCAGATTCTCACATTTCTTTGCATCTGAACCATCTAAAGTAAAGTTTTCTTCTAGATTGTATTCCTCGTTTCTTACCGAAACATATGCCTTGAAATGTGCACCTGACGCATACCAATATTGGTACTCGCATGATTCAACAATACAGTCCATGTTTTCGTAAGTTGTATTGATTTGTTCTCGTTCCGTAGTATCATGATTACAAGAACAAAGGAACAAACATAGAATAAACGAAAGAAGAAGTATAAATTTTTTTCTCATAGTTTTTAGTCCCAATCTACGATTCGCATTCCCGTATCGTCATTTTCGATTGCATAGTCACACTCG
>ENA-OOZN01000615-OOZN01000615.1-human-gut-metagenome-genome-assembly--contig:-NODE-615-length-32619-cov-17.031722_pt1 | contig 32619 bp, 37 predicted proteins | sample MGYA00241187_ERZ501397 | MGnify/ENA primary metagenome ERZ501397 (study PRJEB25962, sample SAMEA2042921) | human gut metagenome | biome: human gut; feature: human-associated habitat; material: faeces... | reverse complement strand
ACCGATTCTATTGTTTTATTTTTATTTATCGGTAAAAATTTACCGAAGTATTGTTATAGTATGTCCGTTTATGACAAATTCGCATATTTCAGGAGCCATTTCATCTAACTCTCCCCATGATTTCAGACGGTCAAATATAGTGTTTTCGACACGTCCTACCCACTGTTCAGCAACACCATATTTAGTGGCAACCGTCCGAAATTGTTTTATGGCACTAACTATATCACGTATGATTGCATCAGGCCTACGTATTCCATTATCTTTAGCAAATTGAATAACATCATCCCGTGTTATATCCCTAAGTTTTGCCCTAATATACATGCAATGATCTTCATTTGGCAAGAATCCTCCATTGTCAAATATATAAGTTACATCGTATGCTGGAGACAAACGCCAAGTACCGTCCTCACTCATAACGAATGAAAAATTCTTATTGTGATCATCTGTATTGTTTGCCAATATATTAAAGACCATCCTGCGGAATACCTCATAACAGTCTGTTTCCTGCAGATGGAGCTTCCGGCATACTGTAATCAATTGTTCATAACTGTCCGCATCGGGGCTAATTGCGGCCAAAGTTTGTGTATGAATCTTTTTCCCATTATTACGGTCAAAGCGTTTTGTCATAAAATGATTATTTCCGTCCACCTGATAGAGTTTTGAAGGCATCATATTTATCCCTGCCATTGTAGCAAGTTCATAGTAAGACATCTCCAATTCAGCCGAACTATATTGCGAATTTCCAAATTTGACCAGATAGTAATCAAATTCCTCTAATCCGGAAATCTGCCCGCTACGGACCTCACCATTCTTTCGATTAATGGCAACAATGGCTTTAGGTTGACGACCACCGGCTGAAGTACCAACCGTAAGTAATGACTGCATTGTTACCGACTCTTCGGGTAGGATTCTGGCATTTTCTCTTTCTGAGAATATTCGCTCAGCTAAATTTGCCAATGATTTGATATCTATTTTTTCAGCCTTACGCTCTCTTGAAACCTCAGGCAAAAATTCCAAAGCTCCCATTCCACGCTTTCCTATAAATGAGAGTTTGTCAAGAGGAGTAATATCTGCGTTTGACAAGTGATTCTGTTGGCGCCATAATTCAAAAAGTTGATTTCCCCATGAGTCAGGCAATGAATCTGCTAAAAATGCCGGTAATTTTTGATAAATCTTGGCCTCTTCTCCCCATACAGGCGTAAGTCCTCTTGCCCCATCAACAGGTGCCGCTAATGGAGAAATGTTAAGACCTTTCTTCAAGAAGACCGGATTATACATAAAATAGGATAACCTGCGTCTGTCATCCCATGCCAATCTACCAATTTCCTCACCCCAAAGTATTACTTTTAACGACTGTACCATAATTTATGCTATTTAGAGTGTCTGACACGCTGTACCTTTTTATCATCCTTACGCATCATGTAAGGAGATTCAGGCAATTCCGGAAGAAGATTGTCTATAGTGTTAATCTGTCCGACCACTTTCAACAACACAATAAATGTTGACAATGAAATATTGCCAGCTGTACCATTCTCGAATTTGTGAATGGTTGTAAGTCCAATTCCGGATTGCTCAGAAACATCTTTCTGAGTGAGATTGCAACGAATTCTATATTCTTTAAATCTGTTGCCTAATAGCCTTACAAGCTCAGGCGTGGAGTATTCATAGAAATCTACCATATAAACCGAATTTATATATCATTACAATGATAGTTACATATATTTTTAAGCATTAATCTTCACTATTATGAAGATTATAAATACAAAACTATGCAATTTCTGAGAATAAAACTAATTTTTCTTAGAAAACTTATCGTCAAATCATAGTGATTGATTGTAAATCCTATATTTTGTATTTGTTATATGTCCAATTTCGCTATTTCCCTCATGAAGTTTTGATTGCAAAAAAATGGCTTATCAACTACGCATAAACATGGAGATAAGCCAACTTTTAATTACGACGTTCCATTAAGAAATAGGCTCTACACGTTTCTCAGACTCCCATTCGGTATGAGAAATAATATCATGATATTGCTCCAGAGTAAGAAAAGAATTCTTCTCGTCAGAACATTCATATTCCCAAGGAAGCTCATAGACGGTACCTTCTTCCTGATATCCCATATAGTTATGGTATGAATCAGGAACCAATCGGACAAAATCCTCTTCCTTCAGAATACTCAGAAGTTTCTCTGCATCGTAAATATGTAATGGAGCATCAGCCTTATATAAAGAAACAGCCACCTCCATAGCCAATCCGACATTGGATGAATAACTGTTGGAAACAACAATCTTCCATCCCTGATGTTGAACATTTGAAGCTAAGATATTCAAACGTGAAAGTCCAAGTTCACCGTAATGATCCGTTACAAACCGTATGAAATCCTCCTGGCTGTCGACGTAATAAAGGTTCTCCACATCCACATACTTCATATACTTGTAATAAGCTACATCCGAGATTTTTTGGAAATCCCTTTTTGAATCATTATTGATACGTCCACCGATACCCCGTTTCCTATGGTAAGCCTTATAAGCTTCGTTAGCAATACGATAAAATTTACAATACTTTCGTATGGTCATAGTCTCTATAGGAGACAAAGAACACCCTTGTATTGAGTCCTCTAAAGCCTTAACTGTCATTTCACGGTCCTCTACATCAATCCTAAGACTCGGAACTATGCGAACCAGGTTATTTCTGGAAATCCTACCTGTACGTTGTTGGTATGGCAGATTGTTTGCTACATACTCATTAAACCCGTCGGAATCTGCTACAATAACACCAATTATAAGATTCAAAAAGTCGAAAAAACGTGTAAGGTTCTCCTTGCAACAAACATCATCGAACTCCTTTTCATTAAACGAGGAACGATTGGAAATAACAAAGTGGGTAAATTTCCGGTCGGTAACATGAATCGACCGGTTATTCCCGTGTTTTCTTGAGGTTATATAGAACCAGCGCGTTTCCATCGGATTGAACGCAAGCCAGTCCGACAGATATGCATCCATGCTACTGTATTCTCCCGAAGCAATCAGTTCCTCTGCATTACCCCAATCTTCTGATGTTGGCCGAGGCACCTCTATATAAAACCCACGACACTCTTCATCACCAATCACGGCAAGACGCTCAAACTGACGCTGAGTCTCAATCATCCTTTCCAGTAAATTTCCTTCAACAACAATTTCCCAATGATGATTTTCGCCTAATGCTTCCAGATCTAATGTAGTCAGACCAACTTCCTTAGCTAAATCGCAAAGGTATTTTCTATCTATGATTTTTCTTTCATTCATCGCTGTACTCATTTAATTTCAATAAACTTGCCCGATTCAAATCCATTCATCAGATACTCATTTGCAAAAATATATCCCATTTGATTAGAGATTACCCTGGTCCCTCCTATTTCCGTATCAATATTGGTATGCGAATGTCCATATATCCATGCATCAATCCTACTATTGGCGATTAAATTATCATACTCACTTGCAAATGCACTGTTCAGAACAGATCCTCTATGGTGCGCTGCTACTACTTGGAGTGTAGGCAAATGATGTGTGACCACCACAATATGGTTTGCTGTGCTCTCTTCGATGTTTTTCCGAATAAAGTCAATACTGATCTCGTGCATCCGGTTGAATTCCTCCACTTGCAGCAGCTTCCCGCCAAACTTAATCTGACGGAAGTCGTTCATACCTTTCCATACAAAATATTCATCATTCGGATTGATGTGCGACCAGAGTGTACTCAGTATAAAGTCCGTATCATCGATGCGGACAACCTGATTCTGATAATAACCCACATTCTCCCGCAACATCCACTTCCATTGAAAACCGCGTTCCATCACATCCGAATAGTTATAGTATTCATGATTACCAGGAACAATCAATACCTGACGGTAATTTTGGGATGCCCACTTCCAGAAATTCATAACTGGAGCAGTATTATCCTTGAGATAGAAAATATCTCCTGCCAGCACCAGTACATCACCTGTTACAGGTAATTCATTATATCTCAGATATCTGCTATTCTCCTGAAATTCGAGGTGCAAATCACTCATATATTGTATTCTCATTTTATTATTCTCCTTCCTTTGATTGTTCTATCTGTTTCTCTATTATCATCTTTACCTGTGCAAATGATACCGGTGTGAAATTATTGTTATCTACACCTACATCATACTGAGTCGGGAAAAGCATTTTCAACCGCGGAACATCCTTGCCGGTGTTATGCCTGCTGGTATGTACATGCCCGAAAAGCTGCCATGTATCACTGTAAGCTCCTCCATAACAAAGGAAGGGACAATGATTCAGATAAATTTTCTGTTTATCAACTTCAATATGCATCTGCATCGTTATCTGTTCAAAGTACTTCGTATAATTCTGCCTGAGATTCTTTATATCGTGATTGCCGGCTATAAGATATATTTTCCCATTCAACCTATTTAGTACATTTATCCATTCGGCAGAACCTCCCAAACAAAAGTCTCCCAAATGAAATATTATATCATCAGGGCCAACCACGCTGTTCCAGTTGGCTATTATCGTTTCATTCATGTGGGCTACATCTTTGAAGGGCCTGTTGCAGAACCGGATGATATTGGTATGGTTAAAGTGCGTGTCAGATGTAAAGAACACCCTGCTTCCATCAAATTTATAATTCATAATCTTGTTCATTTATGCGCATCACTGCGCGGTTAATAATACATTGTATTTTGCCCATGGACGGAATTGACGAAGAAGGACGCATCGAGCGGATGTCACCAAAAGGCATAAAGAAAAAGCCGTCGAAAAGTTTTAATCAGGACTTTCCGACGGCTTTCTATTATCATTATCAGAGGGTTATCAGCATCATTGTAACCTCAATAATATACATAAAGATCGTTGGAAAGTGTATTTGTATTTATTCAATGATTCAATGCTTGATGCATGAACATACGACACACGCTCAAAGCATTTTGTGCTTCGATATAATGTATTTGCAGGTATGTTCATTCTATTATGTTGCATCGTTGTTATATATAAATTATATTGCAAAGTTACGAATATTATTGAGAATCAATAAATTCTTATATATAAAAATGAAAAGTCACACATTAAAATACCAGTACTTTATCTATTTTCAATATCCTACCGCTTGCTACATCCAACATCAGAACCATGATATAATTTCATTGAATGCCACCTCCATTATTTAAACAAACTTGAGTAAGATCCTGAATGGCATCATCCAATGAAAGCAGATGTTCTGCTTCATAATGTTCCGTAAGGAAGTCAATACCATTAAAACGTATTAAATAATTATTTGCTTCACGAACAGATATATGATAAGTCTTGGCAAATTCATTGATAACGGCAACGATATATACAATCATATTTTTATCAATCGCCTGAGTATTTTGTAAGATAACAGAAGCAGACATACCAAGAGCATCAAGAACTTTTGTTATTGTCTTTATTGTAAGTCCTTTTCCACTCTCAATTTTTGAAATCTGAGCTTTTCCAACTCCTATACGTTTACCCAGTTCTTCTTGAGTAAGTCCCTTGCGAAGACGTTCATTCCGAATCATCAAACCTATATTTTCTATGCTATCTGTCATATTATATGTTTTATCACATAGAAAACAAACATACGACAAAGATCCTAAACTGGAAACAACAAACAAAAAAAAATTAAGTTCCAAATGATAATGATATAATATCGTCTTACTTTTTTTTGATTTTGTTACATAATCAAAAACATAAATAATCTCCGGATTACGCCACAAGTATTACTTAAATATATTATTATTTTCCACATTAATACATTGAGAAATTCACAAAAAAGACCTATCTTTGTTGTACCATCATCATGTAGCGCATGGGATAAAACTATCAAAGAATCAAAGTTTTATACTTGATTTTTGATATACAAAATTTGAATGAAGAAAGGCGGTACAAATAAAATCAATAAAAGACTGAAAAACAAAGGTTTACACTTGTACATAGAAAATGAATTCTTTGTCAAAAATCTATTTGTACCGATTAAAATGTTAAAACGCTGATAATTAAACATGCCTCGATGTTGCATCGACAAACACCAATACTTCTGAAGAAGTGTTTTATTAATATCATAATTATTCATTTATTAAGTTCAAAAAAGCCCTACTTTTTCATTCAACACAGACCTCCTCTCATTCAACCAATCGCATTCCATTCAGCACATTCCTGCTAAACATTGCTTTAAGCACCATCATTTCTTTCTTATTTATGTACTAGTTAATTGATCAATAAAAGCCGCTTCCTTCATTAATCTCAATTTACAGCAACGCCTGAACTATTGCTTCTTAACCCTTCTTTATAATTAAGATACCAGCTCCTTTACTCCCAAACAATGATTACGGTAGCGACATGCGTTCAAACGCCCTGTCTTTTTGGATAGCATCAATACCAACAGTCATAGCACACTAATCTTATTCCATTTATTTGACATAGCCACTCAAACCCTCTCTTCCACCTACATCTCAACTTTGCCAAAAGTTCATCATAGCAAACATAAACATTCATCAAAGCAAAGGCCAACGTTTATCATTCTTGTGAGCAAGCCGGTTTACAGGCAAAGAATAACACTCCTTCCCCTCCCGTATTGAACAATATTCCGTACATTCAGGAATACCTACAGCCCACGCTGTCGCATAGTGCTGACGGAAGAAGCCAGACCCGCTTCAAAGCCCCCCAAAAGGAGCATAATGGAATATCGACAGAAGCAGTTGCTAAAGCCCAAAGCAAATCTGTCAGACCTATTTCTTCCTGCGTTTTGATATATATGCCGAATTATCCAATGCCCATGTTATGAGGCTGTTTAATATAGGAATCAGACTTTGGCCCACCTCTGTCAATGAATATTCCACCCGTGGCGGTATTTCGGCATATAGCCTTCTTTTTACCAGTCCATCGGTTTCAAGAGCCTTCAATGTTTCGGTAAGCACCTTAGGAGAAATATCCGGAATTGCTTTACTTATGGTATTAAAGCGCGTTGCTTCATTTTCGGAAAGGACACACAGTATGAGCATAGCCCATTTGCTGGAGAACCGCGACAGGACATTCCGGATAGGGCAATCTTCTATACGAGTATATTTTTTCAGATTTTCTTGTAATTGTAAGCCGTTCATTTCCAATAATAATTACCTTAAAGTAAGTGGGTTACATTTTTGTAACTTCTTGTTTATCAATATAAAAATCACTAATTTCGCACTATCCAAATGATAGTAAGTTCAGAATACAAAGTTAATCAACTTGATAAAAAACAGGAAATATGAGCAACATTAAAATTATGAACAAGGGCGAAAAGTACGCTCACGCAACAATAGGTTGCATCAAGGGTTTTGAAGGCAAGCAGTTTATGAAAGAAGCTACTGAGGCTACTTCGTGTGAAATCTCGTTTGGAACATTGCCGACTGGCGCATCTGTTCCTTTTTTTCATAGCCATAAGGCGAATGAAGAAAACTACATCATTCTGTCGGGGGCTGGAAAGTTTCAGGTAAACGATGACGTTTTCGAAATCGGTGAAGGGTCAGTCATCAGGGTATCGCCGGGGTGCGACCGGAACCTGAAATGTACTTCTGCCGAACCTATGATTTATATCTGTATTCAGGCAAAGGATGGAAGTCTGGAAGGCTACACAATGACAGATGCTGAAATAACCGAGCGCGAAAGTTTGTTATAAAAGGTTGTATTATCAATTGCCTGATAAACTGAAATCTCTGGCAATGACGGAATATTATCTATCACATCATTGTCAGAGATTTTCAGTTATTTCCAGTATTATACATAATTCTCAAAGGGATGCCCAAAGTGATGCATCAGAGATACAGCTCGCATTCTTTTCGCACAGTACATGCCTTCTTGAGCATCATATTTACGATAGCCAGAAGCAATCCGTTTATCCTTCTTGCATGATGGGGACATACTGTGACACATCGCATGCACGAGATACAGACTTTCTTGTTTACTTTTGCCGGATTGTTCTTGTCGATGGCACCAACTGGACATCTGGAAGCACAGAGACCGCATTGGGTACATGCTTTGGTGGCTTTAGGTACAATACCTGCCTTGGCTACTTTCCGATAAGGTCTGTTGCCTGGGATTGCAGGAGTGGAAAAGTCATTTCTTCTCAGTTTATCCCCGATCTGCTCAGCAAACGCTCTTAAATGCCCGTAATCATCCTTATCCGGTCTGTTTGTGGCATATCGATGGGCTATGGAGTGTTCTGCAACGGCCGCTATCGCCGATATGACTGTAAATCCGGCTTGCTGTACGATGTCTTGCAGCTCCACCAGAGTATCTTCATAGGCTCGGTTGCCATACACGCAAACTAAAATTGCTTTTGCACCATTGCCCTGAATCTTTGCAATGCGTTCTGCAGCCGTGGAAGGTACTCGCCCGCTATAAGATGGAACGGCAACGATGGCCGTGTCTTCATTCGTCAACGAGAATTGATGAAAGTCCTCGTTACTGTTTGACAAATCAATACATTTAATCTCCCGCCTCAATTCGGCTGCCAGAAAGTCGGCAATTTTCTTTGTTCCGCCTGTCGGACTGAAAGTTATTTCATAAATGTTCATATCTTTTATCTCCTTATATATCTCACATTATAAATGATAATCTTTCCGTTTAGTTTTCCTTTGAATATTTCTTGATTTGAGCAGCTTTCATTCTTATATTATGGTTAAAAACATAAACATTCAGTCTTTAACGGGAGTATTCTTTTTACGGTCGCACATAATATCATCCATATTATCTACAGACCATTGGAGCAGTGAATCAAGGATGGGCTGCAATGATTTTGCCCTTTCCGTAAGAGCGTATTCCACTCGGGGCGGTATCTCCGAGAATATTGTTCTTGTTATATATCCGTCCTCTTCCAGTGTACGGAGTGTCATTGTCAGCATTCTCTGTGATATATCCGGCATTTGCTGTTTAATTCTATAAAACGCATGCTTTCCTTACCTGATCTGTCAAGGATATATATGACGAGTAACGCCCATTTGTCACATATTCTTGCCAATACGTTCCTTACCGGACAACCCGGAAACATGGCATCTTGTATTGTTGATCTTTTCATGAATTATAAATAAGACTGTCTGTATCTAATAAATTTCAGTGTACGAAGATAATAATAAACTCTAATTACCAAGTATATTTTTATACTAATACATAAAAAGATATATGAGGTCCCATTGAGGATATTGCCGACCGGGGCATCTGTTCTGTTTTTTTTATAGCTATAAGGCGAATGAAGAAAACGGTGAAGGGTCAGTCATTCGGTATCGCCGGGATGCGACTGGAATCTGGATAGTGTTTCAGCCACCGTCCGCGTTTCAGACGTACAAGGAAAATAAATCCGCGGAAACACAACTCTACACACATGGCAATCCATACACCTTGCAGTCCTAATGTCGGGGCGAGCCAGGCAGCCAGAGTCAGACGTACAGCCCAGATGCTGAAGAAGTTCATCAGGCATGGGATCAGTGTATCGGCAGCTCCGACAAAGACTCCATATGCAACAATAGAAGCTGCAAACATGGGTTCGGCAAATGCCTCGATGCGTAAGGCCATCACGCCCAACCGGCGGATTTCTTCGACGGGGGTCATCAGTCCGATAATCTGAGGAGCGAACAGATACATAAGGATACCCATCGTACCCATTATGGCCATACCCATCAGTACGGTAATATGGGCAAAACTGCGGGTCAGCTTCTTCCGGCTAGCTCCGATGCTCTGGCCTACAAGAGTAGTTGCCGCATCGGCAATTCCGTAGCCGGGCATATAACAGAGGCTCTCGGCCGTAATGGCAAAGGAGTTAGCTGCAATGGCAAAGACACCGAGTGGCGCTACGATGACTGTCGTCAGAATCTGGGCTCCGCAAATAACTATATGTTCTATCCCCATCGGGAAACCGATACGGAATGCTTTCCTGAACGTGTCAGCTTTCAGTCGGAAACGGATTTCCCGGCTGCGGTAGCTCAGTTTCTCCGAGCGGATCACCAGATACCAGAGCAGCACACCTGCAACAACGGCCTCTGCGGCAGCCGTACCCAAAGCGGCACCGCTCACACCCAGTCCGGCGCCTGGAAGGGTGAACTGTATGCCCGCAACGCTGCATCCGCGCGTTGGGAAAATCAGGAAGAAATTGAATACCACATCCAGCACGCACATGATGACGCCCAGCAGACTGGGAATACGCATATTTCCGCTACAGCGCAGCATGCCGCCTGCCAGAAAAATCATCTGCAGGACGGGCAAAAAAATGGAAAAGATGAAAAAATAAACAGATGCGTCCCGACGGATGGAGACATCGCCTCCCAGCCATGCCGGCAGCGAAGAACTGATACCCGCGCCCAATATGGCCAGCAGCAAACTGAAGACCAGTGTGCCAGCAAGCGACTGCTGCAGAATCATGCGTGCTCCCTTCAGGTCGCCTGCTCCGATTCTGTGGGCCACCTGTACAGAAAAGCCGGTAGCGGCAGCCGTACACAGCCCCCAGAAAAGCCATGTGGTGGTAGATACCAGTCCGATAGAAGCGGAGGCCTCTGCACCGATACGTCCCACCATGGCCGCATCAATATACTGCATGATGATGGAAGACAGCTGTGCAATGATGGCCGGAACGCTGAGCTCTATGGTCAGACGCAGCTGCTGCCGCAAGGTCATCGGGCGACCGTCGCGGATAAGATCAAGCAGCATGTCCGTTTCAGGTAAGTTACGTTTCATCGGATCATTATTCTGTTCTTAAGGCATCGGCAAAGCCCTTGAAGCGCGACAGGGCATCTTGCAGTACCGAACGCGGGCAGGCGATGTTCCAGCGCAGGAATCCTTCTCCTTCGGCTCCGTACATGGTACCGCTATTGAGCCAGAGTCCGGTGGTTTCCAACAGACGGGTCTGCAAGGTATCGGACGGCAAATGCAGTGCCCGGCAGTCGGTCCATACCAGATAGGTTCCTTCCAGCTTTATCACTGGTATTTCAGGCAGGTGGGAACGGAAGAATGCACACAGACAGTCATAGTTGGCCTTCAGATAGTCCAGCAACTCAAGAAGCCAGTCCTCGCCTTCATTATAAGCGGCGATGGTAGCTTCGACACCGAAAGGATTGACATCGCACACCTCGTTGATGTTGATGGCACGATCTATCCGCTGGCGCACGGTCTCATCCCGGGCTATGATGCTGGCTATCTGCAATCCTGCAATGTTGAAGGATTTACTGGGTGATACGCAGGTGACCGAATTCCACAAATGCTCCTCGCTGACAGATGCATACGGCGTATAAGTATGTCCGGAGAAAACAAGCTCGCAATGTATCTCGTCCGATAGAACGATCACATTATTCCGCAGGCAAATCTCTCCTATCCGGCACAGTTCCTCGCGGGTCCATACACGTCCTGCAGGATTATGCGGATTGCACAAAAGCAGCAGCTTTACGCCGGGATCTGCCACTTTACGTTCCAGATCTTCAAAGTCAATACGATAGGTACCGTCCGCATATATCAGCGGATTGGCGACAACGCGGCATCCGTTGTTACGGATGGATGAAAAAAAGCAGTTGTACACGGGAGTCTGCACAACGACACCGTCGCCCGGTTGGGTCAGAGCCTTGATGACAGCAGATACGGCCGGAACAACTCCAGAGGTGTACAGCATCCATTCTTTACGGAAAGTCCAGTGATGGCGCCTTTCAAACCAACGAGTTACTGCCGTATAGTATTCATCAGGAACACGTACATACCCGAATATGCCGTGCGCTACACGTTTGGCCAGTGCTTCGGTAATTGCCGGCGCCGTACGGAAATCCATATCGGCTACCCAAAGGGGAAGTATATCCTTATCCGCCGGCAGACTATCCCACTTATAGGAATTGGTTCCCCGACGGGAAATTATTGTATCAAAATCGTATTTCATGGTCCTTACATTTTAGTCGGTAAAGCAGGTGCGTTCATCTCTAAGACGGATTTCGCAGTCGGCAGGAGCCTTGATGTTCTCGTCAATGGTTATCGAACCGTACTCGTCGGCTACAATACGTCCCGACATCGGGTTCTTGATGTTAGTTATGGCACCGCGAATGTCAGCATTCAGCGTGCTGTATTCAAAGGCACGGTCGCAGTCCGGTCCGAACGTACAGTTTTCCAATACAAGGTCGTGTGCATAGCAAAGCGGCTGCTCGCCTGTGATGTGACAGTTCACCAGACGGAGGTTTCGGGAGTGCCAGCCAAGGTATTCGCCATTCAGCTCAGAATCATAGATGGTCACATTCTCCACTTCCCAGAAGGCATCCTTGGTGGTAATCCTGGCATTGTGAATCTCCACGTTTTTCACATACTGGAAAACATACTTGCTGTCGCTCTCCAGTCCGTCCACATAGATGTCACGGCTGAACATGAAGGGATAGGTTCCCCCATGCAACTTAAGGTTCTTGATGCGGATGCCGCTGCAACGCCAGAACACTTCATCGGCATCGTTCATTGTGACGTTTTCTATATCAATCTCGCTCATCTCCCGGAACATTTTGGGAGCGTCAATCACGGTATCTTTCATCTGCAGATGGTCAGAATACCATAAGGCCGAGCGTCCTCCCACATCGAAATAACAACGCTCGATCTTGAAGCCGTGTACATGCCAGAAAGGGTAATTCCCCTCAAAACGGCAGTCTACAGCCTCAATGTTGCTACACTCCTTGATGGCCGACTCGCCGGCACGGATGATTACGTTTTCCAAATGCAGATTATGCGACTCAAACAAAGGACGCTCGCCCCCGAATTCTGAATTTCGGATAACTTCCATATTATTTTCTTTTCCAGTCATATCTGTAACTTTTTAATTAACCGATACAAAAATAGAAAAGGGCTGAATGCCGGATGGTATACAAATCCTCGGAGTATATACCCATGTTACGGATTGTGAGGAAGAAGATGGAAAGAACAAGTCTTGTTTACGCAGCAACTTTCAAATTGATAAACTGACATTATTATTGTGATATGGTAAATTCTAAAGTATCAAAATTCAATTATCAGCGATAAAAAATTAAGCCACCAGTTTATACTGTATCTGCCGCATTCCACCAGTTGGATTGGCATTACTGTCACCATCTTTATAGATGGGAAACCGCTGACAAAATGAATTCTCTACAATAGCCATCTCATCATGCCCCATATAACCTATGTCCACCTCTTTATTTCCCGAGATCTCAGGTAGATGCACCTGACTTACTGATTTTCCGTCATTTACAGAATATCCTATTAGTTTACCGTATTTCATTTTTGCTGAAAGAGCAGGACATCAACAAAACACATAACACAAATGAACTTATTTTCTTCATAGCTTATCTTTTTTAATTATATAATGATTGTCTTATATCAAGCACCCAAACTATTGCATATTTGCTGGATTTCATCAATAAGTATTGAAACATGAAACCCGTCACAAACGGCATGATGCACCTGAATGGAAAGCGGAATAAGATATTTGTCATCTTGCTGAAAATACTTTCCATAAGTAAAAATAGGCAACAGATAACTTCCGTCAGCAAATATATTCAGATTAAAGCCAGTAAACGTGGTCCATGGCAATGAAGATACGGGAAAGGTATTGGCTGGCGTATCAGGTTTTGCATCGATACCATAATTTCCACCAAACATTTCCATATCCCTTTCATAATTGGAAAGAAAAGTCATAAGATCATCATTCCATACCGTCCAAATGTTGGAAAAGGTTTCATTTTCCTCATGGAAAACGGTGTAACACGGTAACAAGGTATCCCATACTCCCAGTTCCCCTTTATCATTAATGGCAGTCCGGAACTCTTCATGGTTATTTACAGCTTTCGTCAATACATAAATCAGAAGAGGATAAAGTTTCGTTCGATTCTTGTTTTTAAAAGACATGACCACAGAAATATCTATATTCACAGTGATACTATATGTACATCGTATTTGCCCGAAGTAATGATCAAAATACGGTTTTCTTTTCCAAGTGTTTTTTTCTATCAGTTTAAACATAATTTCTTTATATCTATATGACGAATCTTATTTTATTTATATATTTCTCTGTCAGTCAGATATACAAAACTCACAATCATTGCAGAAGAACGGCTAACCATGTCCTTATTTATCAGAGACATATTATCCACTTCCGAGTGGTGAATGGAAAAATAATTCTTTCTTTCAGCCATGTAGAAATATACAGGAACTTTCTTTTCTGAATTTAATGGTCAGAAAGATCCGTCTTCAAGCGACATTCTCTGCAATTCAGGTGTGAAACGAAGACTCTTGCTGGAGTTTTTTCCGATAATATTTTGATACACTGATAGCAATCATCACTTTTAGAAACAGATCCGATTCTGTCCAGAATAACTGTAGTGTCTGACTTACAACCCAATAAAAAAACATATAAAAACTATTATTACATACTTCATACCCCAATCAAATAATATAATGTTGTCTATTCATGGCTAAATTAGTCTATTTCATGCCTGTTTCCAAATCTTATTATAAAAAAAGCTACTATGTTCTGTTTTACGATGTACCATTGCTACATTATGGAATATTTAGAAACGTAACCCACAGATCAATGCACATACTTTATACAAATTCCCGCCAAGATTCGCACGAATTTTTGTAGCTTTGCAGGCAAATTAAGAAGATATATTCATGTGTCAAAAAACAACAAAACATAAAATCATCACCTTTTCTGCATGGATTGCCGCACATATCACTCTCGTTGTAGTTCTAGTGACAATTGTTGCATTATTTTTCCCTTCTTCATTTGCCTGGATGAGTACCTCGTCCATCACTCCCATGTTGGGCGTGGTAATGTTCGGCATGGGACTTACACTTACTCCCTCCGACTTCAATCCGGTTTTACAGCATCCTAAAGACATCCTCGTCGGTGAACTGGCACAATTCCTCATCATGCCCTCCCTAGCGTGGATGCTCTGCAAATTATTGGCTTTGCCAGAAGAGCTTGCCCTTGGAGTAATCCTCGTAGGATGTTGTCCGGGAGGTACGGCAAGCAATGTCATCTGCTATCTGGCAAAGGGAGATGTCGCTCTGAGTGTTGCCATGACCGGAGTCTCCACATTGTTGGCTCCCATTGTCACACCAGCCCTTGTATGGTTGCTTGCCGGAAAGTCAGTCGAAGTAGACATTACAGGTATGTTTTTAAGTATCGTTCAAGTAGTGATAATGCCCATCGTACTTGGTTTTGCCGTCAATCATTATTTCAGGCAGACCACTCAACGTATAGTTCCGTTGCTGCCCATGTTTTCCACCCTGTCCATTGCTTTCATCATCGGGATCATTGTGGCACACAACTCCGCCAGCATCCTCGCGTGTAGCCTGATAGTAGCAGTAGCAGTTATTCTACATAATATTTTGGGTCTGGCCCTAGGCTATGGACTTTCTGCTTTAACTGGGAGCGAATCCCCTAAACGGTCAGCTATTGCCATAGAAGTAGGCATGCAGAATTCCGGACTGGCAACTTCACTTGCCGCTACTCACTTTGCCATGTTTCCCATGGCTGCCGTACCCGGAGCCATGTTTTCGGTATGGCACAACTTTTCAGGAAGTATCGCCGCACAAATTTTCAGGAGACAATCGGAGCAGAAAAATAAATAAAAAGGTAATACGTAAACAAGGTATGCAATATTGAAAATAGCCCAAAAACAAGAACGTATCAAAATGTATATAAAAAGGCCCGCACTTTTACAAGCCGGGCCTTCATTATCAAGTATCTCAACTATTATATTATTCAGCTTTTCCCAAAAGGACTTCCTCACCCTGGACAAACGTAATATCACGAGGAATACCAGCCCCATTGATTCTGTCAAGATCGGCCTGAAGTGCAGGAGTAATTCCGCCATTCTCTGCTCTGTATTTCTTGGCAAATTCTACATTTCCATCACCTTGTGTCTGAAGTATCAATGCAGCCCATCCATTCATAGCTTCCTTAGCCTTCGTAAAATCAATTACATACTGGCCTTTCGCATCACGGGAAAATGCACCGGCTTTTTCCATATAGTTAAAACACATCATATTGGCTTTTCCGTGTGAAGAAGCTGCTCCAAAGCGAACAGAACGCAGGATACCTGCGATATAAGTAGTAATCGCATCCTCAGGTGTAATGTTCGTAATTTCACCCATTTCAATCAGTTTGGTCACCATGAACAGACCAAGAATATCTGCTTTAGCTTCTTCCCAGGAAGTCTTTTCTGTACCCATTACCGCATCTACGCTTTCATTAGTACGGATAGTTTGTTTCACACCCAGTCCATGTGCTACCTCATGGAAAGTCACATTCCAGAAAAACGCGTCGAAATTGAGGTATTTCTGCTGTTCGGGAGTTACGACAAGCTGTCCGATAGGCAACAAAATCTTGTCAAATTTAGCCTTCATGGAATTTCTCAACTGCAAACGGCGTGTACCTTTCAGAGCATGTACTCTTTCATCGTTTGGCAAGTTAATGGCAATTGTCTTACTTCCCGCATTACAATCGCCGGCATAATACACCGCATCATACACATTCAAGTCGGACGATGTACCGGGTACAAATGTTTTATATTCCGGCGGACAGGGCAGTTCTTTCTGGAGAGCTGGAAGCATGGCAACAAACTTGGCAAGATCCTTGCTTCTGGCCTCATCCTTCAGCAAGATAAATGACTCGTACGATGCCTTGGTCTCACGGAATTTATCATCGTAGGTTTCAATAGGTCCTGCCACAAAGTCAACCTTGCTATCCTTCATGTCCATCCACGCCAGATCACTATCTAAATAATCATCCGTCTTGAATGCTTCAATACGTTTTTCAAGATAGTTTTTCAGACCCGGATCTTCTGCCAGAGTAACCGCTTTTTCCAATAAAGCACAGATTTGTCCGATTTCCGGAGCATATGCCTCATGATACCAGACGCTTTTTAAAGAACCGTCATCATTGCGACGGATGACGGTATACCATGAGTCCTTATCGGCATCCTCAAATGCATTAAACTCTGCCTCTGTAATATCAAGCGGATAATAATTGCATACATCCGGTTTCTCACCATAACCAGCCAGGAAAGGTTTGTTGTCGTCCAAACGGTCCCAGGCTCCATATTGAATCATGGCAAACTGCTTCGCATAGCTGTCGGTAATGGTATCCAATTTACTCTTATCACCAAATGTCTGTTTCCAGAACAGGTCATCAGTAATTTTTCCCACCTGGAAAAATATTCTGACCAGTTCCTTTTCCTTGTCGCTCAAGTTATTCACAAGATCAGACTTCAGTTCAACGGAAGCATACTCCTCTACTTTTGCTTTCATCGGTGACTCCTGCTGCCGGCTGCTACATGAAAACAGAGTTGAAGCCACAACGGCACTTCCCAGCAAGGCTGCCGAAAGATTAATCATTTTTTTCCTCATAACTAACTGATTGTTTTGTTTGTTTGCGAAGATACGAAAAGTCTGTAATATCTCAGTTATTCAAAGATGTTGTTTTATTCTGCACGATGCATATAAAGATATCGGTTTATTTATTATCTTGCATCGAAAAATCACCACAACAATGAGAAATGAACCTTTACACTCCTGCCCCGAACTGATTGACTATATCAATAAAACAGGTTTTCTTCCTCTGTTAAGTATGGGTATTACCGGATGGTCAGCCGAAGAAGTCATGGATGAAGATTGTCAGTATACCCGTTTGCCCGATGGCGGATGGGAATGGCCGCTTTGGGAATGGAAAGGTTCCATCCTTCAGGAAAGCGGTTGTGCATACGGCAAGTTTTTCAAAGGTAAAGCCGCATTCATCAGTCGCGAATGGTGGCCCGACTTCTGCAACTACCGGCGAAGTATTTTCCCTTATCCAGAGGCCGGAAGCATTGAAGAAAGTATTCTCGATGTACTGAAAAACGAGGGCAGTCTGATTACACGGGAACTACGTGCGGCATGCGGTTTTACGGGACCGAAAATGCGAAGCCGTTTCGATACCTACCTCACCCGTTTGGAAATGGGTGGTTACATCGTTACGGAAGATTTTATTTATCCCCACGACCGGCACGGACGAGAATTTGGCTGGGGATGGTCACTGCTCACCACACCCGAAAATCTTTTTGGAAAGGAGAGTTGTCACTCCTCCCTCAGTCCACAGGAATCACGCGAACGGATGCTCGGCCAGTTCCGGAAAATATTACCGGATGAATCGGAAACAACATTCAGAACCTTGCTGAAATAGGTCTACAAAAACATGGTCAGCAAGGGAATACTCAGCACAGAAAGCAATGTGGTAAGAAAAGTGCCTTCTGCCATAATAACCTCCCCTCTCTGATACTGAATGCAGAATAAAGTACCATATGAAGCAACAGGCATGGCTGCCAGTACAACGTTGATATTGGCTATGGTCTCATCGACCTGACAAAGGCGTGAAAGATACAGAATAAGGAGCGGAACCAGCATCAGACGCAAGACCGACATCAGGTAGATAGCCGTATTGCCAAACATCCGCCGGATGGGTACACGGGCAATGGACGAGCCGATAATGAGCAGGGCTGCAGGGACGGTGACATTTCCTAACAGGATGAACGGAGTACTAATGACACGGGGAGGTACCCATCCGGTCATAACAATCAGAATGGAAAGATACGATGCAATCATGGCCGGACAGTACAAGGTACGCCAGTCAAAACGCATTTTCCCCTGACCACCTGAAATAAACAAAGTACCGAACACAAAAATCAGCAACGTACTGGGAAAATTAAGAATACTGGCATAAAATACGGCACTGGGTCCGAAAATGGAAGCAACAATGGGATATCCGATAAAGCCCACATTGCCGAACGCCAGCATAAAGCTATAAATACCGCGATCGGAAGATTTGACTGGTAAATAGCGTGGAAGCAGGAAAGCTGCTCCGATTAGAAGTACGTAAGTAACAAAACCTACTATGAGCAAGGGGAGAATTAATTTTCTGTCGGGAAGAGTGTCACCCATGACTGACGAAAGTATCAGGCTGGGGCACGTCACGTTAATGACCAGTCCAGAAAGTTTGCGGTCAAAATCCGCATCCATCATTTTCTTCTTACTCAGATAATAACCAATGATTACCAAAATAAACAGGATAATCATCTGTGTAACGATTGCATCCATTGTTTTTCCGCTTGCAAAAAAGTCGTGCAAAGATACGGATTATCGGATTTGAGTATTCACCTGCAAGGAAAATTCTCTAAAAAATCTGATTTTCATCTTCCGTAATTATTGTTTCTGATGTCCAGCGTAACATCCATATAGGTTCGCTCACCTTCAATGTAGTCAGCATACAAGGTTTCTGCGTCCTTTCCTTTGAGGACACGGCATTTACCACACGATTCACAATCGTGCAGACATTTCCAGGCTTCCATCACAAACGCCCGGCGTTCTTCCTTGGTAGATTGTTCTATACGGGGAGGTATCATAGAACAAATATACGTTTTTTTCTTTACCTGGCAACCTGCAAATCTGAAAAACTCTTCATCAATCATCATATTCATCAATTTTCTATCATGATTCTATGAACCATTTGCCGGCTTTTAGTACATTTGCATCGTTTTTAATTAACCATCTGTCTGGCTATTTCTTTCGGGAGGTAGCCTTGTTTATATAAAACAATTGAAAAAACAAAGCAATGGAAACATTTTATGATGTAGTAGCTGGTGACCAGCTTGTATTGGTGGACTTCTTTGCCACCTGGTGCCAACCTTGTAAAATGATGCACCCGATTCTGAAACAGGTAAAAGATGTATTGGGCGAACGTATCCGTATCATCAAGATTGATGTGGACACACACAGTGCATTGTCTCAGAAATATCAGATTCAATCCGTCCCCACCCTTATGCTGTTCCGTAAAGGAGATGTGCTTTGGAGAACCAGCGGTGTCATGCAAAAGGCTGAACTGCTGAGTACGATTGATCCTTTCCTGAAATAGTCCGCAAGTTAATATATTTACATTTTCCAGCACATGAAAAAATTAAGTAAAAATGCCATTATCGGTTATCCTGCCGGAATTATTACCGGTATTACTTACGGATTAAATCCTCTATTTGCGGTTCCACTGATGAAGAATGGTGCCGCCACTGAGTCCATACTTTTTTTCCGCTATGCCTTTGCAGTACTTCTTCTGGGTCTGTTTTTAATGCTCCGCAAACAAAGTTTCCGGATCTCAGGAAAGCAAATAGGTGTATTGCTTGCACTCGGAGTTCTTTATACTTCAAGCAGCGTTTTTCTTTTCGAGGCCTATGAATACATCGCATCGGGACTGGCCACAACCCTGGTCTTTTTATATCCCGTCCTTGTGGCTATCATCATGGTATTCCTGAAAGTCGTCCCCTCCTGGCCTGTCTGGCTTGCCATTGCGGCAACCTTCGGAGGAGTGCTGGTAATGACACAAAGCGACGGTACACAGACCATCAACCCTGTCGGCGTATTGCTTTCAATTGCCTCGGCACTGGTATACGCACTCTTCATTGTCATCATCAACCGTAGCAAAGCCATTGCCGGCATCTCCAATTCATTGCTTACCTTCTATGCGCTTACGGTGGGAGCAATCGTGTTTCTCGGAAAAATCATCTGTTCCGACACCGCCATAACCGCCGGAATCACAACCGGAGCAGACTGGCTTAATCTCGTAGGACTTGCCCTGTTACCGACCATTGTTTCCACGGCTACTCTTGCTATTGCTTCCCGAAACATCGGAGCAACCAAGGCATCAGTCCTCGGCGTCTTCGAACCCATCACGGCCATTGTTGTCGGCACACTTATGTTCGGCGAACCGCTTACAACAAATATCATTGTCGGAATCTCAATCGCCATGGTAGCCGTCACATTCATGATTACCGTGACCAAGCGATAATGCATCTATAAATAAGCGAATGAACACATGAAAGATTTTGCGGCAATAGACTTCGAAACGGCCAACAACCAGCGCTCGTCCGTATGTTCAGTAGGTATAGTGGTTGTACGTAACGATGAAATCGTGGATACTTTTTATTCACTCATCAATCCGGAACCGAATTATTATTCCTACTGGTGCTCACAGGTACACGGGCTCACCCGTGAAGACACCGAAAACGCACCAGTGTTTCCTGATGTATGGAAGCAGATCGAACCCCTGATTGACGGTCTTCCGCTTGTGGCACATAACCGTCCTTTCGATGAAAGCTGCCTGAAAGCCGTTTTCCGCGTCTATCAGATGGACTACCCTGACTATGAATTCTACGATACCCTATGCGTATCGCGCAAAGTGTTTCCATACCTTCCCAACCATCAGTTGCACACCGTAGCCGCCGCCTGCGGATACCATCTGGAAAACCACCATCACGCACTGGCCGATGCAGAGGCCTGTGCGTGGATAGCAAGAGAAATATTATGATACCTATGCAGATCCTGCTCGCCATCGATTCCTTCAAGGGATGCCTTTCGTCAGAAGAAGTGGAAGCCGCCTTCTCGCAGGCCCTGACCGCCCGCGGGGCAAAAGTCCGTTCCCTCCCCATGTCCGACGGAGGCGAAGGGATGCTTCCGGCCTTTATCACCGCCCTTCACGGGCAATTGCTTGAAACGGAGGTACACGATCCGCTGATGCGTCCCGTCACCGCCAGCTACGGCCTTACTCCCGACGGAACCGCCGTCATTGAAACCGCACAAGCCTGCGGACTGACCCGCCTTTCTGCCGAAGAGCGCAATCCGCTGGTTGCCACCACCTATGGTGTAGGAGAACTCGTTGCACACGCTTTCCAGCAGGGAGCACGCCGTTTCATCATCGGACTGGGTGGAAGCGGTACGAGCGATGCCGGGAAAGGTATGCTTCAGGGACTGACCAATTCTCTGGCTCCCGGTGGTATGACAGAAGATATTCTAAACGGTCCGTTGGCCGGATGCAGCTTCGTGCTGGCCAGCGATGTACGCAATCCGCTCTACGGACCGGAAGGAGCTGCCCATATTTTCGCCCCGCAAAAGGGAGCTACCCCAGAAATGGTGGAAGAACTCGACCGCCGTGCCCGCCAGTTTGCCGAAGAATCTGCCCGCCGCATGGGCAAGGATACTTCTTCCCGCCCCGGTGCCGGAGCAGCCGGAGGACTGGGATATGCATTCCTTCAATACCTTCAGGCCACCACACAATCAGGAGCCGACCTTCTGCTTGATCTGTCCGGTTTCGACCGCCTGCTGGCAGATACCGGCCTCGTAATTACCGGTGAAGGACATGCCGACCGCCAGACACTCATGGGCAAGCTTCCCGAACGGGTCATGCGACGGGCACAGGCAAAGCTTGTTCCCACCTGGCTGGTAGCAGGAAAAGCCAGCGACACACAAGCCCTTCTCAATGCAGGATTCAGCCGGGTGGACAATCTTGCACCGGACAACATGCCTCTGGAAGAAGCCATCCGTCCGGAAGTCACCCGGGAAAATATCCGCCGGTGGGTAGAATCTGTATGGAATCAGCTACCGACCATATGATACGCATTGACAATCTGGATGAGGAGACCATGCGATACGCTTCCTGGAAACGGAGGAGTAAAGTCATGAAGTTCATAATCTCAAGAAAGGTTGCCGCTCATCCGTAATACAAATACATGGTTGTCCGATACTCTCACACACCCCTTTAAAGTGTTCCATTCCGGGTCCCGCGTATGCAAGATAGAAATCAGGCTTTTCGACAGGTATCTTTATTCCCATTAGTTCCACAGGTAACACTCCGCATTGTACTTTCATTGACAAAACTTCATCCATTTCCTGCACAAACCCACGATAACCTCTGGCACTCCCGATTGTATCCTCAAATTTAGCAATATGATCCAGAACTCCAGATTTTACACCTTGGCTAAAAATACCATTCCCTTTCAATCCCGTAGCACCCATCCCTTTCTTTAGTTCAATTACGGCCAACCGGAAATCCTTTCGAGGCTGTAGGGCAATGATATCAAAGCGGGGATGTAAATATTTCTCCGAATGATAGCTAACACTTTTATCATTCGTCACGGCAAACTCTATATCCAATACAATAAAATCGGTTTCTTCCATATGCCTGCTACATACCGATATCCTTTGTTGCAACAATCTCTCTTCATGCTTGATATCAGAATCATCCAACAATGCTCGGCTCCATTCATCCATTATCTTCGCGGCTTCCTTGAAATATTCTTCCGGAGTTTTCATTGCCAGTAACATATCCCTTTTTTCCTGAAGTTCCTCCCAAACCCTTTTTACTTCAGAAGGAGACAAACATTTTTCTGGGGAAATATTTCTTTTACGGAGTTCCTCCTGATCATTATCAAACATATATCTCATCCAGGTTCTCGGAATATTCTGATGCTCCTTTTTAGAATAAAAATAGTTATAATCAAGATTTAAAGCATTCCTCTTAATTTCCAATATCCGTCCCCCTTTATAATAGATATGCACACTATTTCCTCTCAGATGAACATCAAGTTTTTCATCTATTGGCACACTGGGATTATCTATTGTTGCATTTGCAAACTTAATGTACTTATCCCATCTGCTATCATTACTCCCAATATTAAGTTTTTCAAGGTTGCCTCGTTTTACATATGCCATAACTCTCACATTTTATGAAAAGACCGCAATTCTACCATTTCAGAAACTCTTCCAGCTGACTAGCTATACCGGAAAACTCCTGATTCAAATCAAGCGTTCTTACCCGAATGTGGTTCTTACCAAACGAGGCTGATAAATCAGGAGTAATATCTTCATCTGTTTTAGCATACAAAAGTAATCCGCTTACATTCCCTGTATCTTTCACATCTAAATTCTTTACATAGGTAAATATCTGATATAAATTTGCTGAATGAATAGTCGGTTTATCAAAATGATACTGCATCGCATGACTATAATACTTGGTATCTATAACCAATGACTGATCCCCTCGATGCAAAACAATGTCACTCTGCATAGCAGGCAAAAGATCAATCACCATGGCATCTTTCGAATAAATATTCCATTCAATCCGATCTGGATTAGGCGATAATTCCCGATGATGCAAACGATAGTACTCCAACACAAATTTTTCAAACAAGCGACACATATGCTCGTCTGAAAAAGTCGCCATACGATATTTCCCTGTTTCTGTCGTCATAAGCATACCATCAATGATGAAATAGCACACATTCATCAGCATTCGGTACATCTGATTGTTCCGTTGATACACAAAGTCATTCCAACGAATATTCCGAACATCAATTTCATCAACACCCGAAAAGAAAGGTAACAACGTTCTCAGTTCTGCTTTTCGTACAGATGATACATTCCGTTCGTGACATAAAAGAGACAGTGTTGTCTTTAATACCCGGTTAAACAAATTGTTTTCTGACAAATCATCAAACTCACAACACAATACGTTACGACATCTCATCTGGTTGGCTATTGTTCCTCTTATATCCAAACGCCCTTTCAACAACGGTAAATCTTCCACCCGATTTATATACTCCCGGTGTAATCCACGTTTCAGCTGAGCAGACACACCTTTATACAGAATTTCCGCAAACAAATCCTGTATATGCTCAAACTCCTCATGTGCAATCTGCTCATAATTATTCTTTTTCAGCTCTTCGAAAGCATATGCCAACATGTAATACACATTGCGTATCCAAATATTCCGATCCTTAATCATGGAAAATACCATTCAACTTTTTCGACCATCTATCCACTTCCGTTCTGTTATCGAACCAATACTCCCGCAACATCGGAAGTATATCATAATTCACGATCTCCTTTAGCCACTCATCTGTCACTTCTCCCTTCGTACACAAATAACTATGTCCTATCTCAAATCCTTTCCCAAGCGAATCATCAGCAACAATCTGACGGTTCAGTTCTTTTATTTGTGCCACCAGCTCATTTAACCGCACATTGTCCTTTCCTTCCAGATAAGCTTTAAATCCTTCCGAATCAAATCCGGGCGACATTTCAAAAAAGCTGAACCGACGACGCAATGCATAATCAATCAAAGCCAGACTTCGATCAGCCGTGTTCATCATACCGATAAGATACAGATTTCCCGGTACAGAAAATTTCTCATCTTTATAAGCCAGCGTCAATTTCTCACCCCGGTAATCTTTCTCTATCAGCATCAACAATTCCCCGAATATCTTTGACAAGTTACCCCGGTTGATTTCATCAATAATAAAGAAAAACTCCTTATCCGGATGATTAGCCGCAAGCATACAGAACTTATAAAATATACCTTTCTGTAACTCAAAGGCTCCTCCTACAGGTTTATACCCCATCACAAAGTCCTCATAAGAATAATTCTGGTGAAACTGAATTAAACATATCCGACTTTCATCTCTTTCACCCATCATAGCCTGTGCCAGACGCCGGGCACAGAACGTTTTCCCCACCCCCGGAGCTCCTTGAAGAATAACGTTCTTTTTAGTCCGAATCAGATGCCGTAAAGTGTCAAAATCCTTTTCGGCCATAAATACTTCTTTCAGGAAATCAGCTTTCGTATATTTCTCGATAGACCTTTCCGGATGAATACTATCATTTTCTTCCCGAATAAGATCCAATAAGGCCATATATTCCTTTTCTGTCAAATGAAAGAAGCTACCGTTCGGATTTACCAAGAATTCCATATTTGCAAGTTCCGGCATTGACTTAATTTCCGATAGATCCACAGGCGAAGCTAATGTCTCTATCTTCCGGAAACAAATTCTTTCACCATCACTTTCCTTTGAGATAACTGCCAATCCGGAAATCTGTTTGGTCGGATTTGCTTCATAACAAATCACCTTATCTCCTACTCGTGCATCCAGAAAATGCTGGAATACCCGTCGCTTATTCCCCGCTGTATTATAAAGAGTGTAGTCCTGTTCTTCACCGACCATCCAGCCTGTCATACTCCAGATTTTCGGATTGGCACATAGCCACCAATAATTAGAGGCCGTTTCAGGTTCCGTTCTACTTTCCAGCATCTTATTTAAATTTTCTACATAATTCGCATAAGACGTCACATTTGTCAACGTCTTCATTGCAAGAGGTTCCTTTAAAGTCCATTCCCCCACTTTGTCCCATTTTACACTTCTGACATGTCTGTATTCATCTCGGCTCTTGTCATATTCATAATCGCCTGTGACTATTCCCCGCCCGATAATACACCCCCGGCCTTTCTTGGCAAACACCACATCGCCTATATTCATTTCACTGGTAAATTCCCAGGTAGCCAGACTATCATTCCTGTAATCCTTTTCTTCGCCGTATAATTCCTTCATCCGGGTCCTCATATCTTCACGGGTCTCATACAAATCAAAATCACCCATATCATCCCAGCCTAGATACATCTTATTCTTGGCTACACACTCATCCCATTTACGGGCTCCTTCTCCAGGGGAATAAATCCAAGTTTGCACCTTCGTTCCTGGTTCTGGCAACATTTTCGGTTCCGGGTGATAATACCGACCAACAAAATACGCCAAATCCACAACAGCAGTTCTCAGATTTTTATCGGGATAACAATCTTCGGTCAAAACATTATCCAACATTTTTCTGATATCAGCATCCTTCTGCAACACCTTAGCAATCTCATCATATAATTTAAAGACTTCACTCACTTCCTCTGCTCCACTTCCCTTCTTAAGTACCATTGAAGGCATCAGCTCCCTCACCATTTTCCGTGCACAAGAATACTTATAGATATAATATTTATCCGGATATCGAAGCCAAAGGTATGTGGTAATTGCATTTAACGTCTGATAATGTTGCTTACCCTTCCCCCATAGCCTCAATAACTCATCTGCATTTTTTCGAAACTGATTTATCCGAAAGACAACATTCTGATTCTCATCAAATAGCTCTCTAAACATTTCGCGTACTTTTGTTTCATCTAACTCACAAAACTCTTCTAACATATTCCTCGGATAATTATTCATTGAAGTCAGCAAATTTTCCGTCTTACTTAATGCCTGTTTCAGCATACCCTTAAAATTAACAGCTTCAATGTCCCAGTAAGCAAGGAAACACCTTACAGCTTTCCATTTGTAAAGTTCAATAGAAAAATACTCTTTAAAATAGACTTTATACGCTTCAATGATTTTAGCAAGATTGCTTGAACTTATGTTTATCATAATTACTAGGCCTTTAATCCATTACTCTCAGAAATTCTCAAGTCAATATATTCTCCCGAAATTCAGGAACAAAGCAAGCTCCATTGATCTCCCAATAGCAGATTCAAGAAAAACATTCCAGATATACGGTGTAAAATATTCATGATTCAGAATCTATTTTTGCGAATTTAAAGAATAAAAAGCAAATACCCAAACTATTTCTTCTTCTCCGGTTACATACTGGTAAAGAAAGACTTTTGTTGACATTCTAATTTTACTTATTAAACGCCGATTCATAGCCATAGGAAAGACATATCACATTTGTCAGCCTTATGAACTCCATTTCAATTTGTCATTATGTTAATTCCACCCTTCTAAATATCCCCTATTCATAGAACTTTATTACACATGTTACATATTTTGAATTCTCACAAGTCCGCGAAATATCATTCAGACATATAAAATACAAAATCCGCAACATGCAGATTACAAAAGCCTGCCTTATCAAAACCAGAACAATACATTTTCGCGTAAAAAGCAGAAACAGGAACACTGATTTGGAGTCTGTTTTTTCCCGCTTCCAGCTTTAAAATCCCTTTATTTCAGCTTCCCTCAAAAATGTCGAAGCGTTTTATCCAATATAACGAAAGGGTTATGTAAAACAATTAGGCGCATAGCCACATTTATCTCAGCGTTTTTCATCAAAAGATTCGGCTCGTTACGTTAATAAAGGACTATGATTTAACACAGGAAAAGATTATAACTGTCTTTTTCATCATTTCAAATAAAAGAGCATTAACCTTTTCATCCCGAACGAAGAATTCAAGAGAAATCAAAGTCAGCATTTTTACCTGCATCATCAAATAATGTCAAATTTTCGCTCTCATTTATAGCAAAATAACATTAGTATAACCAACTATTTCTATACTACTTTCAGATATCGCGGCATCACAGGTTTCTCCAGTTTTCAAGTGATGTTCACAGGAAAATCACCATGTGAGGAAACATAATCTACCAGACTATATTCGTCTTTCTTTAACATTGCTTGCTGATTTCAGAATTTCATGCTTCCCTTTTCTTAATCTCCTTCACCACTTCCACATCTGCCGGAAGCCACGCCACACGATCCAGTTCGTCCGCACCCAGCCAGGCGGCACTCTCATGCTCCTTCAGTACCAGACTGCCCGAAACTACGGTACACAGATAACAATGCATCGTAAGGTGGAACGAAGGATAGTCACATTCCACCGTCGTGAGAAAGGCATCCACCCGGATATCCGTATCGAGTTCCTCGCGGATTTCACGCATCAGAGCCTCTTCCCGGCTCTCACCCGGCTCCATCTTTCCACCGGGAAATTCCCAGTAGTCCTTAAACTCGCCGTAACCGCGCTGGGTAGCGAAATACTTCCCGTCGCAGCTCATCACCGCAGCTACAACTTCGATGCGTTTCCTCACCTCACGGCTTTCTCCTTCTCCCGCAATGCTCCAGAATGGGACAGACTTCGCATCGGCAAATTCCTTCATCCGCCAGGCTGACTCGAAACCGCTGGCCACAAAGTGCATGGGAACGAAAAGTCCGACCTGAAACCTGTCAAGAAACTGACGGGCTCCGCGGGTATATCCGTTGCCGATGCGGCCGTCCACGGGAAACATCACCACATCGAAACGGCCGGCAAGTTTACGGATATCTTTCAGCTCGCCCAGAAAACGCTTTTCTTCCCTGGCCGGATCAATATCAACGCCGAAATCGGGACTATAAACCAGCCCTCCCTGATAGTCGTCGGTCAGAAAACGGGCATACCAGTTGTTCAGGTCACCGGCATGAAAAAGACGCATGCCGCCGGTTTCCACCACCCACGACACACCGCTATCGTTACTTCCTGTAGCCGTCACGCGGAGATGTTCGTTTTCCCACACGGCCCCTTTGCCCAGCCAGGCATCGGCCTCTTTCTTCCCGGCCCGTCGGTGCTTCAGAATGTCTTTCGAAAGAATGTAGCACACGTTTGCTTTCCGGATTCGCCAGGCAAAGATCTCCCGGTTGAAATGATCTTCGTGGAAATGGCTGGAAAAGACATACAGAGGCTTCGATGACTCCAGGTACCGGGACATGGCACCCGCCGGATCCATCCAGTAATCAAACACGAGAATGCAGCGGTCGGTATCAAAAACGAAACCGCTATGAAACAGATAGGTAAGTTGCATAAGCTGACTGTTTTTTATTCTTCCATGCGTCCATATTTCATTTCTTCCCCCTGCTTGTCATATTGCTTGCGCTTACCCACAGGAGGATCTGTAAGCGTGATACGCACCACCGCCGTACGATGAAGACTCCGGCGAACCGCATCATCGAATGCATCCATGTGTTGCGGCAGGAAACGCTGGCTGATGATACGGAGAGCTTCAATCTTTTCCGCATCCCCGGTCACCAGTTCCGCCCTTCCGAACGCAATAGCCGAACGATACTGGAGGGTGAACGATCCGTCTTTGGGCCCTACCGTAGGAGCACACTTCGTTACGGCCGACAGACATACTTCCGGATGAACGGCAAGAGCATCCAGCTTGTCCCCTTCCGGAGCACAATGGAAATACCAGATACGGCCGTCCGCACTTGCCAGTGAAAGAGGTACCCCATAAGCCGTTCCGTCAGGCCGGGTGAAACTGACCGTTATATAAGGAGCCTTGCGCATGACTTCCAGCGCCCAGGCACTGTCCATTTCTCTACTTACTTTTCGCATATCACCGTCTTTTGAGAGTTATTTTCCACAAAGGTACAATGCGGCCGGGAAAAATCATACAGAAGGGAAAGAAAACACGCATCAGGAAAACACTTTCTCCCACAGGGAAAACGATATTTTCTTCCTGCGAAAAATAATTTCCGGAAGGAACTTCTTTCCGTTAACAGATTTTTTCATAAACCCGGCCTTTCATTTTTGGCGGACCGGAAACGAGCAAGTATCTTTGTGAACACGAAAAAAGAAGCGACCATGGAAAAAGACAAAAAACAAGTTCAGACGAAAAGCAATCGCAAAGAGTATACACAGGCCAATCTCAACTGGCTGGCCAGCAAGAGCAAAGAAACGGGAGTCAGTCCGCTCCCGAAAGGGATCTGTTACAAGTCGCTGGCCGAAGGACGGGCTGACGGCAAACATCCCGGCCCACGAAGCATCGTCACCGTCCACTACACCGGCCGTACCATCGACGGAAGAATATTCGACGACACACGGGGAGGAATCCCGGCTGCCCTCCGGTTGAGTGATCTGATCGACGGATGGATCATCGCACTCCAGCGGATGTGTATAGGCGACCGATGGGAAATCTACATCCCTGCCGAAATGGGATACGGCAAATTCTCCCAGCCGGGTATTCCCGGAGGGTCAACACTGATCTTCGACATCGAACTGCTGGGCATCGCCTGAAATATTACCGGGAAGCCGGAGCTCCCAGAAAGCCACGGCCGAAGCAGCCGCCACATTCAGTGAATCCACTCCATGATACATGGGAATACGGACCACGTAATCAGCCCCGTCAATGGCCGTCTGAGGAAGACCGTCGCCCTCCGTACCCATCACCAGTGCCAGACGGGACTCCTGCTTGAGAAGCGGATAGTCCAACGGCACGGAACGATCGGTAAGGGCCAGAGCAGCCGTCTTGAATCCAAGCTCTTTCAAGCACTCCAGCGGACGGTCGGCCCATGTCCAGGGAACCAGAAATACGGAACCCATAGACACACGTACAGCCCGCCGGTTCAACGGATCACACGAGTCGGGAGTCAGCAACACGGCATCAATTCCCAAAGCTGCGGCCGACCGGAAAATGGCTCCGATGTTGGTGGTATCCACCACCCCATGAATCACCACGACACGACGGGCATCCTTGCACACCTCTGCCACTTCGCGTACACACGGACGACGCATGGCACAAAGCACTCCCCGCGTCAAGGTATAGCCGGTCAGCCGGGCCAGCAAATCCCGCTCACCGGTGTACACGGGAATATCTCCCACCCTGGCAAGGATATCTGCCGCATCTCCCGTCAGATGCCGGCGCTCACAAAGCAGGGACAAAGGCTCGTAACCGGCATCAAGAGCCACCCGGATCACCTTGGGACTCTCGGCAATGAAAACACCTTTTGCCGGATCGAGCCGGTTGCGCAACTGAGCTTCGGTCAAAGCGCTGAACACATCCACTCCCGGATGGTCCAGCGAAGTTATTTCTATCACAGGCATATATTCACAGAATGTCTCTAAACTTTGCAAAGATACGAAAAAGTTATTCCAACCGGCATACACCTGCTGGTTTTCGGTTTTTCTTTGTTACCTTTGCAAGGCTAATCAAACAAAGAAATACAACATGATACATTTTGACACAGACTATATGGAAGGTGCCCATCCGGAAGTGATACGGCGCCTGACCGAAACCAATCTGGAACAGACCGTAGGATATGGAAATGATCCCTATACCGCCCGTGCAAAGGAACTGATCCGCAAGGCATGCGGACAGCCCGGAGCAGCCGTACATTTCCTGGTAGGAGGTACACAGACCAACGCAACCGTCATCGACGGGCTTCTGGCTCACCACGAAGGAGTTCTGGCCGCAGAAACCGCCCATATCAACGTACACGAATCGGGAGCCATCGAAGCCACCGGCCACAAAGTGATTACCCTGCCCCAACACGAAGGCAAGCTACGGGCTGACGAGGTGAAAGCCTACATCACCGACTTCTACCGCGACGAAACCTATGAGCACATGGTTGCCCCGGGAATGGTCTACATCTCCCATCCCACCGAATACGGCACACTTTATACGCTCGATGAACTGGAGGATCTGAGCCGCGTATGCCGCGAAGCTCATATTCCGCTTTATATGGACGGAGCACGCCTGGGATACGGACTGGCCTCCCCCGGAACAAACGTCACTCTAAAGGACATTGCACGCCTCTGTGACGCATTCTATATCGGCGGGACCAAAGTCGGAACGCTCTTCGGAGAAGCGGTTGTCGCACCCGACCCGAAACGCTTGCCACACTTCTTCCCACTGATCAAGCAACACGGAGCCTTGCTGGCCAAGGGACGTCTGCTGGGTATCCAGTTTGAAACACTTTTCACCGACGGCCTCTACGAGCGGCTCGGAGCACATGCGGTACGCCTCGCCCTGAAACTGAAGCAAGCTTTCATACAGAAAGGATACCGCCTGCATCTCGATTCTCCCACCAACCAGCAATTCGTATGCCTGCCCAATGAGACGATTGACCGCCTTGCACAGGAAGCAACTTTCGAACTCTGGGGACCAAGAGGAGAAACGGAAACCGTCGTACGTTTCGTCACCAGCTGGGCAACCCGTGAAGCAGACGTGGATACACTGATCAGTTTACTCTGAAAAACGATTTCTCCCCTTCTCCTCCCTGAAACAGGAACGGAAAAGGGGATTTCCATATTACGGAAATATTGCACGAAAGAAAAAAACACAGTTCCCGGATAAGAATTAGTTTAATATTATCCTAAAATCCGCAAGCAATCTCAATGGCAATCTCAATTGCAGTAAAGAGCTTG
>ENA-OOZN01000586-OOZN01000586.1-human-gut-metagenome-genome-assembly--contig:-NODE-586-length-33915-cov-3.799350_pt1 | contig 33915 bp, 24 predicted proteins | sample MGYA00241187_ERZ501397 | MGnify/ENA primary metagenome ERZ501397 (study PRJEB25962, sample SAMEA2042921) | human gut metagenome | biome: human gut; feature: human-associated habitat; material: faeces... | reverse complement strand
CTTTCATCTTTTTCCATTCTTCACTAAACTCCGGGAATCTCAGATTTGGAACATTAAGGACTTTATTTTCGTTATTATTTGCCATAATCATTATTCTTTATCAGGGTTAATATCAAACGGCAACAATTTGTCGCCATTATTAAACCGGTCGAAATCAGAGATAAAAGAACGGTCTTGAATCACTTTATATTTCTCGTACTCGCCATACGCCTTCTCTCGTGCTGCTTCTTGTGAAACTTTACCAGCAGTATCTTGTGCCTTATAATCCATAGTGCCAAAAAACTGTTCAAGACGTTGCTTCCAATCTTCCATCGTTGTTATAATGTGACGTTGGGCACGAAGCTCTGCAAATTCAAGGAATGCGTTAGTTACGCCGTTAAGTTCGGAAATCTCTTTGTCTGACAAATAGTTCTTTGCCACAATCGTATCGGACTTCTGGACTCTACCATCGGGAGCTTTCTTCCAAGTGGTCAATCCCATATAGGGCATTTCAGAGTCGGCACGTTCATACACTATTTCAGCAGCGGTACGATTAGTCACAGCCAAATGCATCATATTTTGCACCATTTTGAAGAACAATTTAGTACAATCCGATTTCGGGTCGTAATCAGCACTGCATTCCGCATAGATGTCTGTTATCTTCTGGTAGTATCTGCGTTCCGATGTGCGTATCTCACGAATACGCTCCAGCAAATCATCAAAATAATCTTTGCCAAAATGCTTTCCCTGTTTTAGTCTTTCATCATCAAGAGCATACCCTTTAATGACAAATTCCTTCAAAACAGACGTAGCCCAAATACGAAACTGAGTGGCTTGATAGCTATTGACACGATAACCTACCGCTATGATAGCATCCAAATTATAGAACAACGGTGTACGCTCCACGTCTCGTTCTCCCTCGGATTGAACTATCCCAATTTTTCGGATAGTTGCCTCTTTGGTAAGTTCACCGGATTCATAAATCTGTCCAAGATGATAGTTGATGGTTCGTACATCCACCCCAAACAAGTCCGCCATGCGCTTTTGCGACATCCAGAATGTTTCACTATTGAATATTACCTCTACTCGAACTTCTCCTTGTGCGGTTTTATACAGTAACAGATTGGAACTATATGAGTTAAGCACCAATTCGTTAGTAGATATGGTTTGAGAAAAGTAATCTCTTGCCTGTTGTACCAATACTTTTTTTGCATCAGCATTTTCAGCAATAATCATACACGCCATACGTGACAAGCGGAAGATACTGACTTTACGGAACGAGCCACTGCCTATCTTCACCATATCAACCGCTTGGTTGAAATGCTCATCAATATTCATTCCTTTTATGCCTGCGACTTTGATTGCTTTGTCTATGACTTTTTGGAATTTCCAATAAGCCGAATAACCCATAGCAGCGCATAGGTCACGTGAACTCCAATATTCATTTTCGCTCTCATCGTGACGGCGGATATTGTCGAATGAAGGACGCATTTCCGGGATGTTATCTATCTCTGCCATAACACTATTATTCAACCAGTCCCAATTCTTTAAGATATACTTCAATCTCCTTATCTAGTTCGGCACGTTTGGCTTCCAACTCCTTGATTTCTGCCATTACAGCTTTAATGTCAATAGGTTCTTCCTCTTCAAAAGTATCGACATAACGAGGAATATTCAGATTATAGTCGTTATCGGCAACCTCCTGTAAAGTGGCAAGATGGCTGTACTTTTCTATTTCTTTTCGCTCGCGATAGGTATCAACAATCTTGTCAATATGCTCTTTACGCAGTTTGTTTTGTGTCTTGACTTTCTCAAACTCCTTGCTCGCATCTATGAACAGAATATTATCATCTTCCTTACGGCATTTCTTCATCACAAGAATACAGGTCGGAATACTTGTACCATAGAATATATTAGCCGGCAAACCGATAATGGCATCGATATAGTTTTTCTTCTCTATCAGGAAACGGCGTATTACCCCTTCTGCATTACCACGGAACAAAACACCGTGTGGAGCGACACAAGCCATCGTACCACCTTCGTTCAAGTGATAAATCATGTGTAGGATAAAAGCATAATCTGCTGTCTTCTTTGGCGCAAGTCGCCCTGCTTTGCTGAAACGATCATCGGTATTGAATTTGTCGGCAGCACTCCATTCAGCAGAGAATGGAGGATTTGCGACCACCGCATCAAACTGAGTGTCGCCAAAGGCATCCCATTCAAGTATATCGCCGTTTTCAATCTTGAAATTGCTGAATCTGATACCGTGAAGCAACATATTCATTCTGGCAAGATTGTAGGTTGTTGGATTCTTTTCCTGTCCGTAAATATCTACAGCATTTCCGATACTTGCAGCACGAAGAAGCAACGAACCACTACCGCAGGTAGGGTCATAGACATTGCGCAAACGCTGGTGTCCGATGGAAACAATCTCTGCCAAGATACGGCTGACTTCCTGCGGAGTATAGAACTCTCCGGCTTTCTTTCCGGCTCCTGCTGCAAACTGCGAAATCATATATTCGTAAGCATCTCCCAGTATGTCAATCTCCTGTGATGCCTCTAATCCAAAATCTATGTCGTCCAATGCAAGAAGCACATTGCTGACAAGTGTATTCTTATCATCGGCTGTTTTACCCAATTTAGGTGAAGCCAAATCAATATCTGAAAACAATCCTCCGAAATCGTCTTCGCTGTCCTGTCCGAGCGTACTATCTTCGATACGCTTCAATGAACGTTCCAGCATAGGTAAAATGTTTTCTTTTCGTTTAATCGCCTCAATTACGGACGAAAACAAAAATTTCGGTTCTATGAAATAGCCTATATTCTCCAAGCATTGGTTCTTTGCTTCCTCTTGTAATTCAACAGCATCGGCATCGTTCATTTCCCACAATTCCTTAAAGGTTATTTCATCATCCACCAAGGCATTGTTGGCATACTTCTCAATTTTCTCCGACAAATATTTGTAGAAAATGAAACCTAATGTGAAATACATAAAGTCGCTTGCAGACATATTGCCGCGCAAACGGTTTGCGACCTCCCAAAGCTGGTCACGGAGTTTTTGTTGCAGTTCTTCGCTCATATCTTTATTTCTCAATATTATTCTGTATTACATCTTTTTCCGACAATGGTATATTGTTCTCTATTATGCTTCTAAGGTCATCTAATACTTTCCCTTGATATGAGAAATATTTTGCCCCTTGATATGCACCTGACGTATTTCGTTTTTCTTCTGGCATAAACGTTCCGACAAAAGGGGACAATTTATAAATACGACCTTCATATTCAACGGAATCATCGCTTGCCACTTTGACTTCCGTATTCGTAGGAATAAAGGTAACGCATTCCCCTATTTTAATACCTATCATGCTAAATTTAAAACGTCCCCGCTTTACGATTCGTTTCTGCACGACAGGCAATGACTCTTTTTCTGTAGCACAAACAGGTTTATTATCAACATAGACAGTAACAACAGCATCATCAATCATTTTGGCTATGTCATTGAATATATCCAAAGCTATTTGTGGCGGCACATTGAAAAACTCCCGATTCTGACGAATACGCAAATCCGTCAATCTATCGATAGTCTTGTGTACATGCTTTTCAACATCGTTATATTTGACAGTCTGAATAGTTGCATAAATTTCAAAAGGCAACGGAACTGCCGTATTGTCAAGTTCCTTGGAACGTATATCGACAGGGCGTGCGCTTTTGCCAATCTTAACCCAATCCTCACGAAAACTTGGATTAGTCAAGATATACACATATCCGGGTTCATTTGTCTTTACCATATCCGAATTTACTCCCAATTAAATGTTCTTATTATATTACGCAATCTCTCCATGATTCTCGTCAATGCTTTTCTTGTTTTTATAAGGCCAAGATGCTTCTCTTTCAGTGCCTTCTGTATGATTTCCGGCTGTTCCTTTTGCAAATAGTCATACTCTTTTATGTATAGATTCAGCACTTCGGCAGAAATCTGTTCATCGTCCGCCAAATCGTTTACTGCCTTATTGCGTTCAGATACAATATATTGATTCAAACGCTCTTCCAATTCACTTGTACCATCAGCCTTACTACGTCCGCTCATGAAGTTTTCCTTATCTTCATCAACATTTTTCCGAATAAAGCCATCAATGAGTTTGGCTTTGCCTCGCATCCCGGCATCCTTAATCATTGTATCAATGATATGTTGCCGCTTTTCTGAGTAATCATTGCTATATGGGTCAAGTTCTGCAATGAGTTCAAGAATGTAAGCCACATTGATAATGTCGCTATGTAGAAGTTCAAGACAGAAATCAATATCTTCCAATCCTTGACTGTTTCCATACGGAATAGGGTCTTCTGCAACTACAGATGGAATTACAGGCGGTTCAATAAACCCGACCGTAATGTCAAGATACTTACTCTTATAGTCGTTGAATTGCTGCTCGGTCATACCAAGGTCTTCCGCATCCTCGCTGTAATCTTCGTATATCTGGATTTCTGCATGTTTACGGATAATATCACGAAATGCAAGAACAAAATTCTTCTTATCATTTTCGCTTCGTAAAAAATCTATACTGTCGGGTGTAGGATATTTTTTCAGGAACTCTGTTGCCAAGCATTTATATTCTCTTTTTACATCCTCAAACGGTGGACGTACTATGTCTTCTGGATTATCAGAGTTGCTGAACAATTTAATAGACGTATCAACATTGTTTTTCAAGTCACGGAAGCAAACGATTTTCCCGAAACGTTTCTTCTCGTTCAATACTCGGTTGGTACGACTGAACGCTTGCAACAAACCGTGATATTCCATATTCTTATCCACATAGAGTGTATTCAGTTTTTTACTGTCGAAACCAGTAAGGAACATCCCCACGACAAGACAAAGGTCAAGCGGTTTCATATCCGCTTTCTTCTTTTTCATGCGCAGATTGATGTCATCATAGTAGGCACGGAAATTTTCTGTAGTAAAGGCAGTGCCGAACATATTGTTATAATCGTCCATAATGGCTTGCAGTTCATCCGCCTCGCCCACGCTCTCTTTTGCATACTGCCCTGTGCCCATGCCAGTCTGTTCATCATCCTGACTATTGTTAGCAGCGTAAGTAAACACAGCACCAATACGGATTTTCGGAGTCAAAGATTTGAATATCTTGTAATAGCGTATGAGCATCGGCACAGATTGCACGGCAAACAAGGCATCAAACTCTCCGTCAAATGTAGATTTGTTGAAATTGTTAAGGATAAACTTGGCGATTTCCTCCATACGGGCTTGGTTGTCACTGTCAACAACTTCGTTACCGTGATAATACTCCACAAGAAACCCAAGCACGTTTTCATCGGCTATGGCATCCTTAATAAGATATTTATGAAGACAATTTCCGAATATCTCTTTAGTGGTATGCCCATCTACCGCATTTTCAATAAAGATAGGTGTTCCCGTGAAGCCAAAGATCTGAGCATTGTCAAAGAACTTCATAATCTTCTTATGACTATCCCCAAAGTGGCTGCGGTGGCACTCGTCAAATATCATCACGATACGTGAGTGGCGAATAGTTTCAATCTTGTTGCTATACCACGTCTTGCTGACTGCAGCATTGAGTTTCTGAATGGTAGTGATGATAATCTTGGAATTGCTTTGAAGGCGTTTCACAAGTTCATCCGTATTATCAGTACTATCCACAGCTCCCGGCTCAAACGCTTCATATTCCGATTGAGTCTGGGTATCAAGGTCATGTCGGTCAACAACAAACATAACCTTATCCACATCATCCAACTCTGACACAAGTTGGGCAGCCTTGAACGAAGTCAATGTCTTTCCGGCTCCTGTTGTATGCCATATATAGCCGTTATCGTTGGAGTTCTGCACACGATCTAGAATTTTTTCTACGGCATAGAACTGATAAGGACGAAGCACCATCAAGCACTTGTCGCCCTCGTGCAGCACGATATATTTCCCTATGATTTTACCAAGCGTACATTTTTCCAAGAAGAATACGGCAAACTTATCCAATTCATTAAACGGATGATTGGCAGCATCCGTCCAATTGAATGTAAACTTATAACCACTATTAGGATTGTTGGCAAAATAGCGGGTATTGACACCATTTGAGATAACAAACAGCTGGATATAGTCGAACAACCCATGAAACGAGGTCTTGTGATAGCGTTGTATCTGATTGTATGCCTGTTTGAGTTCTACCCCTCTACGCTTTAATTCTATCTGAACCAATGGCAAACCATTGATAAGTATAGTCACATCATAGCGGCATTTTTTCCGTCCTTCAACAGTAATCTGATTCGAGACCTGAAACTCATTCTGACACCATTGGGTACGATTGAGAAATTCCACCCAAATCCGTTGTCCGTTTACCGTATCAAGCGGATAGAGGTCACGAAGTTTCTTGGCCTTTTCAAAGCGTGTCCCACCTTCGAGATAAATCAATATCTTCTCAAATTCTTCATCTGTAAATGAAGTACGACCAACTTCTGCCAGTTGTTTCTTGTTATGAATCTCCAACTGACGTTTGAAATTGGCATAAAGATTATCTTCTTCGACAATCTGGACATACTCGTAGTCCATTTGTCGAAGTGTGGCTATCAGTCCGGCTTCCAACGCCGCTTCGCTTTGTGTTGACATATTCTTGTCCTGCTATGGTGTTACTACTTATTTATTCTAGCTTGCAATATCTTGATGTCTAATGCATTTTCTATTTTGCATAAGGTTTCCAACGACAAATTTTCACGACCTTTCAACACTTTAGAAACATACTGCTGGGTACAATTCATTTTCTCAGCCAAAGCTCGTTGTGTCATACCAAGTTCCTCCATTCGATTTGACATGATTGCTGCTATAGCCTGTGAATGGCAAATCCAATCCTCGCTCTTATTTTCCATTATATTCATTCCTTCGCCTAAAGCGTTGTCTATCTTGTCTTCAGCCATTGTATGCATCAAAAATACCTTTGCCTTATTTTGTAGGCAAAGGTACTATAAATAATCGAGATTACACAACTTTCAGGTTGTTGTTTGACAGCCAAAACTCAAGAATCACCTATTGTACAATAGAACTATAATGTTTTATTGCTTTACATATAACATCTTTTTATTAGGGCATCGCCTATCTAGTTCAAATCCGTAATTTCCTTTTGATACGGATTGAAATTTTTCATCTCCATCTTTAATAGTTAATATTTTTAACTTCTTCCACCTACCATCTTCCTCGTAAAAGAAAAAATCCCCAACACTAATTTTTACGTTGTCAATTTTCAGGCATACTATGGTATGTTGTCCATAATACTTATGTGGCACGGCCACTTCACTTACTTTTGGCCTAAAATCTATTAAGCCATTATTAAATAGTATACTTTGGGCTTCTTGTTTAGTTATGATCCCATCTTCTATCTCGAAATACAGATTAAACAATTGCCACGTATAGCACAATCCTCTTTTTTCATTTACCGCATCCTTGATCTGCTGCTGATTAAATGGAGGAATTGTTCTGGAGAGAGGTTCTACACCTCTTTCATTATTAACAATATACAATCCAAAGACATCAAATCTTTGTTGTTCTTCCCTTCTGCGAAAAACATTCTTAAAGATTTGACTACATTGTGCATCTGTTGAGGTTCCATTAATACCTTTTATTTCCACAAGGAGCAATCCTTTATCTTCTGTATTAATTTGAATATCCTCCTCATTGAATTCCTTATCGAGTTCCTTGTCTTTATCAATTACATCTTTAAATCCTAACCATTTAAAATATTCAAGACAAGCTTCAACTAACTCATCCCCTGTTGCAGTAAGAAGTTTATGCAAAAATGAATATTCGTTACTATTCATTTCTATTTTTTCTTCCAAAGCAATCAGACGTTCATTATATTCCGCAATTAACTCCTCTTTTTCTCTAAGCAATTCTTCTTGCCCTGGTAAATAATAAATTGACTGATTTAACCATAACGACTCTTCTACTTCTGGAAAATATCCAGAAAAATATTTAAACAGAAACTCTTGCATTACCTTTTGTAACAATTCTCGCTTCCTTTTTGTTTGAGGCAATACCAAAATTATATCGTTCTTACTCATAAAGAAGTAAGAAACAACACCTCCAGTTCTATTCATTAACAAAGGTAAGAATTGGTCATCTTTTACTCTTTTTTCGCCGTTATTATCCCATACTGTTGGATGTTCATATATCTGACAATAAGAAACATCATTAAGAAAAGGTTCAAACAATACTCTTGATAATATACAATCACATAATTTCACCTCTGTACCAACCATATTAGAAGAGCAACAATCCACCAAATGCTCATAGTTATTATGCTCTATACTCTGACTGGAATAATAATCATTTATATCCCTAATGACATATTTTACTAACTGATATGGGGCTTGAAATGCTATTCTTATGGCTGGTCTATTTCTATCTTTATGAAGACTATTATTCAGAATTGAACTACCATATGGGCATGGATCAAATATTGTTTGCGGAGCATTACTGATAAAATAATATGCTTTTGAACCTAAAATCTCTGTCCTCGTATTTTCTTCTATATTATACGGAATCCTATCAGGCCTTATCATATCCTCGATAAATATATCATATTCATGTATATTTTGAGGTAATTCATAATTGAGTAATAAGTTCAAACCACCATGATTTTTCCCAGACACATCAATAGGTTTTCCCAAACTTCCGTCATAAACATCAAATCTGTCTTTTAACAAGTTCAAACAATCCTCATCTAAATCTAGACAACAAACTCTTGTCTTTTCACGCTTAGTTTCTGAAGCCATATTTACAAAACAATAATATTACTAAAAATTCATTTTACACCTCTCATCCAACACCCCTCTAAACATATCCATTTCTCGCTTAGATATACCTAACCGTACCGCCAACCCTCGCCACTCTTTCACAACATTAATAACCTCTGAAACAATATGTTCGACTGTTTTTCTGTTGAGCATATAGTCCACACAAGCATCAAGCAAAATGCCGAGGTCTGCCTTGTTGGAAGTTGCCGAAATAAGCAGACTTTGATATTCGTTCAGAGTGGGATTCATATCGTATGCAGGTGATAGCGTCCAGCCTTTTGCAGTCAAAAGAAAACCATGATTGCGGAAATGGTCATCGCTGTTGCCTATGCAGATATTGAAAGCCACACGACGATAGAGTTCCTGCAAATTACGATCTACATCCGTACAGTTCCGAATGATGAAATCAACTATATCCAGATAGCCATGCCCTGTAGTCGCATTATCTCCATCATTTAGTCCCAACAGAGTCATTGCAGAAGCGAAATGAATCCGCTTTCCGTCTTGTATTCTGTCAAAACGCTCTGAAAGCAATGTATGATATTTTTCGCCTGTGGCAATAACTTTTGTTTTCGCTGCATTTATGCCGGCTTTTGCTGCAAGCAAATGGCTGAAATGCTCCCAAAGCCCTGCATCGTAATCATCCTTGCGAGAAGGGAACTTGGCTACATAAAGCGTTTTATCCGTGTCTACCACACTGGCTTTAGGTCTTGCCCCACCCAATGAAGAGCCCGGTTGAACAAGTTGTGCAATCCACTTTCGATCAGGCAGCACGTTATCTTCTTCGCTTCTCTCAATCTCCGCACTGGCTGCAATCAATTCCCTAATATCCGTCAAAGGCGGAATTTTCAACGACTCACTTACATTTATAAAATCGCCATCTATGTTTTCCTTGAAGCGGAAAGCACCCATTCGGGAGAAGTCATCAATGCCGGTCAAAAAATCGAATGAAGACAATCTTCGTACAGGTCGCTTTTCTCCCATTGCTACAAGCTGCTCACGTCGCAACAACAGAGTCCGTCCCCAACGGTCTGGCAATGCATCCGAAAAACATCCGAATATATCTTTCCCCGGTTGTGTATATTGTTGTCCCGGATAATTATTCAAGTCATCACTCAAAAACAAACCTCCATGCTTTTTCAACCAATCATCGCTGAATGTAAAGCAATAACTATCAGAGCCACGAAGTGATTCGTAGCCCAACTCGCCAATGAGTTCTATCTCCTTCAGCCAGTCAAAATCGGCATATACATACAGTTTCTTCATCCCTATTCCTTTTTAGAAGCACGCTCCCTTGTCTTTAAACTCAAATCCTGCAAAGCTTTCCCCAATTTATCTTCTTTGGCCAGCCACAGAATATCATCGTCAAGCTGCAAGGCATACAGCACACGCAAGTAGATCCCTATTGCCACAGTCGGTGCGCCTTTCTCAATTCGAGATACGGTTAGCGGAGAACAGGTTGCACGTTCCGCCACCTGAGCAACACTCAGATTCCTTCGTAGGCGAGCCAATTTAATCTGCTCCCCCACTATTTGCATCTTCTGCTCCAATTTTCGGGGCAACTTAGTACCCATTGTATTCTTTGCCATAATCAACCTATCATATAATATGCAAAGGTAATGCTTTTTATTTATTTAATGATGTATTACACATAGAAAAATACACTTCATTGCATAATTATCCATGCACATAATCCATTTTGAGTAGAAAATTCCAGTAACCAAGTGCTATTATATTATTTGTTGTCGCTATATATGCCTATTAACAAACAAAATATTATTTGTTATATAGCTACAATCTATTCCTCGTTCACGCATCATATCAAAGAACCATTTTGCCGGCCAAAAGAAAAATGAGTAACCACATTTCCAACTTGACTTTAATGACTGCTATATACCAAGTAAAGTATTTCCAAGGGGGTGGTTTGAACCCACCCCCTTGGAATGGACTATAGCATATTCGTACACACAGCAAAGGGAATCGTCTCAAACGAACCCATTAAGCAAAAATTACAAATACACCCCAGTCTGCCATTACACTTTTTCAAGGGAATAAATACGACTTCGTCACACTTTTTCCAGCGAATCAGAGCCCATTTAAATACTTTTCTTAAAATCATCAACTTTACTTTATCCTCGTATCCATATATACGTCCACTAAAGTAAAGTCAAAAAGAGGAGAAAGAAAAACACTCGACAAGCAAACGATTTTTTCTTTTGGTCAGCACCGTTATAATACACAACATCATCTTCAACCTTGTAGAAACAACCAGCTAAATAACCACGAACATCACCACCAACAAAATGCTATGCAATATATCCCATACTTTCCCCAAATACACCTCAAATCAGCCCCTCAAAAATGATTTTGCACAAAGTTTTTCACTTGCTTTCATAATCCGAAAAAATGCACTAATTTTGTACTCATTCAGCGAAGAAAAAGAAGTGCAAAACGGACTTTTCTACCATTTTATTTATAAATTATTGGTAGTCAACTAGTCTAATATGCTGCATCGGTAAATAACTAACTTCTTGATTATCAGGAAGTTGCAATTATAAACAGTCTAAAATACTGACTAAAAACGACTTAAACATGGCAAAATAATAGTTTTTGGAAAGGTATTTTCTTTTGTTATGCCTATTTTTTCAACATTTTTGTCCCCCGTTTGTCCCTCAAGCCACATACGGGGGACAAATTTACGTCCCTCTATGTAATTTGAGTACGTTTCACTATAAAATCTATCTAAATCATAGATAATTATTGCTTTATACAGATACCCTCAATCTCTTAGTCTCTAAAATATCAAATACTATAACCACTGATAACCAGATATATACATATAAACAAATACGGAATTAGAATTACATCAGATGAGATTTTGTTCGAAATGTTTGAAAAGTATTTTATCTTATTCCTTCATGCATCAGAAGGTTTATTAAATTACCTAGAAAGATTAACGCAAGGACATTAGATTTGATTCTTATTAAAAAGCACAAGTCCCCTTTTCCATCCCCTTACTCTTAAAGAACATAACATAGTAAGTAAAATCGAAATATAAAGGATATTTTTCGCAAAAAACGAGTAAGCTATTAGCAATCAATAAGAATGTAATAGTGCATGGACCTATTACCATATAATTCATTCTTGCAATATATTTAAGAAAGACATTGGTATAGTTTATTAATTATATTTGCAATAACATACTCACCCCGCTTCCCATAAGAACAGCGCGCTCAGGGTGAGTCTTTTATTTTCTATGTTACGAATTACAACATATGTAACCTTCCTGGCCATATGCATTTCTTTCAAGATGAATTAAAGCTATCAATTGCTGTAACTCGAATACACCTGACTTGACATCTTTGAAATGGCTATACTGTTCATCATATCTATTCTTGGAACCTGACTGCTATCTGGACTCAATATCATCAGGAATTAAATATTAAGAACGTTCCTTGCCTAGATACTGATGAAACTCAAAGAGAAATATATTGATTCTAGCCAAATCAAATTCTCCGAAAAGGAGAAAGTAATTGGGATAGAACACAGCTATCTTCTAAGATCACAAGATGGTGGATAAATCTGAAATAAGCATACACATTCCACTCATTTTCCATTTATTATGTGAGTTAGCAATGATCCGACTCTATATAAGTTTCCACTTCACAATTATGCGTCATCCACCATTCATCTTATCTCCTGCTCCTATATGTAATAATCCCTAATCAGATATGCGATAGCAGAACCATTTGATATTAAACCATTTAGGACTTCCACATAAGCGACTCTTAAAGCATCATCTCTACGAATGGCATCCCGTGTCTTTGCATCATCATATAAATCCTCAACGGCATTTTGCCATCGTATCATCAAACGCCTATCTCTTGATGATTGACGAAGAATAGCTTTATCTATATGTCTTAAGCAATCAGGCATAAGCCACCTAAAACCAATCTTGCAAACAAGCCAAGGCAGGTAAGAAACGCCCTCTTGAGGTAGTATATGCAAAAGTTTATAGATATGTTCATTCGCGCCATTAACGATTTCCCAATTTTCAAGCAAACTGGGTTTCATCACATCAAAACTAAGCATGAGCGAAGGAAGAACTTCCATCGCATTATTCTTCTTATACCACTCAAACATAATCTCCCACAACTGCCAGAAAGAATCTTTATTCGCTGGAGTGACCATATAGCAATAGTGGTTGAATATTGAACCTATCGGACTCTCACGCCTGTCATAATGATACCTAGTCTGTTTCAGACTTGACACCAACCATATTTCTTCTATAAACTTACATCTCTTCTGGGGCTTCGCAACCATATATGCAGCACAGAACTCCTCTATTCGCATATCTGGCATTTTCACGACGTATCGATCAGACATTTTATCCGTCAAAGCATCCATGAATTGTTTACAATAGATAAATGCCATCTCGTCTATAATCGTATCCTCTATATCTGTAGGAATCAGTTTGCAAACATGCGCGAATTTATCAATATCGTTTCGTTTACTTTCAGTATTGTGAATATATTGCAAGATGATCTTCTCTGCTAATTCTTTATGATTAAGCCAGATCAACGACTTGAAAGAGTTCTCAAAACGAGTAAACAAAGAGTCATTATCATCTATAGCATCAATTAATCCCCATATTACTTGCAACAAGTTCTCATCATCAGGCAGACGGTCAAGTAAATATACAAGCCCATCAGAGCTATATTCCGTGTACGGCTGAAACATTCTAGATACCGCAAATCCATAGGTCTCTTGAACAATGATTTCATAGCACCATGCTCGTTCTTCTTTGTTCAGATTTTCCCAATGTTTCTTTACACCTAACGCTGCAACCAGTCCTTTTGCTACAAACACACTATCTTGGTCTTTATGTAAGCAATATGCTTCACGCCATTCATCAATAACCTGTTCAGAATCCTCATCGTAGCGTGTTCTGGAGAGGTTACCCACCGATAGTATCTTATTAAATTGGTTGCTAAACGCCTCATTTTGAGCTGCCTCCTCTTTTATATCCTCGGAAGGACTTCCTTGTAAAATGACCCCCTTATCCGTCTTGCCTATAATTTCATACTGAGCTATATCCATACGACCGGCTGATACTTTCTCCAAATAAGTAGTGGCCGTTTCTTTCAGATGCTTGACAAGTTTTCTAAACTCGTCAGCAAAACCCTTGGTCATGGACATTCTTAGGATCATACCTTCTAAATCCTGTTTTCTATGTGCTAATTTATAGCTATCAGCCACCTCTTTTTGAACATTCTTGGATGCATAGGGGCTTATAGTGGGTGACATTAATTCAGCGCTTAATCTAGTTTTATCCCATAATATAAAATCTCGGCAACTGTAGATAGGCATAGCTTTCATACCGACAAATATCGGAAATCTTGTAGCGACACTGGCTAATACTCCCCAAGCACTTACATTGTAACACTTTTTGTAAACAATATCAAATACAGTCAAAAGCCTCTCCCTAGAAAGAGCATACTTAGCACTATCATTATTGTTTTTGATGGAGTCCATCATCCACTTCTCAAATGTCATCAAAAGGCTTTCTCTCACGTGTGATTGGTAATTGTTTCCTCTGTACTCGCGCCACATATAGTCATTGCCTAAAAGGGTTATTTCATTACCATCCACTACAACTTTTATTTTCTCTAATTCCTGTGTATGACTGCATTTGAGCTTCTCTATATCATAGTTAAGAATTTCACAAAGGAATTCTATTGCATCTTCTGGGTGAGAATAGAAGAAGCATTTGAAAGAAGTCGTCAATCCGCTGGATTGATGAATCATAGGATAGTAATCGTGTACGATTCCTTCATCATCAAGCCATTCCTGCCTAATTAGAGCTTTATATATATCGGGATATGTATTAATAAAGCCTAGTGTTTCTATACCTTCGCTGAGCAAAAGAAACTCTTTAATAACTTTGTACTTATAAGAATTTGCTTCTAACGCCTTTTCAACCCACATCTTAATCAGTTCTGGATTCTCATTCATCCATTTGAAAAGAAGGCGTATTACATTCTTGTCTGGTTCCTCAAGTATTCTATCATCAGCAAGAGTCTGATTTACGTCATCAGCTAATATGGAAAAGACATATTTTTTTAAATTAGGGGCATCCTTCTCAGAAAGACTGACATGCTCGCATTGCAGTAACAATGGTATCAAATTGCTTCTATATGCGTTGAAGGCCTCTCTATTCTCATAGAGGAATGTAACAAAGGTATACCATCCCTTCCCAGACGGGAGCATATAATATGAATTTCTTAACTTTGCGCCTTCCTCAATCATCCTATGTTTTGTAAAAAACTCTTTAGCACTCCAGTCCACTTTTCGGAACATGTACGATAATGCGACTGACAATCTCCCTAATAGCAAATTATTGTCTTTTAAAAGAAGGTCTTTTATTGAAGCGAGGAATGATGCTCCCTTATCAGAAATAAGGATAGCATAGAATAAGGCATCATAGAACGCATCGTCCAAGCGGAGCGAAAGACTCTCTCTAATAAAAGCATCAAGATTTCGATCTTCCTCAGAGATATGTGTCTCAATATACTGGCGGAACATGTTTCTTGACGCAATGTTCGAATCTATGTTCTGGTAGAACTGAGCAAGACTTATTTCACCTGTTTCAACCTCACGATAATTATTATCAATATAGCAATATAAGCCCCAATCAGTAAATATATCATGTCCGGGGCGTAATAGGCCTTGCTCTGGCTGTCCAACAAGAATATCATCATCAACAAGTGACTTTACAGCATCCGTCATCTCACATTTCACCAAATTCATACCTATTTTAGATGTTCTTCTTGCCACATCAATAAGAGATTCTATGCGCTGAGTAATCAATTGCATTTCATGTTTCTTTCCTGATACAATTTGTCGGCAAAGTCTATCTTTGAATTCACTTTCTTTTAAAGTACCTGCATTTGCTATAGTTGCAATGGAACAAGCAGTATTCAGATAGAATGGGTTTCTTAGGATATGTCGAGTCTTATCTGTTGAACAGTATGGTCGAATTTGAGGAATACCCCTTTCCACTTCCATCAATTCGTCTTCACTAAGAAGCCCGATATCTATAACGTAGTCATCTGTGATAATAATCCCATTACATGCCAGGCACAACCTAAATTGGTCAAGAGAATTTTTCCGAATTGTGAAGACTATTTTTACTTCATGATTTTCTTTCAGAAGATTTTCTAAGAATAATACTGCTGTATCAGTATTGCCATTCAGCATTCGTTCAGCACTTTCCACGAGTAACACCTTACCTCCATCTCCCCATATGGGTGATTTAAAAAGTTCAGGAAGTCTGCTTGTTATATTCCAATTTGCCAGTATCTCTGATTCTTTTGATTCATCAAGGTCATCACCCAACACCGCCACAGAACGATATTTATTATTTGCTAACACTTCTTTAGCAAGTGCTGATTTACCTATACCAGCTTCACCGGTAATGATAACGATATTGCCTTTGTCTAAAGAAGAAGTTATCTGATCTTTATATTCTTGACGAGATAGCTGTATCTTTCCAACAATCTTATTTTTGATGCGTTTAAGAACGAATTCAGTGTTATCAATCAGTTTATTGTATTGATCAATAATCTGTTGTCGCAATTCAATCGGGATTAGAGGTATCTCAGCCCAACCTTCACCTTTAATGACCTCATTAATTTTTTGCAACTTCCAACCAATAAATAGGTTTCTCTCTTCCTCAACCCTATGAATAATGCCAACGAGGTATTTTTCTCCATTGGAATCAACAAATACGCCAGAGCCGGAGAAGCCGCTTTCCATATACTGCATTTCCATTCCGTCTTTTCGCTCCTCGCCTAGTTTAACATAGAGCTCATTACCCACCTCGCTCTCTTGTGAAATATAACAGTTGTTTTCTATCCTAAGTTTATGGTCGATTGCATTTGACGGGAAGCCATCTATCTCACACGGGTAGCCAGAACCTTCAAACGTAGCACACTTCACATTGGCAGCTATTGCCATGGCAATATCCTCAGAAAGTTTCATTACACAAATGTCAAATTCCTCGGTTGGCGAAATTGCCATTTCTGTAGGGATGACTTCATTCTCTTTGCCATCAATATCTGTAATAACAACGGCTTTTTCCCTCGGATGTTTATCGCACACGTGAGCCGCTGTAAGCAGATAATAACACTCATTATGTTTGACCAACACAGCACTACCTGTGTCGTTAGCTTTAAGCTTAACTGTAAAGTCGTAGTTCTTATTCATATTACTCAAAAGTGAAGTTGGCATCATAAACAACGTTTAGATTCCCACAATCATCGTTTGCAAAAATCTCCTTTAGTTTTAAGTTCATCTGGGTGAAATGCAATTCACAACCCATCGGGTTTGCGGCAATCAATCTAGCTATAGTTTCTTTGTCAGGTAGATGATATCTATTTGCACCATTGCCAGAGATAACATATTTGGGACAGATAATGTCTTTCAAGAAAACGAATGAGCTATTCCTACTGCTACCATGATGGGGAATATGCATAAGGTCAAACTTAAAGTTCCCATCCTTCAACATATTTGCATTCTTCAAGTCATCAGACAAAAGAGATGAACATGAATCAGCAGAAAACAGAAGGTTATAACCGTGATAGCTTAATACAAAAGCAATACTACTATTATTTTTCACTTCATTGTCTTCCTCGTACTGCATCAGATCGAAGTCCTTAAATTTTTTGTTATAATCCCAGTCTACGCCTTTAATAAGTCCATCTGCTGTTTGAGCGACATCTTTGAATTCCTTGTCATTCCACCATTCTATATAGCGTTTCATTGCATTCTCGTCTGGTGCAACCACGGTTATTGTGACATCAGATAAAGTAGAAGTATGCCCTGCAAGTATATCCTGCTTAACACTTACATGCTTTTCCCTAAGTAAGTCGCGCAATTTTTTTCCACCATGGTAGCCTATAGTTCCCGTTCTCTTTATTTCATAGTCACCTTTTCCACCATAATTCATCCAGACCTCTTTTAACTGTTCATGGTGAGTTTCGAAGAAATCGGTGTCGTTGATAAAATTATAGAGCCCTCCTATATGGTCATTATCAATATGAGTTATTATCCACAGATCTATCGATTCCCCCATACTGAATAAGAATTCAAGTTCCTTCTTTAATCTGTCGGTATAGCAGAACTTCCGTGAATTAATATTACCACCATCCACAAATATATTATGCACACTGCCATCGTCACCCATAAAACGGATGATAATGGCATCATAATATTGCATAGGTGTATATTTTACAGATAACATAACAATAAACTTTCGTATTTAATGTAAAAGGATTGAATTTAGGTTCAATCCTTTTACATCCTTTTTTTGAAAAATAGTCACTATTTCAAACTAATCCTTTAATGAGAGTTTTCAACTTTAGATATACTATCTTCATATTTAATAGCATAATCCATTAATTCTGTTATTTTTTTCATTGGCATCACTTTAATAGTATCATCGTTTTCATTAACTCTAATTGCCATACCTATCAATTGGTAAGCATTATTAAAAACAGGTCCACCACTTAAACCAGCCCAATGCTGATAAACGACTTTATTAGGATAGCTTAATATATAACAACCCTCATCATCAAATTCTTTAAATTTCAAATCAAAATGAATAACATTACTTCTCTCAAGTCTTATACCATCCGTTATATCCCATTTTACGCACCCTTCAATTAAACAATAATCTGATTCCTTCAATTCTGATATACACTCAGAATTAAGTATTATTTTCTCTTTTCCTGCAGCGACCTCAAAATTAAGATCTGGAACTCGAATTTCATGGGTTAAAAATGGAATTTTAAATGAATTTGAAAGAATACTAAAAGTTACATCTTGCATATCAGGGATTTCAAATGACAATTCATCTCTTATGTCAATCTTATCAAAAGAGAACAACCCTCCTATTGGAGTAAGCGCCGTCGCTAATTCCTTTGTACTATTTTTATTATTTATAACCCAAAGAAAATCGTCTTTTCCTAAACGTAATCCTTCTTCGAAATCATCAATATGAGCGACATGGTCTGCTGTAATAAAAAAAAGCTTATTACGATACTGTAAAAAAAAACCACTACCATAACCTTTAATATCCTCAGCACTAGCATCAGAGCTTACAAGTACCTGTTGAGTCGCTAACCAAGCAAATTCAAATACAGAATTCATATATCTCTCAATTAAATAACATATTGCAAATGTACTAAAAATCTTTATGTATATTCCACTATCTTGCGATATATATTAGTTGCACACAAATAGATACAGATAAATAACTAGATATACAAAAAACAAACTAAACTTAATCCATATGCTGAAGAAAAAAAGAGGGACAAAGAGAAAATCTAGAATTCTAAATCACGAAGGACAAAGGAACATATTGCTCTAAAACCATAAATCAGCAGAAATGAAATTGTATTAGTGTTTTCTTTGCAGATTGTCTCATTTTTTTGTCTCTTGTTTGTCCTCCAGCATAAAAAATGCAAAAGCTACACCTGATTATCAATATTTTATGAGTTTATAACACGTATTGCATCGTCCCTTTTCCATCTGTTCCGAGAAAAATATATTGTCTTTTAGCGAGCAAAACAGCCAGTATACATAGAGTTAATAATACATCTTTAGAAAACACTAACTTTACATACTAGAATGAACTATAGCAGTATCACATAATTTACTGCAATAATTTAACCCTATTTTATTCCTTCCTCATCCTTCATATCCATAAAATTTGCGTTAAAACGCTTAAGAATAGTTTCCTAAACTCTCCAGTTCATAAAATCATTACCCAACTATATACTTTATTTCACTTATTCTTCTGGTAATCCATGTTATCTTTGTATCTTTGCAGAAACGAATGATAGAATATGGCTAAATTTGAAATCGAAGATATAGTTTGTCTTACGTTTGATAATAGTAAAAGATTTATTGTAACAAGCACAGTATCATTAATGAAAGAACCTGACGTGGCTGTTGCTTATTTCAATGAGTGTAAAGGTAAAATTGATTATACAGTAATACCAGAAAAATATCTGGTTAAGATTTCACATTTGGAAACTTGTAAAACCGATGATAATGGCGAATAGGTATTCTTAGAAAATACAATGTCGTTTTAATTTCATGAACAAGTGGATAACTTGGAATATTACGCACTGTTTCTTCTGTTTTCTTTTCTATGATTGCTTTCATAATTGTTTGATTTTCTATTAGTTAGTAAATTTAACAAACTTTATATTTCGTATAAGGGTCGATGAATAACATTTTAATTCATTGACCCTTAGTATTTTATATAAAATGATTATATTTAATAATACAAAAATACACTGAACATGAAACCATAAATTCTGTATTACCGCCCAAATCGAACAGATATGAGGCAACCAAAGTCATTTATTCAGCTAATGAATTCTTTGCATGATGAGAAATCATGTAGAGAATTCTTAGAAACACATAGATGGCATGGTGTGCCTAAATGTCCGTATTGTAACCATGAATCCAAAGAGCATTACAAATTAAACCGTAATGGAGAGTTTAATGGATTATACAAATGTCGAAATTGCAAGAAAACATTTACTGTTACAAAAGGGACTATCTTTGAACGAAGTAATGTCCCTCTGAAAAGTTGGTTTTATGCAATACACATGTTACTCTCTCATAAGAAAGGCATTAGTAGTATTCAGTTATCTAAAGATATAGGCGTTACCCAGAAAACAGCGTGGTATATGTTACAGAAAATACGGTGTAATCTAAATGGAGAATTAGAAGACTTATTAGACAGTTACGATGGCATTGTACAAGTCGATGAGACCTATGTAGGCGGTAAAACCAAAGGTAAAATTTGGCAAAATCAAGGTAGAAGCCTTAAACAAAAAGTTCCTGTGGTCGGCTTATTAACCGAAGATAAAGTTAACTCATTTGTAGTTACGGATACAAGTGGAAATACTTTGAAAGCGTTAATCTATGCACTTATAAAACCCGCCTCTATTGTTGTAACTGATGGTTGGAAAGGTTATAAAGGAATATCTAATATGTACTACCATAAAATCGTTAACCATAATAAGGGTAGTTATAAAAACAAAGAGGGCTACCATACAAATGGGATTGAGGGCTTTTGGTCAATGTTAAAACGTGGCATAAAAAGCACATATCATGTAGTTAGTCATAAGTATCTGCAAATGTATTGCGATGAGTTTTCCTATAAGTACACAACAAGAAAAATGGGAGAAATAGAAAGGCTTGTACATTTTATTTCCAAGAAACATAGACAGATAACGCATTCAATGTTAACCGGTGGCTATGGTTAATTCAATAAAAATTAGTACCTTTGTATTGTCCTTTTGGACAACATAATTTTAGGAAGCGTTTAGCTTATTCTACATCTGAGAATCTGGACAATTCGTAAGTGTCGTAGGAATAATGAAAACGTTCTCCTTTGGCTTGTTATATAGCACTTTAAGTGTCAATATACGGTCAAAGGCGTGAGCTGTTTTTCCTTATTTACGACACAGGTAGTCCAGAACCTTTCAGAGTAATAAGTCTAACAGTCTCACGCCTCTTGCATTTAATAAACTGCTCTTTGGGGATTGGGGAGCAACAAAACTTTTAAGTTATGCGGAAAGCATGTTATTTAGTAATCATGGCTCTTATAATGGTGTCATGCTCAGGAATTCCCAAAGAAAAGGAACTAACAGTGTCTAATGTGAGTATCTCAGGAATTCTTAGTGACTTTGTCAAAGTTGTTGATGGTACTTATACCTTTACCAATAATGGTGAAGAAGCATTTGCCACTATTGAGTTTGAGTTGGTAAATGAACCTTATGGCGAAATTGCACCAATTCTAAGTAAAACAAATTCATCGCAAGTTATTCTACAAATCCTTGATTCAAAAGATAATTATATAGAACTTGGATTATGGGGATTTAGTGCAGATTATAGAGAACTCGAAAAATTAAATGATTTGATTTATAAAGGTAAAATAGGAGATAAAAAGCGAATTTCATTCTCTATGCATTATTTTAATAGCAATGAAAATGGAAAATTGGTATTTACTAACGCAACTAATTTTGAAGTTGTAGATAAGGCATTTAACTACGGTTCTGATGAAGATGTTGCAAGCATTAAAACATCAGATTCAAAATCAATAACAACGAAAGGGGAAAATTGGGACGAAATGTTAGACAGTTATGAAAAATATGTTGAGCAGTATCTCAAATATGTAAAGAAAGTTAATGATGGCGATATTTCAGCAATGACTGAATATGCAGAACTTTTAGATAAGACCACAGATTTATCAGAGAAAATGGAAAGTGCGAAGGGGCAATTATCCCCTAAACAGCTAAAAAGATATCTAAACATCACAAATAAATTCACAACAGGAATTGTTGATATAACTCAATAATATAGTTGTATAACGTAAAACAGCCAACCTTGTTAATTCGAGGTTGGCTGTTTGTTTATAACAATGTAAATCTAATATTTATCAATCTCAAAACTAATAATTATCCATTTCGACTTTTGAAAAATACCCATTGATACATACGCGGCAAATTTCTAAATAAAAAGAAACATGAAAAAGAAATCATGCCGAGTTATCAAGAGTATGACTCAAAAGTTGAAAAGCGTTTATCAGTATGCAAGTAAACAACCTACCACGAAGTTTATTGCAAAAATTCTGTTACGAAAGTTAACTGACGAAATCTTTGAATGGATTAAATCATTGCTTTTCGAATGACAATTATTGAACCTCACCTATCCACGAAATAGGTGAGGTTTTACCTTGTTATAAGTTATAATATATTTGCATGTATCAATGTTCATTTAATGCAAAATCAGTTATTATCTTGGTATATCATTGTATATAGTTGGGATATTTATTTTGTAACATGTTTAATGGCATCTACAAGGTACTTCAGTTTATCATCACTCTCAATGACAGACCTCACTTCATCTATATTTACAGTTCCATCATTAACAGGAGCTAACTCTCCAGCAAGCATTCCTGCTAAATACTGTGCAGTGATAGCCTTACTTACAGTTCCATCATTCAAAGGTTTGAAAATCTTGTATGTTTCTTCTTTAGTTGGAATATATCTATTTGGATAAACTTCTGTCACCTCTTCCCATAATTTATTCAAGGCTTCATTATTTATTTCCACTTCAGGGTGGGCCTTTTCCTTGTAGGCTGCTTTTATCGCTGTAGCCAATAACCTATACAAGCCACTTCCAGCAATCTCATATTCCAAAGTCCACGCTATTGGCAAGAATATTTTGATTTCATCTGTATTGATAACATTTTCTAATCGCGTCCTCTTTTCTTCTCGAATCCGAGCTAATATATCTTCATCTAAGACCACTCTTTTATTTTCTGTTAGTATAGCCTTCATGTGGTCTATTGTTTCAACAATAGGTCTAAAATTCGCGTTCTTATGCAACCTAACTTCTTCCTCAAAGGCAGATATACTCCCGAAGACAGTTGACATAGCATCATAATCTACTTCTGTTGAAATTTTCTCTAACTCTGTCCTTAGATCATCTCTCAACCAACATCTCGGTATTTTTCGGTCTTTACTATTTTCATCGTAATATTCAAGAGCTCTGACATCAAGATCGGAAACAACTGCTATAGGCATTCCAAATGATTTTTCATCTTTGCGTTTGAATATATTGACATACCTCTTATATGCTGTACTTCCTACATTTACAACAGACACACCATACTGATAAAGATTCTTCCCAATCAATTTGGCTATAGCAGGTATTAGTAGATTTTCAGCATCCCCCTCCACCATGATTAGCCCTTTTGCAAAGAATAAGTTGGCTTTTGTTGCATCGAGGAATCTTTCTAAAAAATTGTAGTCAGCTGGTAACATCTCCGTATATTCTGATGACATAGGAAATACAGCATTCCCTTTCAATACAATCAAATTCGCCAACTTTATTTTTGAAGCTAGTGTAATGCTATGAGTGGAAAGGATAAACTGCTCATTATTTTGCTGAGAAGAAATGTATTCAATCAATCTTAATTGATACTGAGGATGAAGGTGTGCCTCCAACTCCTCAACAAGAGCCAATTTCAATCCTTTCTTCTGATTGTTAAAGAGTAGCATTTCTGCAGCAATACATAGTAGGTTAAGCGTGCCAAGACCTGATTTATTACCTTCCATAATCAGATCGAGCAGTCTCAATATTTCTGTCAATTCTCCTCCTGTCAGTTTGACTTCAGCATTTCTTGGATCGCCATTTAACAGGAAATGTTCTCTCAGAAAACTATTGATGTCACTTGTTATCCTTTCCCCACCACCTCCAACTTTGAAATAGTTCTCTATTTCCTTTTTCAGTTTTTCATAATCTGTTTCAAGTTTATGTTTTATGATGTCCCCGTGAACGTCTTTCTCGGTTTTGAAAAGTTCATGCACACCCAAAATTTGCGCCAGCCTTGACTTGTAACCATGAGTCATATCAGTGAGAGCATCTCTAAGCGGTTTAAAGTATACTACTTTTAGAAGTTCCCTCGCTTCTGAATCCATTCTCTCTGCTTGTCCTTCAATTCCTGCTGAGAACGTAGGCATTATTATGTTGTCTTTACGTTTTACATACAACCAGACCTTAAGCAAATATTTTGTTTTATCTTCATTCCAAGAAAGCCATTCCCAAAATAAGCCAGCGTCTTGTTCATTTATCCCATCAAATACACATTCTATCTTGAACTCATCCTTTCTGTTTCCATCAGGTTCTTGATAGAAATCCTTGTCTTCAAATTGAATAAATTCTCCGCTTTGAGTTCTTAACACATAACGAATAGCATCCACAATAGCTGTTTTACCTGAATCGTTCTCTCCGATCAGGACATTTACACCTTCTTGAAAATGAATTTCTAACCCAGGCTTTCCATCAGCCATAGCACAATATTTTCTAAAATTCCAAAGTCTAAGCGTTGAAAGGTACATTGTAATTTATTTATCTAAAAGATATAACAATTCGTTGTTTATAATTACCGTTTCATATATTCTCTCCACTCTTCTTTCCTCTTCACATATTCAAAATACTCATTGGCATTTCTGTTCATCGTATCAACAAGGTACTGAGCCATTTCATGCATTTGTGTAGCATATAGGACCGGTATTCTGTTGTCATCCTCAGCATAGTAAGCAATACTGTGTTCTATTCCATTCAACATATTTTCAAATGCCAAACAAGGGTTCAACCCTCCACTGACTAATGTGTTACCCAAGACCTTCATTTTTTTACTCCGAGTAGTGACAGGTTCTGTTTTCAAGCATCCAAGATCTTTTTCTGGATTAGCCAAATAACAATAATACAACCAAATCTCAAAACAAGGATTGCTCACGACCCATCTACCTTGTACATCGGTTTGATTGCCTTTAAATATTTTCTCCAACTGATCATAGAATTCATCTACATCCGAAAGGAGAAATACTTTGTCCATAGTATCCAGATGGAAAAGCTGCGATTCTATTTTTATTTCTCCTGTCAACTGTATTTGTTCCCACTTCTCTTGCATCTGATATGGCTGCAATCCTTGTCCTTTTTCAGACATAAATACAACTCTTAAAGAGTTAAACTCACGCTGTTTAATCAATTCCCGAAGAAAATCCTTTTCCTTTTTCTCCCCTCCAGAGAGTACGAATATAAGACTGGTGGAAAGAATCCCTTCAGGCTTTTGGTAAGCAGAAGACACTCCTGATGTTTCATATACCTGACCATTCTCCTTATTTTGGGTTATAGACTGATGTACTGGCGATTTAGGAGTTAATCTTGAGTCTTTTTTGGAATATGTAAATTTAGATAAATCCATAACAATATTAACATTTTACATATTCAATTCACCAATAAAAGGAATAGCGCCATAACGCCCCTCCATATATCCGTTCTCAATATTAATTGTGTTGTGAATCTTAAAATCGTTTAATGAATACATATGACTTCCACCATCCTTCTTTTCAACCATCCAAACTTCATCAGTGCGCAAAAAATCCTGATTTAACAAACAGGTCTGATGCGTTGTAAAAATAAGTTGTCCATTGGTGTCCTGTGAGGAAAAATAACGGACAAGTTCCCTGACCAAATGTGGATGTATGCTATGATCAAGTTCATCTATGATTACCGTCTTGGCGGATTTCATTGCATCATATAATGCCGGAACAAGCGACAGTAATCTAACCGTACCGTCAGACTGTGCCTGGATATCCATATCCTTTGAAAATCCGTTTTTACCAAATTGCTGGAATAGCATTTGACTTATCTTCTGCACTCCATCTTCTACACTAATAGATCTTGTATTTCTGAAATCAACGACCTCCGACAACACTCCGGAACGCATTTTTTTAAGTTTGTCCATGGGTAGATTACTGATGTCATGTGTACTCATCCAATCTTCAAAATTTTCTGTTTCGACATTAACTCTGTTAATACCAAGACCAAGTACCTTAAATATATCCGAAGCAAATTGATTGATTTCTTTGTTGCTCTTGAATATTCCAATCAATGCAGGATTGAAAGAATGCAAGCCAATTATTGTAAGTTCGTCTTCAAACCATTTTTGTGCAATACTAATATTTTCATCCGTCAATACCGGCATATCATTGTTTATAGTCAAAAGACTGGAAAATGGATTTTTTTCTATCCATCCCAAAACCATATTGCCTACTTCCTCTGAAGGCGTAACTGCATATTCGATTTTGCCCTCTTTGCGAGTGAAAACATTATGGTTTTCTTCCGAACCCAAACCGGAAACCTGTAGTGTTTCGGAAACAATCCCAGTATTCATAATTTCCACAGAGTATATATATGGAATTCCTGTTTTTGTCTCAAACTCTATTGTCAGTTCCATAGGTTCTGTTCCTATATTTTCTTTTAACGCAAAGATGTACTTACCAAAGGTTTCCTCGTCGAGAAAACTTTTGTTCAAAGCTATTGCTTTCAAGAAATTGATGCCCTTTAACAAATTGGATTTTCCAGCGCCATTGGCTCCATATATAGCAGCCATTTTCAATACAGGCAGTTTCTCGTTAAGCATAGTAATATGGTTAGACAAGGTTGTCCTTTTCATATTAGGAAACATATCAAACTGAACCTCATCATTGAATGACAGAAAATTCTTCAATATAACACGCAGTATCATAAAATAGTATTTAATAAAATAATCAAACAGTAATATCAATGAGATATTAGCCTATCTCAATGCAAAGATAATTAAAATAACCAGAAATGAGAAATTCTCACGTGAAAATTTCACGCATTAAAAAATCAAGAAAGACATCAAGATAAATAATATTGCTGGCGAAAAGAGAAAATACAAGATTCTATTAACCAATATCAGTCATTATGAAGTTGTATAATGTTTGGTTTATAACCTTTTTAAATATACAAGATACTAGACTAAACCTATAATTTCTTTTCTCAGATAAACGGCACTCTATGTATCTTGAATCTGGGTTAGAATTAATACTACTAGGTATCAGATTATGATAACTATGCAGAGAATTGTTCCTTTTTCTTTTGGTTAGCATACGATTTTGAGAATTACTTAGTTCTAAAAAATTATGTTTTCTTTTCTTAGTGTTATTTTTGTATAAATTTTGTCCCCAGTTTGTCCCTCTTCATATAAATAATAGGGAAAAGCATACTAAATATCAATATGTTACAAATCAATTTATATTTTCTGCATCGGCAAGTAATCGGTGATTACCAACGATTAGCATATATCATCAACGATTATCAAGGCGTTCATTTTGAGCGCCTTTCTTTTTAGCCTTATAAGCGATGGGTATCGTTTATAGGGCTTTTTCAGCTCATTTTTGTACCGCATTTGTTGCTCGCTTGTTAAAGCTCGAAAATCGAGTGGAAAGGTAGTAGAGAAACTATACGCCATTTTACACGGTTTTACGGAAATTTACAAAAATAACGAAGAAATAAAGATGAATTAAAATGAGCAGCAACCTAAAAATTAAGCGAATTTGCGCTTGGTGCGGTAAAGAGTTTATCGCCCAGAAAACAACTACTGCGTGTTGTTCCAAACAATGCGCCAACGCACTCTATAAAAAGAGAAAGCGTGATGAAGCCATCAAAGCAAACAATCAAATCGTAGAGAAAAAGATTGATGAAAAGCCCATTGAAAGAATCAAAGACAAGCCTTTTCTTACAATCACCGAAACGGCAATCTATCTCGGAGTAACCCGACCAACCGTTTACGGTTACATTAAACGAGGGGAACTAAAGGGCATTCGCTTGGGCTTCAAATATCTTTTGAAGAAAGAGGATATTGATGTGTTATTCAATAATCCAACAGAGTTTCACACACCAACAAAAGAGAAAGCCCCTATCACAGACTTCTACACCACCGCAGAGGTCAAAGAGAAATATCATGTAAACGAGTCTTGGATATTTGTGGTAGCCAAGAAGAACAACATCCCCCGGACTTTCAATCGTGGCAGGACCTACTGGAGTAAGAAGCATATAGACGCTTACTTTGCCAAGAAAGCGCCGAATCCCGACATTACCGAATGGTACAGTTCCCAAGAAATGCAGGAGAAGTTCGGCATGACCTTATCCGCCATCTACTGTTTCGTTTCCAAGAATGCCATTCCGAAGAAGAAAGAGGGTATCATGGTGTACTATTCCAAGAAACATGTGGATATAGCAAAAGGTATAGCTGCACCCGAAGAGCCGCAATATTATACGGTAGCCGAAGCGATGGAGAAGTTCAACCTTACCCGTGACCAGCTCTATCACTATGCGAAGTACCATAATATTCCGAAGGTGAAGAAAGGCAAATACACACTTATCTCCAAGCCTGAATTGGATAAACTACTTGCAGCCCCAAAGATTGAATAAGTTATTTTTCGGTGAATGTACTCACCATTGAATCACCTTATTCCTTTGCACCAAACAAATGTAAAACTCTAAATATTAAACAGTATGTCACACACGTGTACAAAAGTAACAGTTCGTCAGAGAGCGATTCGGAATAATCGAATCTCCTTGTATCTGGATTATTATCCGGCAGTCCGTAACCCCGAAACCATGCAGATGAGCCGCAGGGAATACCTCGGCATCTACATCTATGCCCATCCGAAGAACGAAATGGAACGGGAGTTCAACAACGATATGTTGAACAAAGCAGAGGCTATCCGCTGCATCCGAGTACAATCGCTCATCAATGAAGAGTTTGGCTTCTTGGATAAGACCAAACAGAAAGCCGACTTCCTCGCCTACTTCAAGAAAATGTGCCGGAACAAAGACCAGAAATGGCAGTTCGTCTATCAACATTTCTACAACTTCGTCAAGGGACAATGTACCTTTGGCGATGTGAATGTGGATTTATGCAAGAAGTTCCGTGAATACTTGCTGAATGCCAAGCAACTCAAACACAGCAACCGCCCCATATCCCTTAATTCGGCATCCGGCTACTACTCTACATTCAGAGGATTGTTAAAGATTGCCTATCGAGACAAATGGTTTCGAGAAAACATCAATGACTATCTTGATAAAATAGAGCCGCAAGATGTAAAGAAGGAGTATTTGACATTGGACGAAGTGAAGCAACTCGCTGCCACCCCTTGCGACATACCTGTCCTGAAAGCCGCATCTCTATTCGCTTGTTTGACAGGCTTACGCATCAGTGACATTCTTAACCTGCAATGGGAGGACTTTACTATTGCTCCTGACCAAGGTTATTGCTTGCGTATCAGAACACAGAAAACCCAAACGGAAGCGACACTCCCCATCAGTTACGAAGCCTACGAACTATGCGGAACACCCGGAACAGGCAAAGTTTTCAAGGAGTTGAAACGAAGTATGATTAATTATCCGCTGAAAAGCTGGCTCAAAAAAGCCGGAATAACAAAGTCGATAAGCTTCCATTGCTTTCGTCATAGCTATGCCGTCATCCAAATATCCTTAGGTACAGATATTTATACGGTTTCAAAGATGCTAACGCATAAAAACGTGTCCACAACTCAGATTTATGCCGATTTGGTCAATTCCAAGAAACGAGAAACAGCCAATAAAATATCACTCAAATAGATTTAAATATGAAACGAGGAATCATAATCAACAACGGACAAGGCATCCATATTTCTGATGGCGAAGTATGGATGACCACTTGGGAACTTGCAGACTTGTTTTATACAACTACTGGAACTATCCATGCTGCAATTAAGAGAATCCAGAGAGCTAATGTTTTGAGGAGCCACGAAGTTTGCAAGTACATCAAATTGGAGAATGGGAACAGTGCCGATGTGTATAATCTCGATATGGTTATAACCCTATCCTATCAGATAGACACCGGGCATTCGGCTGCATTCAGAGAATGGCTAATAAACAAAGTCGTTCGTAATCAAGATTACAACATCCTGTTATATCTCAACAATGAGACAAGCCGTACATTGTGTTGCTAATAAGCTATTTCTATACCTTATTGATTATCTGCATTGTTTACCCAAAATGATGCAGATAATTTTTGAGATACACAAGCCTATTTACCCAACTATTTTCATCCAAAAGCAAGAAATTTACAATACACTTATTATCAGCCATGTAACGTGGTGAAAAGTGATGAAATATATCGTCAAAAGCCCATCAACAGGCAAAACTATGGATTTTCTCAAAAATTAATCCTATATATTTGCACACAAACGATTAATACATACCACTATGGAGCAGAAAAAGATAGAACATATAACATTGCATCTGATTGTTTTTGGTACAATCGCAATCATTGGTGTTTTAGCTCGCCAGACCGTACTGCACTATGGCTGGGACGAGTTCAGCAGCTACCTTATTCTTGTAGTATGCTCTATTGTCATTGGAGCAATCTATCTCAATCTGCAAATGGCATTTAGACAGCTCCTTTCCCCAACAATAGAAAGATGCTTTATGAGATTTGAGTGCTATCGCAACAAGGCTGTAGTCGTAGAAGTTCCAACAGTAAACTCGGAACTTGCCGGAAGTTCTATAAATTCAGAACCTATCATTTCTGAGCCTGAACCCGAAATTGAAATCGAAACTACATCTGACATAACAGAAGAAGTTTCTACTCCATCATGGTCCGAACTCAGCGAAGATGTGGCAGAACTTCCAAAGGAGGAAACCACGCCTTCTACCAACAACAATACATCTATCGAAGAATCCAACCAGCCATCAGAATATGAGATTCTTCGTGCAAACGCTATAGCTGAGAAAGAACGTACCTCACAAGAAAAACTCAATAAGGTTATCGCATACACAAAACAAACTTTGGTTTCCTATCTTGATGAAACGGCACTTAATCGCTTATGTGGATATGTGACAAGGTATTACCTCTCAAATTCTCTGTCCAAAATTGAGCCAATAAAGGTTGATTCTCAGTTAAAGACCATTGACATCATGCACTTCGGATGGAATATCGGTAAGGCATTCGGCAAACCACGTTTACAGACTGCCACATTTATAAAGAGGGTATTTGCTCACACCCTCCGTGATTCGGAAATATCTACCATTGAACGTAAAATGTCGCACACCGAATCTGTATGTAAGATTGAACTGGATAGAAAAATCGCATAGCTACAACACCTATTTGAGAATAATATTAAATCGTTTAACATTTTATGAATGCTTCAAATATAGTTTTTAACGCTTTCAAAAGAATATAAAAAAAACTGATAGAAAATTTATTATTACAAACAAAAGAACCGAACATCTAAATTACATCATCTACAAGAACACGTTTTATGAGACTGGCTAATGCTTATACTTGATAATCAAATCCAAGACAAACATTTCAAAAAGAGCATTGATATCGTTTATTTCCGCAAGTTCTGTCTCTTCGACAATAAATCTATAATCATGTACAATAAAATTTCTGACAGAATAAAGCGATTCAGGGAAATTCACATTTTCACGACCTTTTTTCACAAGAAAAGCAACGCATTTCTCATGCAAGCTGTTATAATCCTCACTATGTAATTCGCATTTTTCTATCAGAATCAAAATTCTGTCTTTTTCAGACTCTACTTTACTAATTCTTTCTCGCAAGCTCCGGGTATAGATTTTCTTATCTTTGAACAATCTGATTGTATCTTCCAATGAATAAATCAGAATATCTTCTATTAACAGCTCTATAATTTGATATAATATATGAAATTTGACAATCGAATGTTCTTCTCTACAAAGCATTCGGAAAAAGCGAGTCATATATTTGTCTGATATAATATCTTCTGAAATACTCTGTAGATGAATTTTTTCTCTTGATGCAGGTTCCTTGATATTTGTATTTGTATAGCCATGCTCAATATAATATCCATACTCACATAAACTTGCAAAATAATTATCAAGTTTAAAGCCGGTTACCTCTTGCACTAAATCTTTTTTATAGATAAGGATAATCGCATCATCTGAGTATTCACTCTCGATTATACTGCTAAAATCTCTACTAACAATATCCTGTTCAGCAATTTCATTTCGTAATAACAACATATGAGCTACAAGAGCATATCTACAATAATGCGGATTATCTGCATAATCATGCGAAGTAGAAACAATCGATGAAATAGGGAAAATCCATCCTATCCTCTTATCCAAATCACTCTCAATTACTTGAAAAATATCATTCTCTTTATAATTTCTTTTATAGAATATCTTATAACCATAACTATCTGGATTCTCATTAAACACATCCCCTTTCTTGTCTCTATCCAATAACAGATAGGGGACATTCACCGTCTCATAAGAATCTGTTACTACAAAGAAAATACGACTTTCACTATTATAGTCTACTAACATATTCTGAAATCAAATCAGACTGATATACTTATTGAACCCACTTTCAATAGCTGAATTCATATCCAAATACGAATCACTATTAGGATTGAACAGTTCGCGAAAGAAATAAGTGAAAAACATCCTTTGCTCTACTCCGATTTTCTTTGCCCTGTTCTTAATATCATCCAATTTACCAAGTAAGTTAACCATAGCAAAATCAAGATTGCTATCTTCTTTTTTTGATACTACAATATTATCAATATCATTTTTAATCGTTTCAAACCCTTCAATAACCTTGGAATCCTTCAATTTGCCAATTGCAGCACCGAAACCGGATAAAACCTGCGACTTGGTAAATATCTGTAGAATATTCTTTCCAAAAAGTCCGTTAATTTCAATTTCTGATTTGTTTATTTCCCATCCAATGTTAAATGAATCGACTTTTTTTATCAATTTATTATAAGTTAAAATATAATCCTTAAACAAATCGGAACTTCCATTCTCCAAAGCAAGTTTTTCAAGATTCTGAATATTCTCAAGAACCTCATTCCGGCTGATACCAAGTTCATCCCTATCCAGATATGAATTAAAGCCTTCAATTACATCTCTAAATTGATATTCACCAATATTCCTCACACTTTTTGAGTCAGTTTCTTTAAACAGGCGTACATCCTCGATATTATTCTCTGCATAATCGGAATATAGCATCTCTATCTGATGCCTGATTGACATTGGTGTTTGCCCAGTATTCAAAGTCAGCATTCTATAAAGAATACCAATTTTGTTTATACCCAAATATACTTCGACACGTATACTATTATTCATGACATTCTCCAAAACCTCACTATTGTTCTCCTTCGTCAGTTCTTCCACTAAATCCAATATAGTATAGGTTCTTTGCAGTCCGTCAAGTATAATCAGATTCTCAGGCTTAAACAAGGATTTTATCTGATCTTCTTCAATATCAAATGGATTCAGTAAATGGTTCATTTTTTCCGCCTTAATAGCCAGAACAATAGGAGGCATTGTACAGTTACTTCGCAAATCCTTTTTCAGCAGAGCATAAACGGTAGAAGAATTCTTTACACGCTTTCTTTGAAACTCATTGTTCTTAATAATGTGTCCAGCTACTTCAAGATATTCCTTTATATTCATATCAAGCAATACATTGACGGCATTTATCCTACCATCCTTTACTTTTGATGCTACTTTCATAATCAGAGAATTGAAATGATTTATTGCAAAGGTACGATTAATTCCCAAGAATAGCATTAACCACCATCAAAAAGTTATTCATCAGTTATATTTTGGTGAATGATTCCACCATTG
>ENA-OOZN01000579-OOZN01000579.1-human-gut-metagenome-genome-assembly--contig:-NODE-579-length-34337-cov-2.719678_pt1 | contig 34337 bp, 32 predicted proteins | sample MGYA00241187_ERZ501397 | MGnify/ENA primary metagenome ERZ501397 (study PRJEB25962, sample SAMEA2042921) | human gut metagenome | biome: human gut; feature: human-associated habitat; material: faeces... | reverse complement strand
CTGCTGATGCTGCAACAGTCGAAACTCCTGCGGCAGCAACCACTGCAGCAGATACAACTACTAATACTGCAACTGGCATAGAATCTGCTACACCTGTTTTTGGTAATGATGAGTTGTTATAAGTACTTGTATTGTTTGTTGTTAAAACAAGATTGTTTGTTGTGTTATTTAAAACATTATTTGAAGGTTTGCTTGTTCCTGTACCTCCAGTTCCTGCTATATTATTGTCATCTACATTATTATTACCTAATGCTGTTCCTGTTAAATCTGTAATAGCAAATACACTTTTTGCTGTGAACAACATAGCTATTACTATCATTACGATTAAAACTATACTTACTATTTTTGTTTTTTTCATACCATTCTCTCCTTTATTTACCCATATTATTTTACAATCAAAAGAAATTATACCACTTTTTTTATTTGATTGCAACCTCTTAACTACTAATATAATTTTATACTTTCTAATTTAATAAGTCAATATGTTTTTACTATTTTTATTTTACATTTATATCACAAAAATATTACAGAATTATTACAAAGTTTATATATTTTTATATTGCTAATTTTTAGTAATTTTATACATTAAATTTAAATAAAACAATATCTCCATCTTGCATAATATATTCTTTTCCTTCAGAACGAACAAGTCCCTTTTCCTTTGCTGCAACCATTGACCCTTCTCTAATTAAATCATCATATGATACAACTTCTGCTTTTATAAATCCTCTTTCTATGTCTGAGTGTATTTTTCCTGCTGCTTGTGGAGCTTTTGTTCCTTTTTTTATTGTCCACGCTCTTACTTCTGGTTCTCCAGCAGTTAAGAATGACATTAATCCTAACAAGTCATAACTTCTTTTTATAACTTTATCTAAGCCTGATTCTTCTAATCCTAATGCTTCTAGCATTTCTTTTTTATCTTCATCTTCTAAGCCTGAAAGTTCTTCTTCTATTTTTACACATAGCGGAATTACTTCTGCTTTTTCTTTTTCTGCATATTCTTTTACTTGTTTTACTAATTCGTCATTTTCTGCATCTTCTAATTGGTCTTCTGATACATTTGCTACATATAAAATTGGTTTTGTTGTTAATAAAAACATGTCTTTTACAAGTACTTGTTCGTCTTCGTTAAATTCAATTGTTCTTGCTGATTTTCCTTCTTCTAGTGTTTTTAATATTTTTTCCAATAAATCAATTTCTAGTTGATATTTTTTATCTGCTTTTAAATTTTTTCTTGCTTTGTCTAGTCTTTTATTTACTGTTTCTATGTCTGCAAATATTAATTCTAGATTTATTGTTTCTATGTCTCTTATTGGATTTACACTTCCGTCTACATGCACAACATTTGAGTCTTCGAAGCATCTTACTACTTCTACTATTGCATCTGTTTCACGAATGTGTGATAAGAATTTGTTTCCTAGTCCTTCTCCTCTACTTGCTCCTTTTACTAATCCAGCAATGTCTACAAATTCTATTACTGCATGTGTTGTTTTTTGTGGATTATACATTTTTGTTAATGCATCTAATCTTTCATCTGGAACTGGTACTACTCCTACATTTGGTTCTATTGTACAAAAAGGATAGTTTGCACATTCTGCTCCTGCTTTTGTTATACTATTAAATAATGTACTTTTTCCTACATTTGGCAATCCTACTATACCTAATTTCATTTTTCTTTCCCTCTTTTTATTATTTTAATTACCAAATCATTTTATCACACATATATTTCTTAGTCAATTTATTTCAAATAATTTGATGGATCAATTTGAATAGAATTTTTTAGAATTTCAAAATGCAAATGTGGTTCATCCGCTACTTCAAATACAGCACTATTTCCCACTGTTCCAATTGCTTGTCCTTTTTCTACTTTTTCACCTTCAACTACAAATTCTGATGTTAATAAGTTTGAATATATTGTTTGATATACATCATCATGTTGTATAACTATGGTTAATCCATATCTTGGGTCATTCTTTATTGATTTTACAACTCCCGCTTCAGCTGATTTAACTACTGTTGTTTTATCAGCTTTAATATCAATCCCATTATGTGTTATCCATTCTTCTAGTGTGTTAGAATATACAAGATTATTTTGTGCAAATTCTCTTATTATTTCACCCTCAACAGGCTTTTGAAAAGATATTTCTTTTTTGGTTTCTTTTTTTTCTGAATTATTTGAATTTGTTGATATTGTTGTATTTATTTTTGTTTTATTATTTGTATTGCTTGTATTGTTTTTTGTATTTTCTTTTGTTTGTTCATTGGTTGTATTTGTACTATTTTTTATATTGTTTTCATTAACTGCATTTGTATTGTTTTCTTTGCTCTCTTCTACTGTTTTTCCTAACTCTGTACTAGCGCTTTCTGTTTCATTATTATTAACATTATTTTCTCCTATTATATTCCCCATTTTTTCTAGTGACATTGTTTCATTTTTTACATTGTTTTTTATTTTTTGACTATATAGTAACAAAGAAATAATAATAATTACTAAAACACTTGCTCCTGTAATAATATATGACATAACCTTATCATTTGCATTTTTTCCTCTTCTATCTTTTAAATCATTGTCTCTTCTCATATAATCCTCCTTTATGTTTCGTATATGCTTTATACATATTTCTTATTACAAGTATTTCCTTATTTTAGAGAATTATACATTAAATAATTTAAATATTATTTACTTCTTTTATTTCTATACCAGTATAAAAATGTTTTATTATATCTTCCGCCGTACTACCATTTTTTGCCATAGTATCTGCTCCTGTTTGACTCATTCCAACTCCATGTCCATATCCTTTTACTACAAATTTTATTTTATCATTTTCTTTTATTATTTCAAAATTTGTAGATTTTAATCCTAATATATTTCTAATTTCTGTACCCGATATATTGTGATTTCCAAACTTTATTGTCTTTACTCGTCCGCTTGTTGTATATTCTAATACTTTAATATCATCATCATTATTAAAATCAATTTGAATATCTTCATATTTTTGTTTTATTTTTTCTGAAATTTCTTGATTCGTTAATTCTAGTTCTGAATTATATTGACTATAAGTATCTTCTCCTGCTGTTTCTACAACCTGCAAATACGGCATATCACTTCCTCCTCCCCACACATTTACAGGTAATTCTGTTTTTCCACCACTATTAGAATGAAAAAAAGCATTTATTGGTTTATTATCATATGTTATTATTTTTCCTTTTGTACTATATACACATTCCTCTATCTTTTTCCATTTTTCTTCTTTTTGTTCACTCCATTTATTTAACCTATCTTCTTTTGAAATCCATGCTTGACAACATTTGGAATCATCGCATATATCTGCATTATCATGTTTTTTGTTGTTTATCTTATATATTGTATAAGTTCTAGCTACAATTGCCTGTGCCTTTAATGCTTCTTTTTCAAAATCAGCTGGCATTTCTGCTGAAACAACATTACAAAGATATTCATCTAATGGTACTTCTTCTATTTCATTTGTATTTGTATGTAATAATTTTATAGTAGCATATTTATTATATGAATATTTTTCAATATCACTATCTATTGTATCATTTTCATCAACTTTTTCATCATTATTAGAATTTGCAGGTACTTCTAATTTTGTTAATAAGGCTGGTAATATAAAACAAATAAATATAAAACTACAAAAATAGATAAAAAATTTCTTCAAATTATCACCTCTTATGAAATTAATTTAAGTTTCATATTATCTAATACCTTTCTTTCTATTCTAGAAACCTGAACTTGTGTTATACCAAGTATTTTTGCTACCTGTGCTTGAGTTTTGTCTTTATAAAATCTTAACAATATAATTTCTTTTTCTCTCTTTTCAAGTCCATCTATTAATTGATTAACTGCTATTTTGTTTGTAATAAATTCCTCTTCATCTTTATCTGTTGAAATTTTTTCTATTAAATTAATACTCTTTCCATTTGTTGAATTTGTATAAAAACATTTATCAATTGAATCTATTGTAGTTGTGGCATCTAATGCTAGAGCTATATCTTCTTTTGATATTTTTAATTCTTGAGCTATTTTTTCTATAGATATTTCCTCTCCCTTTTTGTTCAAATATTCTTTTTGTAATTCTTTTATTTTAACTCCTAATTCCTTTATTCCTCTACTTATTTTTATTGGTCCATCGTCTCTTATATATCTTTTTATTTCACCTATCATGTATGGTACCGCATATGTTGATAATTTAACATCATATTTTGTATCAAATCTTTTTATTGATTTTATAAATCCCATACACCCAATCTGGTATAAATCCTCTAAATCATATCCTCTTCCATTAAATCTTTTTACAATACTCCAAATTAATCCGATTATTGTCTTTAATCATTCGTTCCATTTCATATTTATCTCCAGATTGAGCTTTTTTTATTGCTTCAATACTGTTTTCAAACATACTATACCTCTATCCTTTTGTAATCATTTCAAATTCATCATCAGATTCTTGATTTTCTGATTTATCCTTTATTTTTTTACTCATTGTTACTTTAGTTCCTAGTCCAACAACAGATTCAATTTCTACTTTATCCATAAAACTTTCCATTATTGTAAATCCCATTCCTGATCTTTCTAGATTAGGTTTTGTTGTATATAATGGTTCTTTTGCAATATCTATATTTTCTATTCCTTTGCCTTTATCTGATATTTCTATAATAATTTCTTTTTCTTTTAATCTTGCAAATACTTTTACAATTCCCTGTTTTTTATCATATCCGTGAATAATACTATTGGTTACTGCCTCTGAAACTGCTGTTTTTATATCAGCTAACTCTTCTATTGTCGGATCTAATTGTGATGCAAATGCTGCTACAGTAATTCTAGCGAAAGCTTCATTAGCTGATTTACTAACAAACTCTAATTTCATCTCATTTTCAAATTCACTTTTCATTTTTCTAAATTCCTTTCTCCTTATTCATTTTTTAAGAAACTTCTAATGTTACGGTTGGTATTAATCTTAATATTCCACTCATCTCAAAAATTTTCCTTATACTACTTGTTAAATTTGCAAGTTCTACTGTACTTCCAAGCATTTTTGCAAACTTATATCTTCCTATTATTAATCCAATTCCTGCGCTATCCATGAATGTAACACTATTAAAATCAAATACAATTCTTTTAGGCATATATCTTTCAATTTCATAATCTACCTTCCTCCTTATCTTTTGAACACTAAAATCATCGATTTCTGCAGTTATCTTAAAAACTAACAACTTGTCCTTTTCATAAAATTTAAATTCCATTCTTTCCTCCTACAACTTTCTAGACTTATTATATTCTCATTTACATTATTTTCCAAGAGCAAAAAATAAGAAGTTTTTGCTGATAAAACTGGTAATAATTGCTGAAAAAACGGTGTTTACTGCTTCTTATTATACCATGATTTTGTCTGAAATGCTCAAAATATCTCTTCGTATTAATCTTTTTTTATACTACCATCAGTTTTTGCAAATATACAAAACAGGGGGTGCCGGATATAATGAAAGCATGACAGGGAGCGATGAAGCGAGGACGTCCGGTAGTTCATCCAGACCTAAAAGGCAAAGCGGTGTGGGATGCCGCAAAAGGGCAAAAACGAAAAAGGTATAAGGAGGAATTACAAATGAGTCCATCCACCATAACACTGCTGTTTTTAGCATTTGCAGTGGTGATGTTTGTACTGGAGAAGATTCCTCTCGGACTGACTTCTATGATCGTCTGTATCGGTTTGGTACTCACTGGAGTATTGGATGCGAAGACAGCATTTTCAGGATTTATCGACAGCAACGTAATTTTGTTTGTGTCGATGTTTATCGTGGGAGGTGCACTGTTCGAGACAGGAATGGCAAATAAAGTGGGGCTGATAGTATCAAAGTTTGCGAAGAGCGAACGGATGCTGATCGTAGCCATCATGGTAATCGTAGGATTGATGAGCGGGGTGTTATCCAACACCGGAACCGCGGCAGTTCTGATCCCGGTTGTGATCGGAATCGCTGCAAAATCAGGATACAAAAGATCCCGTCTGCTGATGCCGCTGGTATTTGCAGCTGCCATGGGAGGAAACCTCTCCCTGATCGGAGCACCGGGTAACCTGATCGCACAGGCAGCCCTGGAAGAGCTGAACATGGAATTCGGATTTTTCGAATATGCCATCGTCGGTCTGCCGATCCTTCTGGTAGGGATTCTCTTTTATGCAACCGTGGGATACAAACTCCTTCCGAATCACGAGGTATCCGGAGATGATACCTTTGACACACAGAAAGATTTCAGCCAGGTTCCGGCATGGAAACAGTGGACTTCCCTGGTGGTTCTGATTCTGACACTGCTTGCAATGATCTTTGAGGATAAGATTGGCATCAAGCTGTATGTGTCCGGTGCATTGGGAGCGATTGTTCTCATCCTTACTGGTGTCATCTCAGAAAGAGAGGCACTGAAATCCATCGATCTGAAAACCATCTTCCTTTTCGGAGGAACGCTTTCTCTGGCAGCAGCCCTGCAGGAGACAGGAGCAGGCGAGCAGATCGCAAATAAAGTGATCGGAGCACTGGGATCTAATCCTTCTCCGTATGTACTGACACTGGTTGTATTCTTACTGTGCTGTGTGATGACAAACTTTATGTCCAACACAGCGACAACGGCACTGATGGTCCCAATCTGTCTGTCCATCGCACAGGGCATGGGTGCAGACCCGAGGGCAGTTCTGATGGCGTGTGTCATCGGCGGATCCTGTGCATACGCAACACCGATCGGTATGCCGGCAAACACAATGGTAGTAACCGCAGGTGGCTATAAATTTATGGATTATGTGAAATCAGGTTTTCCGCTGATCGTTATTGCAACGATTGTCAGTATGGTGATCCTGCCGATCGCATTTCCATTCTTCCCGTAAAACCAAAAACAATGTAAATAAATATATAAGGAGGCAACATCATGGATAAAAAACAACAGGTAGAAAAGCTTACCAATTATATGGCGAACTTCGTAGACTATATTGGAAAAGTGCTGCCGGACGACATTATTGCAAAACTGGACGAACTGGGAGAGAAAGAAGACAGCCCGCTGTCAAAAGTCATTTACCAGACAATGAAAAAGAACCAGGGACTGGCAAAGGAACTGAACCGTCCAAGCTGTCAGGATACCGGTGTGTTACAGTTCTGGGTAAAATGCGGAACCAACTTCCCGCTGATCGGTGAACTGGAAGCTCTGTTAAAAGAGGCAGTTGTAAAAGCAACTTTCCAGGCACCGCTTCGTCATAACAGCGTGGAAACTTTTGACGAATACAATACCGGAAAAAATGTAGGAAAAGGAACACCGACCGTATTCTGGGATATCGTGCCGGACAGCGATCAGTGTGAGATCTACAGCTACATGGCAGGTGGCGGATGTACGCTTCCGGGAAAAGCCATGGTACTGATGCCGGGTGAAGGATACGAAGGTGTGACAAAATTCGTTCTGGATGTTATGACTTCCTATGGACTGAACGCATGTCCGCCGCTGTTAGTCGGTGTTGGTGTTGCAACCTCCATAGAGACCGCAGCGCTGTTATCCAAGAAAGCACTGATGCGTCCGCTGGGAAGCCATAACGAAAATGAACGTGCTGCTTCCATGGAAAAACTGCTCGAGGACGGTATCAATGCCATCGGACTCGGACCGCAGGGTATGGGTGGAAAATACTCTGTCATGGGTGTACATATCGAAAATACCGCAAGACATCCATCCACCATCGGTGTCGCAGTCAATGTAGGATGCTGGTCCCACAGAAGAGGACACATTATTTTTGATAAAGATCTGAACTATACAATTACAACACATTCGGGGGTGACTTTATAATGGTAGAAATGAAAGATGGAAAGAAAATTCTGACAACACCAATCACAGAAGAAGATCTGGCGGATATCCATGTAGGTGATATCGTATACCTGAACGGAAGCATGACTACCTGCAGAGACGTTGCACACAGACGTCTGGTAGAAGAGGGAAGAGAACTTCCGGTAAATGTAAGAGACGCAGCAATTTTCCATGCCGGACCGATTATCCGTCCACTGGAAAATGATAAATTTGAAATGGTTTCCGTAGGACCGACCACCAGCATGCGTATGGAAAAATTCGAAAAAGAATTCGTCAAAGAAACCGGTGTCAAAGTGATCATCGGAAAAGGCGGCATGGGTCCGAACACCGAATACGCATGTAAAAACTACAAAGCGATCCACTGCGTATTCCCTGCCGGAAATGCAGTTGTAGCTGCGACAGAAGTAGAAGAGATCGTAGACGCACAGTGGAGAGATCTCGGCATGCCGGAAACTCTGTGGCATTGCCGCGTCAAAGAATTCGGTCCTCTGATCGTATCCATCGATACAGACGGAAGAAACCTGTTTGAAGAAAACAAGGTGATCTTCAACGAGAGAAAAGAAAAAGCAATCGAAGAGATCTGCAAACACGTAAGTTTTATCAAATAGTAATATAACGATAAAATCTACATTCCATATAATCTTATCCTATCCCATAATATATTTTATAACCTTATCGGAACCCCGCCCGGAGAATTTCTGCCATGATTCTCCGGGCGGGGTCTGTTTTTAATAGGATGGATGAACCACGTAAAAATGCCGAAAAATCAATAAATCCGGAAAAAATGATAGACAAGATTGTGAAATCAGGGTACAGTAGTAAGGTACAAAAATTTTAGAAAGTGAGTAACGTATGGAGAAAGGAAACAAACGAGGAAATTTTACCGGATCTATTGGATTCGTACTTGCAGCAGCAGGAAGTGCTGTCGGACTGGGAAATATCTGGAGATTTCCGTATCTGGCAGCGAAGGATGGAGGAGGAACCTTCATTCTGGTTTACATTATTCTGGCACTGACCTTTGGTTTTACGCTGTTGACCACAGATGTAGCCATCGGAAGAAAAACCGGACAGAGTCCGTTGAATGCGTACCGGATGATTCACCCCAAATGGGGCGGTCTTGGCATTCTGGCGTGTATCATTCCGGTTGTGATTCTGCCCTATTACTGTTCCATCGGTGGATGGGTACTGAAATATCTGGGAACCTTTATCACAGGACATGGGGTGGAAGCCGCACAGGACGGTTATTTTACCGGCTATATCACAAGCGTGTGGCAGCCGATCATCTGGCTGTTTATCTACCTGTTCCTGACCGCATTTGTTGTTTACAGGGGAGTAAACAAAGGAATTGAAAATTACAGCAGGATTCTGATGCCGATTCTTCTGGTAATGATCGTTGGCATCTCCATCTTTTCGATGACGTTGTCTCACAGCGATGCGGACGGTGTGACAAGAACCGGTCTGCAGGGGCTGAAAGTTTATCTGGTACCAAATTTCAGTGGTATGACACTGAAAGACTTTGTGATCGTATTTGTCGATGCACTGGGACAGCTGTTCTTCTCGATCAGTGTGGCGATGGGTATTATGGTAACTTATGGATCTTACGTAAAGAAAGAGACCAATCTGATGCGGTCTATTAATCAGATTGAATGGTTTGATACCGCGGTGGCTCTGCTGGCCGGTCTGATGATCGTTCCGGCCGTGTATACGTTCATGGGAACGGAGGGAATGTCCGCCGGTCCGGGACTGATGTTTGTATCACTGCCGAAGATTTTTGAGGCGATGGGAGCAGCCGGTCCGGTCATCGGAACGATTTTCTTCCTGATGGTATCTTTTGCAGCGGTAACATCTTCCGTATCTGTCATGGAATCGATTGTATCTAATATTATTGACCGGTTCCATGTGAGCAGAAAGAAAGGAACGGTTCTGGTAACAATCTATGCATGTATTGTCGGAGTGATCGTGTGTCTGGGATACAATGTCCTGTACTTCGAACTGAAACTTCCGAATGGTGCGGTTGCACAGATTCTGGATCTGATGGATTACCTGAGCAACAACCTGCTGATGCCGACTGTTGCACTGCTCAGCTGTATCCTGATCGGCTGGGTGGTAAAACCACAGACCATCATCGATGAAGTAACGATTGGCGGCTATAAGTTCGGAAGAAAGAAACTGTATATTGTTATGGTAAAATTCGTCGCGCCGGTTCTGCTGGCAGCACTGCTTCTGCAGTCACTGGGTGTGTTCAGCCTGTAGCGTAAACCTGAAAAGGATTGCTCGAAAAAGTACGGAACAATCCGGCATCAAAAACATAAAAAGTTCGAATCCACGAGTTGTTATACAACCGATGGATTCGAACTTTTTATGCTTTAGAATGATATGTTATAACTTTTTCAGGTGTGGAGTTCTTTTGCAACGCTTGTCCGATAAAGGGCGATAGCAAGCACAGCGGTCAGCAGATCTGAAATAGCCTGCGACAGCAGAATCCCCTGATATCCGATTGTGTGGGAAGCAATCGCAAGTACAATGGCAAAGATCACTCCCTGGCGGCTGATCGATAACAGAAACGCGTTTCTTGCCATACCTGCGGACTGGAATGTACAGGTGGTGACCAGAACAATTGCCACGAACACCATACCGAGCAGTTGCATCCGGAGCATCGGAACGCCGAGGGAGACGATTGTGTTATCTTTCATAAAGATCCGGATCATCGGGCGGGCTGCTAGAGAAAGAAGAATGGTCAGAAGAAGACCAAGACCACATTCAAACTTATAGGCGAAAGAAAGGATTTCTTTCAGTCGGCGGCGATTTTTTGCACCGTAGTTATAACCGATCAGCGGCTGTCCACCGAAGGCAAATCCGACCAGGATCAGCACGGCGATCATATTGACTTTCATAATAATGCCCATGGCTGCGACACGGTCATTTCCGTGAGGCAGAAGGGAACGGTTCATAAGTGTCATGCCGAGACTCTGCATCAGGTTGGTGATGGAAGCCGGGATACCGATGGCGAAGATCTGAATCAGTTCATCTTTGTGGATGTAGAAATTTGCAGGATCGCACCATAAAAACAGAAGACGCTGAGCCGTTTTCCGTCCGCGTCTTTTTTTTCTCCGAAGAGACGGGAGATCACGGAACTTCCACCGAGTCCGAAGATATCGCCGAGGGCGATCATCAGGGTAAAAATCGGTGCGCCGAGAGAGACACCTGCCACAAGATTGGTGTTGCCGGTCCGGGCAATAAAGTAAGTATCTACCATATTATAGACCAGTGAGATTACCATACTGAACACTACAGGGAGTGCCATCGTAAAAAAGGCTTTCGGCACGGGAGCCTTTTCAAAAATTTCATTTTCCATTTGGAAACCTCCTTTAATTATAGCTGTTTACATAGAGATAAGGGTCAAAGCTGTGATTGACCCTTACTGCTATCTATTATATCGGAAAATAAATGGGCAGGCAATACAGTTAAAAAGTACCAAAAATTCTTAATAATTTTTAGTGAATATAAATAAAAAGTGAGAATTATATTACTGTTCTTGGGTAATATCCAGCGAGGCGTTTTGGGTGAGTGAAGGTCACAGAAAAACCCGAGAGATATCGCGCAAATTTATGTGCTCAGCATAAATTCTGTGCATTGCGCAGCGTGTTACTGGCTGCGGAGTACCAGTAACAGAATTATCAACTAAAATAGGACAGTAGCGAAAATGATTTGGAAAATATACGGAAAAATGATAAGATAATAGATATATAAAACGATGATATGGGAGGAAAAAATAATGGCAGATTTATTTCACAGAGTCAGTATTAGAAAGTATCAGGAAAAAAAGGTAGAACCGGAAAAACTGGATTATATTCTGAGGGCGTCCATGGCAGCACCATCTGCCTGTAACCAGCAGCCGTGGGAATTCTACATCGTGGAAGATCCGGAGATTTTAGGAGAACTTTCTGAGACAACACCATACGCAAAACTCACTGCGAAAGCACCGGTGGCGATCGTTACCGCTTACCGGAAAGAATGTACCGTACCGGCGTACGCACAGATTGACCTGAGTATCTGTATGGAAAATATGTGGCTTGCCACCGATGAAGTGGGACTTGGCGGTGTCTGGATGGGAATCGCGCCGTTAGAGGACAGGATGGAAAAAGTAGAAAAAATCATCGGTATTCCGGAAAGTCAGCGGGCCTTCGGTATCTTTGCACTGGGATATCCGGCAGAAGAGAGAACCCAGCAGGATCGTTATGATGAAACTCGGATCCACCGTGTGACAAGAGGGTAAGACGGGAACGAAATGTACACAGATCTTACCAAAGGAAACATAGGAAAATTGCTGTTACTCTTTGCACTGCCCATGATGGCGGGAAATCTGTTGCAGCAGTTTTATAATATTGCAGATACGCTGATTGTAGGAAGGGTGCTGGGAAGTGAAGCGCTGGCGGCGGTGGGTTCCGCCTATACACTGATGACATTTCTGACCTCGATCTTTCTGGGACTCAGTATGGGAAGCGGGGCGTTATTTTCTATTTATCAGGGAAAGGGAGAAAAAGAAGGGCTGCGGGTGACGGTTCTTCATGCGGGTGTGCTGATCCTTGGAGTGACACTGCTTTTGAATGTGGCAGTCTACCTTGGAATTGACGGAATTTTAGTATTTCTGAAAGTACCGGAAGAAGTATACGCAGGAATGCGGGAGTACCTGCTGGTGATCTTTGCGGGAATCCTCGCAACATCCCTTTACAATTTCTTTTCCTGCATGCTCCGTGCCCTCGGCAATTCAACCGTGCCGCTGGTATTTCTTGCCGTATCAGCGGGATTAAATATTGCGCTGGATCTCTTGTTTGTGATGGTATTTTCACTCGGAATCGCAGGTGCGGCGCTTGCGACAGTACTCGCGCAGTATGTGTCGGGAATCGGGATTACCCTGTATGCATGGAAATGCAGCAGAGAGTTTTTGCCGGGAAAGGCAGAGTTGCATTATGACAGGGGGATTTTAAAAGAAATCGCCAATCTGTCCACGCTGACCTGCCTGCAACAGTCAGTGATGAACTTCGGGATTCTGATGGTGCAGGGACTGGTCAACAGTTTCGGATCGGTCATTATGGCAGCTTTTGCGGCGGCAGTAAAGATTGATACATTTGCTTATCTGCCGGTGCAGGATTTTGGCAATGCGTACTCAACCTTTGTGGCACAAAATTACGGCGCGGGAGAGAAAGAACGGATCCGGAAAGGAACCCGGCAGGCATTTGCAATCAGCGGAGTGTTCAGTCTGATCATTTCCGCACTGGTGTATGCGGGTGCCCCGTATCTGATGCGGATCTTTATCCGGAAAAGTGAGACGGAAGTTCTGGCAGCGGGTGTACAGTATCTTCGCATCGAGGGAGCCTGCTATATCGGCATCGGATTCCTTTTTTTGCTGTATGGATATTACCGCGCGATCAAGCAGGCGGAAATGTCGCTGGTTCTGACTGTGATCTCGCTGGGATTGCGCGTATTACTGGCGTACGTATTATCGGCCTGGGTCGGTGTGATCGGGATCTGGGTGGCAATTCCGATTGGCTGGGCGCTGGCGGATCTTACCGGGCTGGTTTATATGAAGAAGAGTAAAAAATTAAGAAAAGAGTAAAACAGAAAACACCTTTACGGAAAAACAGGATCGTATATGATCCGTTGATTTCCATAAAGGTGTTTTTTATAAAACGGGTTTATCCAGATATTATTTACGCGAACAATGAGTCAAAGTCCGTGCTTGCACGAGAACTTGACGACTGCTGTGGATGACAGTTTGGATAATGGCTGAGCAGCCGGTTTGTATCAGGATAACAGATACTTCTGAATCACTTCGGCACACCCGTCATGGTCATTATCCTGCATCGTAATCACATCTGCCAGTGCTTTGATCCGGTCATTCGCATTTGCCATAGCCACCGGAAGACCGGCTGCTTGTAATGCTGCAGCATCATTATCGGCATCTCCGACTACGATCGTCTGGGAAAGCGGGATGTGCAGATATTCACAAAGGCTGGAAAGTCCGATCCCTTTGTGGATCCCCCTTGCGGAGATTTCCAGGGAAGTTGTCTCAGCATCGGCAAGTTCGACATCCAGTCCCAGATCCAGGATCCGCTTTCTGGTGCGAAGCCGTGCTTCGGGATCTCTGTGGTACAGATTCAGTTTGGGAACGGGATAAGGGGCTGCCAGATAGGAAGTCGGCAGATCATCCACCGGACTGGTGACTCTCGCGAACATGTCCCGATAGATTTCCATATGATAATCTTTCATCCGGGGGATAACATCTTTCTGAACTACGGACTGTGTGGATAATAGATGGAGCATCACGTCTTCTTTTGATGCAATCGAGAGTAATTTTTTTACGATATCGACAGGAAGAGTCCTGGAATAAATAGTTTCTTTTGTGGCGTGATTGTATACAAGAGCACCACTTACACAGTTTACATAAGTAAGATCCGGAAGCAGTGAAAAATATTCTTCCAGTTCCGCCGGACACCGCCCGGTATTTAAAATTACGGTTTTTCCCACGAGGGCAGCCTGGTGGATCCAGTGGATACAGGCAGGTGAGATTTCTTTTTGACTGTTTAATAAAGTGCCATCCATATCAAAGGCGATCAGCTGATAATCGGACATCGTAAAGTTCCTCCTGCGTAGGGTAACAATCGTTTCGGTACAAATTTATCATATTTGCATGGTGCAGGCAATACTTGACAGCGAAAGTAATACCGAACATAATGTAGGCATGTGAAACTGATGAAATGATAGGAAAAAAACATGAGGTGACGAGATATGGTTACAATCGATCTGATTACCGGATTCTTAGGTTCGGGGAAAACAACATTTATCAAACGCTATGCAAAATACCTGATGGATCAGGGACTGAACATCGGGATTCTGGAAAATGATTTTGGCGCGGTCAATGTGGATATGTTGCTGTTACAGGAACTGATGGGGGATAAGTGTGAACTGGAGATGATCGCCGGTGGATGCGACAGGGAAACACACCGGAGGAGATTTCGCACCAAACTGATCGCGATGGGAATGTGCGGTTATGACCGGGTGCTGGTGGAACCATCCGGGGTGTATGATGTGGATGAATTCTTTGATGTGCTGCGGGATGAACCGCTGGATCGCTGGTATAAAATAGGAAATGTCATCACCGTAGTCAACGCAAAGCTGGAACCGGAGCTTTCGGAAATGTCCGAGTATCTGCTGGCTTCGGAGGCGGCGCATGCAGGAGTGGTGGTGTTAAGCCGTGCGGAAGAAGCGACGGAGGAGGAGATGCAGGCAACGATCACGCATCTGAACCGAGCACTGGAGAAGGTACACTGTGGCCGCAGACTGGATCAGGAGATTATCCGAAAAGGCAGCCTGTCGCTCACGGATGCGGATTTTGCAAAGATTCAGCAGTGCGGTTATGTGCAGGAAAATTATCAGAAAATGGATCTGACCGAGGAAAACAGTTTTGACACAGTGTATGTGATGGAACGGAAGATGACGGTGGAAGAGATTCTTGCAGGCATGAAAAAAATCTTTGCCGACCCGTCCTGCGGGGAAGTCTTTCGGATCAAAGGATTTATGCAGGAAGAAAACGGCAGCTGGATTGAGGTCAATGCAACCCGCCATGAATTGCAAAAACAGCCGATCAAAGAAGGACAGGAGATTCTGATCGTGATCGGGGAAAGATTGCAGGAAGAGAAGATCCGTCAGTACTTGAATTAGTTAAACAATTTGCAATATAGTATAAAAAGAAGCGAAAAAAATGCAATTACAAATGGTGCAGGCTGATATATAATATAAAAGGCTGTTGCTGAACAGACAGTATCTCTTAAAAGAGAGATACTGTCTGTCTTGAGTATATGGACAACAGGAAAATAGAAAAAGAAAAACATGGGAGGAAAAATGAAAGACAAGTATCAGAAAACCATATATGCCTGTTTTATCGGCTATGTGGTGCAGGCGGTCGTCAATAACTTTGTACCGCTGTTATTTTTAACCTTTGAAAAAACATATGGGATTCCGTTGCGTAAGATCACGATGCTGATCACGCTTAACTTCGGTATCCAGCTGATCGTGGATCTGTTATCCGCCGGATTTGTCGATAAGATCGGCTACCGGGTATCGATCGTGATCGCACATGCGGCATCCGCGTTGGGACTGCTCGGTCTGGTCGTACTGCCGAATCTTTTACCGGATGCGTACACAGGAATTTTGCTGTCCGTTATGATCTATGCGATCGGCGGCGGTCTGATCGAAGTGCTGATCAGCCCGATTATGGAGAGTTGCCCGACAGACAACAAAGAAAAAGCGATGAGCCTGTTACATTCGTTTTATTGTTGGGGACATGTGGCAGTCGTACTGATTTCCACCTGCTTCTTTAAAGTTTTCGGGATTGAAAATTGGAAGATCCTTGCGTGTGTCTGGGCAATCATCCCGATCGTGAACGGACTGATTTTTGTAAAAGCACCGATTGCTCCTCTGGTAGAAGAAGGAGAAAACGGAATGACAATCCTTGATCTGTGCAAGGAAAAAATGTTCTGGATCCTGATGCTGATGATGATCTGCGCCGGAGCCAGTGAACAGGCGGTCAGCCAGTGGGCATCCACCTTTGCGGAAAAAGGTCTGGGTGTCAGCAAGGCGATCGGTGATCTGGCAGGTCCTATGGCGTTCGCCATCCTGATGGGAAGCGCCAGAGCATTTTATGGAAAATTCGGTGATAAGATCGATCTGGATAAATTCATGGTAGGCAGCGGGTTACTCTGTATCGGCTCCTACCTGCTGATTTCCCTGTCCCCGCTTCCGCAGCTGTCCCTGTTGGGATGTGCGATCTGCGGTCTGTCCGTAGGAATCATGTGGCCGGGAAGCTTCAGCAAGGCATCTGCCGTCATGCGAAACGGCGGAACCGCTATGTTTGCATTGTTAGCCCTCGGCGGTGACCTCGGCTGCTCCGGCGGTCCGACACTGGTTGGCTATGTATCCAGCATGTTCTCCGAAGATCTGAAAAAAGGAATCTTCGCAGCGATTGTATTTCCGGTGTTACTAATCGTGGGAACGGTGCTGTCCGGGAAGAAACGGGCGGTGAAATAAAAAATTTGATGAGAAAATAAGGAAGAGATACATGAAAGAATATCAAAACATCAGCCACGGATTCGGGCCGGTGTATAACAGCGAGTCACGGATACTGATCCTGGGAAGTTTTCCTTCTGTGAAATCGAGGGAGCAGGCATTTTTTTACGGACATCCGCGGAATCGGTTCTGGAAGGTGCTGGCGGCAGTGCTGAAAGAGGAGGAGCCACAGACGGTGGAAGAGAAAAAGGCGATGCTTTTCCGGCGCGGTGTTGCCGTGTATGATGTGATCGAACAGTGTAGTATCATAGGGTCGAGTGACAGCAGTATCAAAGATGTGGTTCCGGCGGATCTGGGGAAAATCGTGGGAGAATCGCAGATTCAGAAGGTGTACACAAACGGAAAAACAGCCGGAAAGCTTTATAAAAAATATCAGGACAAAGAGATGAACCTTCCGATGGAAGAACTGCCGTCCACAAGCCCTGCCAATGCGGCGTACTCTCTGGAGAAACTGACGGAGATCTGGAGCCGTGCGATCACGGAAGTCTGAGAAAATGAATTAAAACATGTTCCGCCAATCATGCATGAGGGATTCAGGAAAACAGAAAAATTCGCATAAAAGTCTTTTCAAAAAGGCATACTATATCTGAATGCAACACAAAAAAGGAGGCAGTCAGAAATGATGGAACAGGAAGAGACGATCCGGCTGTTACAGGAGTGTGATGCCAGTGTACAGATGGGAATTACCTCGATTCAGGAGGTGCTTCCGTATGTGAAAGAAGGGAAATTCCGACAGTTGTTACTTGCATGCAGGGATAAACACGAAAAACTGCAGGAGGAAATCCAGCGGGAACTGGAAGCCAGCCGGGAAGAGGGGAAAGAGCCGAACCTGATGGCAAAGGGCATGTCCTGGATGAAGACCAAGGGAAAACTGGCGATGGATGAGTCCGACGCAACGATCGCGGATCTGATGACGGATGGGTGCAATATGGGAATCAAATCGTTGCACCGCTATCTGAACCAGTATGCAAAAGCAGAAGAAAAAGTAAAAGATATTGCAAAAAGGCTGATTAATATAGAAGAAAAACTTACGGTGGATATCCGGTCGTATCTGTAAAAAAAGACGATGTTTCATAACTTCTGAAAAGAGTATGAGACATCGTCTTTTTACTTAAGGGAAATGACATAGCTGTAAATTTAAAATATTCCGTACGGCGTATACTATAGTGTTAAAAAAATAACGAAAATGTCGGAATTGACATAAAGGTACGCACAAGTATGTCAATAGAGAAAATAGTTGGAAAATTGCTGAAATTTACACAAAAAAAACAAGGCATTTTTGACGGGATGATAAAAATCACGTCGGAAAACAATCAAACGTTGTAATCAGACCGTCAACATGGCATAATAAGAAAGGAAATGTTAAGAAAAAGAAAATAATAGGTAAAGCAAAAGTAAAAAGTAACCAAATGTAGAATGTGTCCGTCCTGGAAACAGACCGGGATGTCAGACAACAGAGGAGAAAAATATGGCAATATTTTCAATGATTTTGTCTTTGCTATGCGGAGTAGCATTATTTTTGTTTGGAATGTCTTTGATGGGCGATGGTCTGAAGATGGTAGCCGGTAACAAACTGGAAGCCTTCTTATATCGAATGACAAATACTCCGTTGAAAGGAGTAGCTCTTGGTACGGGTGTTACCAGTGTGATTCAGTCATCATCCGCCACGACCGTCATGGTCATCGGTTTTGTAAACTCCGGTATGATGAAGCTGAAACAGGCAATCGGTATCATCATGGGTGCCAATATCGGAACCAGTATTACCGGCTGGATCCTGTGTCTTTCCTACATCGGAGGAAGTGGAGGAGGAATCGCAAGTATCTTTTCCACTGCGACCATTTCTGCCGTTGTAGCTGTAGTTGGTATCGTTTTCCGTATGTTCTGCAAACGTTCCGTACATAAGAATATCGGAAATATCATGCTTGGTTTTGCCATCCTGATGACAGGTATGCAGATGATGAGTGGAGCGGTTTCCCCGCTGCGTGAAAATCCTACCTTTATCAAGATGCTAACGATGTTTTCCAACCCGCTGGCAGGTATCCTGGTAGGTATCCTGTTCACAGCAGTTTTGCAGAGTGCGTCTGCCACCGTTGGTGTGCTGCAGGCACTTTCCGTTACCGGTCTCTTAACATTTGCAAGTGCCTTCCCTATCGTACTGGGAATCGGTGTTGGTGCAGCCTGTCCGGTTCTGATTTCTGCGATCGGCGCTAATAAAAACGGAAAAAGAACCGCACTGGTTTATCTGTTGAATGACCTGTTCGGTCTGCTCATGTGGTCGATCATCTTCTATACGGTCAACGCGTTTGTGCACTTTACCTTTATGGATATGGTGATGACGCCGGTATCTATCGCACTGTTAAATACCGTCTTCCGTGTGGCAACCGTAGTGGTACTGTTCCCGTTCATTCCGAAGATCGAGAAATTGGTATGTATTCTGGTCAAAGACAGTGCGGAAGAACTGGAAGACGAAGCAGATTTTGACCTATTAGAGGAACGTCTGCTGAACTATCCGGCACTGGCAATCGCACAGTGTCACCGTGCGATGAACGGTATGGCGAAGAAACTTCGCAAGAATGTAAACAGAGCCATGAATCTGCTGAACGAGTATCAGCAGGACAAGTTCGATAAAGTACAGAGAAAAGAAGACCTGATCGACAAATACGAGAGCCGTCTGGGCGAGTATCTGATCCAGCTGACCAAACGTGAGATGAACACGGCACAGACCCGTCAGGTATCCCTGTATCTGCATACGATCGGTGACTTTGAGCGTATCGGTGACCACGCATCTTATATCGCACATATGTCGAACGAGATGCATGACAATCACACGGACTTTTCACCGGCAGCCTGGAATGAGCTGAATATCGTGATGGAAGCAGTACGCGAAGAAATCAACATTACCTGCAACGCTTTTCTGAATGATGATAAAGAGGCAGCACAGAGGGTGGCTCCTCTCGGTGTGGTCATCACACATCTGTGTGACGAGCTGAAGATGCATCATGTGGAACGACTGAGCAATGGCAATTGCGGACTGGAAGAAGGAACCGTATTTAACGATATCCTGAACAGTTTCGGACGAATCGCATCCCATTGTGCAAGTGCCATGGTAGCCCTGATGAAGAGTGGCGAACAAGACCCGGATATGCATATCCGCGACAGTAAGATCTATCCGACGGACAGTTTCGAATATTACACATACTTCAGCGAGTACAAAAAGAAATATGATATCACTGAAAAAGGTGAAGAGCACGTGCTGAGCATGGAGCCGGAAGAAATAGAATAAAAAATATAAATTCAGAAAGCTTCCCGGGATTTTCCCGGGAAGCTTTTTTACTCTACAGGAAATTGCTTTCCTGTAAAGTAAAAAACGCTCCGCGAGGATGCGCAGTGTGTTTCTCATAGTTTACATGAAATTATTTTTATGGAATCCTTTGTTGTTGTTCACTGGTGATATTCTGCAAGGCGTGTTGCTGAGAACGGAGTGAACAGTAACCAAGAATCAAATAGTGACAAAATTTTATAAAAAATTAAGTGGTGAATAACTATCAGATGTGATAAACTATGTTTAATGCGTTATTTGCGAAATAGTTATTATTCTGATAACAGTAAATGAGGTTAGGTTTAAAAGTATTTTGCCCCTGATATCATCAAATGATGCTGTGATATAAATTTCTGGAGGTATGACGAAAAATGGAAAATGAGGAAAAAAACCAGACAGAACAGTCAGACAAAAGTAGGTCTGTGTGGAGGGAGTTGTGGGACTATGCAAAGATTATCATTGCAGTCTTTGTTATAGCGTTTCTGTTGGGACACTTTGTATATATTAATGCACGAGTGCCGTCAGGTTCTATGGAAGAAACAATTATGACAGGTGACAGAGTATTTGGAAATCGTCTGGCATATATAAAAGATGATCCGGAGAGATTTGATATTGTAATATTTAAATATCCGGATGATCCATCTCAGCTTTTTGTAAAACGAGTAATTGGTCTTCCGGGAGAAACAGTAAACATTGTAGATGGAAAAGTGTATATCAATGATTCCGAAGAACCGCTGGATGACAGCTTTTGTCCGGAAACACCGGAAGGAAGCTTTGGACCGTATACAGTTCCGGAGGGATGTTATTTCATGTTAGGAGATAACAGAAACCACAGTATGGATTCCAGATACTGGCAAAATCCGTTTGTAGAGGAAGATGCAATAGAGGCAGAAGTAGCAGTTCGTTACTGGCCGTTAAATAAGATAGGAACTGTAAAATAATCGTGACGGTTCCATATTTTCAAAAGTCAAGCGGATAAAATCATCCGCTTCGCTACGCAGCTCTACACCGAATAACTGCTTCGCAGTTTGGAAATTTTATAAAAGACTGTTAAAATCAGGAAAATCACATATTAGTGTCCTGATTTTGACAGTCTTTTGTTGTCTGTGGATTTTTCAAATGTTATACTGTAAGACAGGAGGAAAATGAAGAAAATGGAATGCTGGATAGTTATAACAATTCCGTAAAATGTAAAAAGAGAAAGGAAGACGAATATGAAAAGATGGAAAAAGTTTATAGCAATGGGACTGGCGGTATCTATGACAGTTCCGTCCTGTATACCGCAGACATTGTGGGCTTCAGAGTTTTCGGCAGGAAGTGTTGAATCAGTAGCAGATGTTTTTGAAGATGGTGCCGGATATGAGACAGGAAATGAGTCAGGAAATAAAATATCTGATGAGAATAACAGTGGAGATGAGTTTGGAACAGGAGAGTTAAAAGATCAGGAACCGGAACAGTCGGAGACAGAAGATTCAGTAAATGCCGGACAGAGCGCAGAAGGTTATAATATTCTGCTTTACAGTGATGGTAAACTGGAAAAAACATATGTGATACCCTATGCAGATGCGGATATTGCTAAAGTACCGGAAGCACTGAGGGGAAAGACAGGTTACGTTTTTAAAGAGTGGAATACGAAAGAAGATGGAACCGGTGAAACCTATAAACCGGGAGACTCTATTAAGAAACTTCTTGAAACAGCAGATATGGCAATGCAGGCTCAGGAAACCAGTGAGAGGACAGAAGCCGGAGAAGAAATAAAACCAGAAAAAGATGTGATGCAGGAAGAAAATGATGTGGCACAGACGGACAGCGCATCATGGGAAGAAAAGACTGATAAGGCAGAAATGCAGATATCAGACACAGAAAATGATGGAACAAGTCCGGATGTATCTACAGATAAGGCTATTGCAGCAGGAGATACGACAGCAATAACCCTGTATGCAATCTGGGAGAAAGCATCCGAATATAAAATCACATATAAACTTAATAAAGGAAAAAATAACACTGCGAATCCCAAAACTTATACTTCAGAAGATGAGATTAAATTTAAAAAGCCGACGCGTTCCGGATATCATTTTGTGGGATGGTATACAGACAGTAAGTATAAAAATGAGATAAATGTGATTGAAAAGGGTTCAGAAGGTGCCCTTACTTTATATGCAAAGTGGACAAAGGAAATCAGTCCCTCAGCGAAAGCTGCAACATTGGATTATGTAAAAGGAACAAAGGCGAATACCATCACTGTATCCGCAATTGTTTCAAATTATGTGAAAAGTTCGGACAGTTATTACTATCTGGTGTATGTAGATTCTAATTCCGGTAAAGTGAAAAAAACGGTGGGTAAAGTAAAGAAGCCGGAGAAGGCAAAAGGGAAGATCACATTTAAGCTGAATATTACCGGACATCCGGAATATGCACAGGGAAAATTTGCCATAGGGATAAAAAAATCTAAATCTGCGTATAGTGTGATCAGTCCGAAAAGCTATGTCAGCAATCCGGAGAAACTCAGTACAAATACAGCAGCATATTTTGTTCCGGGGACAAAAAAAGGAATTCAGGCTACAGATATCAACGAGCTGACAGATACAAAATCCAAAACAGTATTTTTTAACTTATATATTTCAGACCTGATGCGAAAAGACAGTGGTGTGGAAACATATAAATATAATGGGAAAACATATCATTTTAATGGTCTGTACGGATATGTATATCTTGTTCAGCAATGTAATGCAAAGGGAATCCAGGTGACTGCACAGATCAGTATTGACAGGAATGCCAGTACGCAGAGCTTTATTACGGGAAACAGTCCTTATGCAGAAACAGCTTATTATGGATGGAACACAGATAACAGCACAACTAGACAGACTATGGAAGCAATGTTTGCATATCTGGGAGAGAAGTTTGGAAAAAATAACTGTTATATAAGTAACTGGATCCTGGGAAATGAAGTAAACAGTGCAAGCGGATATTATTATGTAGGGAATGTCAGTTTTTCAAAATTTATCTCCATGTACAGTGAAGCTTTTCGCTGCCTTTACAATGCAGTGAAAAGCAGCCGGGGAAGTTCCAAAGTATTTATCTGTCTGGATAATTGCTGGAATCAGAAAAATGCCTTTACTATCTGCTATAGTGCAAGATCAACTCTGGAAAGCTTTGCGGCGAAGATTTCTGATATGCAGAAAGATGTGAACTGGAATCTGGCATATCATGCATATAATCAGCCGCTTTCAGATTCACAGTTCTGGTCAGGTGCAAATGCATCCATGTTTACCAGTGATGCGAACACCACCACGTTTATCACTATGCGTAATATCCAGACACTTACAGATTATGTGAAAAACAGATTTGGTTCCAATACAAGGATCATTCTTTCGGAACAGGGATTTTCTTCCACTTATGGAGGACAGGCAAATCAGGCGGCAGCAATTGCACTGGCCTATTATAAGGCTGCCTGCAATCCAATGATTGATGCATTTATTATAAGAAGCTATAAAGATGAAGCCCATGAGGTGGCTCAGGGATTGGCAATGGGATTGAAGGATGCCAATGGGAAAAAGAAAACAGCGTATAATGTCTTTAAAAATATGGATAGTTCCAATTCCCTGAAATATACAGAAAAGGTACTAAAAAGTCAGGTTGGAAACTGGAAATCACTGGTTCCGGGATATAGTACCGGAAAAATTTCCTCCATGTATCGAAAGTGATATAACTGACAGACAGGACTGATTTTAAAAATTGCTGTCATATTGGAAATGTATAAAATTGTCACAAATTAAACACATTTTTCCCACACAAAGAACACAAATCATTCCTATACTTAGAAGCATCAAAAGGAAACAGAGATAAATAAATGACATAGATAAATGACATAGATTCATGGAGGGACTTTATTATGATGAACAAAGATAACAGAAATGATAAAATCAGAAAGATTGCAAAGAAAGGTCTTACATTCAGCTTATGTGCAGTACTTGCAGGAGGACTGGCAGCAGGAAGCTTTGAGGGAGTAAATAAACTTGCAGGATGGAGCGGAGCCACAACGGTAGAAGCTGCTTCAAATAAGGACGAGACAACCCTGACATATGCAAAATCCGAGAAGAAGGATTCAGATGCCAGTGATTCCAAATCAGATACCGGCAAAGATACAGGCAGCACAGCAAAAGGAAGCCTTGATGTGTCTGAAATCGTATCAGAAGCACTTCCATCTATTGTATCTATTACAACCAAGTCAGTTCAGGAGGTACAGAATTACTTCGGAATGTATGGAATGTATGGATATGCACCACAGCAGCAGGAACAGGAAGTAGAGGGCAGTGGTTCCGGTATTATTGTTGGTAAGAATGATGATGAACTTCTGATTGCTACAAATTATCATGTAGTAGAAGGTGCGGATACATTGTCAGTTGCATTTACAGATGGAAATGCAGTGGAGGCATCCGTAAAGGGATTTGATGAAGAGAGAGATCTTGCAGTTGTATCTGTATCTCTGGATGATGTTGAAGATGATACAATGGACGCCATTTCAATTGCGAATATTGGCAGTTCTGATGATCTGAAGGTGGGCGAGCAGGTAGTTGCAATCGGTAATGCTCTTGGATATGGACAGTCTGTTACAACCGGTATCGTAAGTGCCAAGAACCGCAGAATGGATTCTGACAATAACACAGTAACAGATGGAAGTGATGACAGCAGTGACGGTGTAAACCTGATCCAGACAGATGCGGCTATCAACCCTGGTAACAGTGGCGGTGCTCTTCTGAATATGGAAGGCGAGGTTGTTGGTATCAACTCTGCAAAACTTGCTTCTACTGAAGTAGAAGGTATGGGTTATGCAATTGCAATCTCAGACGTGACTGACATTCTTCAGAATCTGATGAATGAGACATCAAGAGATAAACTGGATGATTCTGAACATGGTGTACTTGGAATCAAAGGTTCTTCTGTAAGTTCTGAGGCAGTTCAGATGTATGGCATTCCGGCAGGAGTTTTTGTAAAAAAAGTAACAGAAGGTGGAGCTGCTGATAAAGCAGGTCTGAAAGCAAACAGCGTTATTACTGAATTTAATGGAAAAACTGTTTCAAGTATTAATCAGCTGATCGAATATCTTTCCTATTATGAACCAGATGAAGAGGTAGAGCTGACTGTGCAGGTTCCTCATGGAACAAGTTATAAAGAAGAGACTGTTAAAGTAACTCTGGATGAGAATACAGATGCTGATGACAGTGATGATAACGATAAAGACAGTAAGAAATCTAAAAAGGATTCTAAGAAATCATCAAAAGATGCTGATGAAGATGTAGACGAAGATACAGACAGTGAGGATAGTATGGACTCCGATGATACAGAGGAAAGTGAGAATCCATTTATCCAGTACTTTGAGAATCAGGGATTTTTCAGATAATACCGGCAGAAAATAAAATTATATGATATCCGGATATAAAATCTGTGATAGTGTGTAGTGATGCGGATGATTTCATCTGCCTGATATCAGCACTTTCATATGTGAGAGAATTACATGTGAAAGTGCTTTATTATGCTATGGGAAACCATTCCATAATATTCTTATAGCATAATAAAGCCCTCCGGGCAAGGATCACACTGCGGCGGGTTGATTATATTTTTGAAAAGATTCTAAGGTGCTTTTGTGAAAGAGCACTTGAGAACAGCTATATGGCGTGATATAATAATATCATTGCGAAAACGCAGGTTTAACAGTGCAGATGGGGATAAAGAGGAGAAAAATATGACAGTAAAAGAATGTTATGAACAGATGGGTGCAGATTATGAAGGTGTACTTGGAAGACTGAGAAGTGAGGTTCTTATTAAGAAATTTGCAAAGAAATTTCTGGATGATGGAAGTTTCCGGAGTCTGAAGGATAATCTGGCACAGAAAAATGGGGAAGAAGCTTTTCGTGCAGCTCATACCTTAAAAGGTGTATGCCAGAACCTTGGATTTGATAATCTGTATAAGGCAAGCTTTGATATTACAGAGAAGCTCAGAGGAAGAGATACTGAAGGCTGTGAAGAACTTCTGGCAAAAGTGGAAGAGCAGTACAATAATACAGTAGATGCGATTCATATGATGGAAGACTGATGAAGGCAGCGATTTTTGATGTAGATGGAACGCTGTTGGATTCTATGTCTGTGTGGGAGGATATTGGAGAACGTTATCTTGCGAGTCAGAATATCACAGCGGAGAAAAATCTCCGGGCTGCTCTGCACACTATGAGTCTGGAGCAGGGAGCCGCCTGGATGAAAGAAAAATATCAGTTGGATAAGTCCATTTCACAGATTATAGAAGAGGTTCTGAAAATTGTAAGTGATTTTTACCGATTTGAAGCACCGTTGAAACCAGGAGTGAAGAAAACTCTGGAATGGTTTAAAGAGAGAAATATACAGATGACAGTTGCAACATCTGGAAACCGGGAACTGACAGAAGCAGCACTTGCGAGAAACGGGATTCTGGATTATTTTGAGCAGATTTACACCTGTACAGAAACAGGTGCAGGAAAAGATGAACCGTTGATCTATCTGAAGGCAGCAGAATCTATGCAGGCAGAACCGAATGAGACACTTGTATTTGAGGATGCGCTTCACGCAGCGGAAACTGCAAAAAAAGCAGGATTTGTGGTTGTTGGTGTCTATGATGAAGAAAACAGGAAGAATATTTCCAAAATGAAAGAAGTCTGCGACTGTTACTGTGACAGGATGGATGCGGCGATTGAGAATATATGTTTGACAATATAAAGAAGAGGTTTCGTTAAACTTTGGGGTAACGAAACCTCTTCTTTTTATTAAGTTATCGGTAAATTAGTACCAATGTGTCATTGGCAGATTATTATTAATTCCTTTGATCATAAGAATCTGGTGAAGATCAACGATTCCGTTATGGAAAGTAGCTGCATATGCGGACAGGTAAAGATCCCACACAAGACTATGATATATCTTGAAAGGGAGTTAGCGCCAATGGAAGAATTGTACAAAGACAGAGAAAAAAGTGGTGGAATCTTGTGAAAGGTTGATTATAAAAAACTGGAAGTTTTTGTATAAAAGTCGTCGTATTAATTGAAATGAACTCTTCAATATACTATAATTGTAGTATAAAATTCAAATGTACTCTGAAGAGTATATTTCAAAAGGAAGGGAGGAAACTTCGAGCAAAATTTCTCAGGAGGAATAGAAAATGAAGAGGAAAAGATTTACAGCACTGAAGGTTACACTCACAGCGATGATGCTGACGGCAGCACTTACATTTGGAGCAGGAAGTGCTTATGCGGCTGACCTGCCACAGGAGGGTGGAACACCTTCACCGGAGGTAACACCGGAACTGCCATTACCGACATCAACACCGAAACCAACACCAACACCAGTGCCTAAAAACGGACTGATGAAAGAAGGGAAAGTATATCGCTATTACGTAAATAATAAACCAGTCAGAAATAAATGGAAAAAGATTAATGGTAAATATTACTGGTTTAAATCCAATGGAGTTGCTGCTCATGATGGATATTATAAAGTAAAAGGTGTTTACTATGTGTTTGATAAATATGCCCGGAGAGTGGCCCCGGGGAAGAAGGCAGTTGTAAAGGTTAATGGCGTCAAATATTTCGTTGATGCAAAAGGAAGAGCTGTTGCCGGATGGAATGAACTAAATGGAAAAATGTACTATGTATATAAGAACGGTAAATGCGCAACAAATGAGACAGTAGGTGGAATTAAATTTAATAAGAACGGATATGCTTCAAATCTGACACAGGCGAGATGCAAGCTTGCGGCAAGGAACTTTATTGCACGTCACAGTAATGCCAATGCAAGTAATTATGAAAAATTCCGTTCCTGCTTCTATTATATTATGGCCTATACAAACTTTGTAGGATACATGGATCCTACACCTCAGGAGTTTAAGACAAAAGACTGGGTTTATAAATATTCCCTTCAGATGTTCCAGAACGGTCTTACAGGAAACTGTTATGGAATTGCCAGCAGTGTGGCTGCAATCGCGAAGGAACTGGGATATGAACCCTATGTTATTACAATTCCGGAGGGACACAGCTTTGTTATGATTAACGGGCTCTATTACGATAATATGTACGGAACGTTGTTTGGCGCAGCTACACGTCCTGCATATACAATAGAACATAAAATTAAATTTTAAGAAAAGGAGTATGGAGAATGAAGAAAACAAAGAGATTCTTTGCAGTTGTGCTTTGTATGCTTCTTATGCTGACACCGTTGGCTGTTGTAGCAGAAACAGTGACAGTACAGGCAGCAGGACCGCAGACTGTTAAGGTAAAACTGGACAAAAAGACAGGAAAGAGATATGGATATGATGAGAATAACCAGAAGGTTACTCAGCAGTGGGGAGTAACAGCAAAGGGTTTCCGTTATTATTTCGGAAAAAACGGAGCTGCTTATCAGGCTGATCAGGATATGGTTGGTAAGTATGGTATTCTGATGAAGAAGATTAATGGTAAGTACTATGGGTTTGATGTAAGTGGTCACACAGTAAAGGGAATACGTGTAGGAAGTGTCAGCATGTATGAGATTCCGAAGCTGTATTACTTTAATCCAAAAACAGGAGCTGTAGATAAAAAGAAGACGTCTTTATACAGAAAATATGCGGCAACATCTACTCTGGCAAAACAGAACAATGCGTCAAAGATTAAGAAGGTTCTGGGAAAATATAAAAAATGTACGATAAGTAAGGGTAATACCTGTATGCTTGATGGAAACGGCAAGGATGTCACCTACACATACGATTATGTACAGTTAAATGTTGTGCGTCCTACAGGAAAAGGAAGCAGCGCAGAAGTTGTTGCGAGTATCACGGTAAGACGATAATTATCCAGGTTAATCGGTTGCTTCGGCTGTGAAAAATTATAAAGCAGCTGAAGCAATTTGCAGATAGTAAGTTAACAAAAAAGAAAGGAACAGAGTTATGAACAGGAAAAAAATCACAGCATTATTACTTAGCTCAGTAATGGCATTTACACCTGCCATGCCGGCTATGGCAGAACAGTCAACGATCGTTAATTATGTGGATGGAACAACTGATAGTACAGTTGAGACACCAGATGTAACTCCGACACCACTTCCGGAGAAGAAGGAAGGATGGGAAACTGTTGATGGAGTTAAATATTACTATGTAAATGGTGAGAAGATTACAAATAAGGTAAAGAAGATTGGTAAATACACTTATTGTTTTGATAAAACCGGAAAGCTTGTAACTAATAAACCTTATTATAAGGTCAATTCAAAAACATATTATAAGATCAAAAAGAATGGACAGGCAACAAAGCTGTCAACAGTTGAAACAATGGCCGCAGTCCGACTTCAGAAGTGTAAAGGAAATCTGAAGAAGGCATTCAACTGGTCTGTTTCTCTGCAGTATGCAGGCAATGTAAAGGTTTCTAAAAAAACACCTACAGAATATGGTTTATATGGATTTAAAACAGGCAGTGGCGATTGTTATGTAATGGCAGCTACTTTCTACTGGATGGCTAAAGTCGCAGGATATGATGCTCATTATGTAAAAGGATATTTCCAGAAATCCGGTGGTAAGAAGGGAGCACATGCGTGGGTTGAAATAGATCAGAAGGTGAATGGTAAAAAGAAAACTTATGTGTATGATCCGAATTTCCAGAAGGAATACAAACTGAATGGTTATAAACTTACATATGGTGCGAAACGTACTCTGAAATATGTAAATTATAAGAGAGTTAACTAAGCATTGAAATGTTTTTGACTTTGGTTACGAGCAAGTAACGAAGTGAATGATTTTATCTGTTTAACAGTAAGGCAAACAAGAACTATAAAGAATGACCAGAAAGGATTTAAAGACAATGAAGAAAAAAGTTGTAACAGCATTTATGATGGCAGCACTTGGAAGCAGTCTGGTATTTACCCAGGCAGTGATGGCAGCAGATACTACAGCAAAAACAGAGACTTCAGAAGATGCGGATAAGGATTCCACAGAATCTGAAGATAAAGATGTAGCAGAAGATGCAGATAAAGCTGATGAAGAGAAAGAAGATTTAAAGACAATTGGTGAGAAACCGGAAGAGGACACAGAGGGTGTTTTTTCTGTAAAACTGAAAAATCTTACAGGTAAAGTTATCACAGGTGTTACTGTTAAGAATGAAAAAGACGAAGAATATCCGGATAATTTCCTGAAAGAAGAAGATAAGTTCGAAGCAGATGAGGAAAGAGTTCTCTGGTTTGATCCGAGTGCTAAAGATAAAGCAGATGAGGAAAACAAGGATTCTTCAAATGATACAAAAGAGACCACAGATACTGAAGAAACAAAAACAGAAGATGCCAAAACAGATGAAAAAGCAGAAGGCGAAGATAAGGATGATGCTGAGAAGGAAATCCCGAAATATAACATTCAGTTAACTTTCGAGGATGGAACAACCGCTGAGATCCATACTTTCCCATTTGGCGATACAGAGGAAGCAGAACTTAAGTTGGAAGGTGAAGTAGCATATCTGGTATTTGACAGTATCAGCCAGAAGAAAGAATACAATACTCTGGAAACAGAGAAAGCATTAGCTCCGAAGCCAACTGAGGCAGCTGCACAGGCAGCTTCTGAAACAACTCAGAGTTATGATAACAGTAGTGATTACAGCAATGACTATGATTACAACAATGACTATGATTATAGTAATGACTATGATTACAGTAATGATTATGATTATGGTAATGATGATTCCGGTGATTATGATGGTTCTGATGATGGTGGTTCCGATGACGGTGGAGACGGATGTCTGGATAATGGGTTATTAAATTAATCAGATTCAGTAGTTGTAAAGGGAAAATGCATTAAAAAGTATAATAAAACAGGGCACTGCATTATCTGAGGGAATAACATAGTGCAGTGCCCTTATTATAAGTACAACTGAAGAATTGTACATATTTAGGGAGAAAGATCATGTCATTAGTTTCAAACTTGTTTTTACTGTTTGTGGCGGTGAGTGTGCTTGTTTATTATATTGTGCCGCACAAATTTCAGTGGCTGGTTTTGTTATGTTTCAGCTATATATATTATCTGGCAGGTGGCGTCCGTTACGTGGGCTTTATCCTGTTTTCCACATTGGTTACCTGGGGGATTGCACTTGCAGTTGAAAAGGCAGAGGCAGGTGGAAGCCACAAAAGTGCAAGAAATTTTCTGGTGCTTGGATTAATATTGAATTTTGGTATGCTTGGAGTGATAAAGTATACAAATTTTATGATTGAGAACCTCAATGCTTTGTTTCATATGAATTTAAGAGGAATGGAAATCCTGCTTCCATTGGGAATATCGTTTTACACTTTCCAATCCTCCGGATATCTTCTGGATGTGTACTGGAAGAGATGTGATGCGGAGAGGAATCCTGTAAAATATGCATTGTTTGTTTCTTTCTTTCCACAGATTCTGCAGGGACCAATCGGAAGATACAGTCGTTTGGCACATCAGCTTTATGAACCTCATAAATTCGAAGGTAAGAATATTACCAGAGGCTTTGAGCGCATTCTCTGGGGATTTTTTAAGAAGATGATCCTGGCGGACTGGGCAGCAGTGTTTGTAGATGCGATTTTCGACAATCCGGATCAGTACAGCGGACTGGCAATCTTTGGTGTATTATTTTACACAGTTCAGCTATATGCAGATTTTTCCGGTGGTATGGATGTGGTAATTGGTATTGCGTCTATGTTTGGAATTGAGCTGGATGAGAACTTCAAGCGTCCGTTCTTCTCCATTTCCATCACAGATTTCTGGCACCGCTGGCACATTACTCTTGGTACCTGGATGAAGGATTATGTGTTCTATCCTGTGACATTATCCAAGTGGATGGGAAAATTTGGCAAATGGGGCAAGAAGGTATTTGGCAAAAAGACCGGACGTACATTACCAATCTGTCTGGCGAATCTGATCGTATTCTTCGTTGTTGGTGTATGGCATGGTGCTGCCTGGAAGTATATTGTATACGGTATGTACAATGGTATTATCATTGCTTTCAGCGGACTTATGGCAGAGCATTACAGAAACTGGAAAAAGAAATTCAACATCACTGGAAAAGAGAACTGGTATCATGTATTTATGATCATCCGTACTTTTATCCTTGTAAATATCAGCTGGTTTTTTGACAGAGCGGACACAGTAGGACAGGCTTTTCATATGATGAAGCTTTCTGTCACAAAGTTTGCACCGTCACAGTTACTGCTGATCCCGGCCGGTAAAGAAGGAACTGCTTTTACCCCTTATGCGCTGGCAATCCTGGCAGCAGGCTGCATCATTCTGTTTATTGTAAGTGTCCTTCAGGAACGTGGCATGAAGATAAGAGAATCACTTGCAGGACTGAGTCTGCCAATTACTGTAGCAATTTATTTTTGTCTGCTGGCATCCATCGGATTCTTTGGATCAACAGCAGTAGCGAGAGGATTTATTTATGCACAATTTTAAGAAAGTTTTAAAAACGTTCCTGGTATTGGTCGTGTGTGTGGCTCTTCTGGCAGCACTTGACCTGGCACTTTATCCATGTACATTTATGAGAAATGATGTGCATGCAGTTGTGACACAGCAGTTTGATGACATTATCGTGGGAACTTCCCATGGAAAGATGGATATTGATCCGGAGGTGATGCAGGAAGTTACCGGACGCAGTGGACATAATCTTTGCGTCGGCGGCGAGTATGGAATCGATGCGTATTATCTGACTAAACTGATCAAAGAGAAACAGAATCCGAAGAGAATTATCTATGAGGTTGACCCGGGATATTTTGTATCTGAAAAGGAAGAAGGAAATAATTACCTGCTTTTTTATCATGAGTTTCCATTTTCAAAAGCAAAGGTAGAATATTTCTGGAATTCTATTGCGAAATGTAATTTCCGTACTGTGCTTTTCCCATGGTATGAATATTCTCTCAGCTATGAATTGCCGAAAGTCAAAGATACATTTGCTCAGAAAGTAACGGGTGATTATGACGTATCTCATCTGAAGAGTGATTCTCAGGAATATCATGAAAGTGGATTTATTGAGAGATATCCGGTGGATGTGACAAAGCTTAAGAAATCAGAACCTAAGCTCTATGAAGAGGGTAAGGTAAACGAAGAGAACATGGAATATCTGAAGAAACTGATTACATTCTGCAAGGAAAATGATATAGAGTTTGTTGCAGTAACTACGCCAATTCCAATAAATACTCTGAAGGATTACAGTGACAGTTATAATGCAGCATGGAAATATTTCGGGCAGTTCTTTGAAGAACAGGGCGTAGAGTATCTTAACTTTAATACGCAGTATTTTAAGGCATTTACACATGACCTGAAAGCATATACAGATTATGACGGACATATGAATGGGGATGCTGCAAAAGAATACTCTGAAGTGCTGGCACAGGTGTTGGAGAGTGCCGGACAGAGGAAGTAATTTCAAGGCTGCAAAAAGACAGTAATAAATCAATATAAAAACCTTGTGAAGTACAGAGGGGAGGAATTACATATGAAGACAAGTATTCTGGAATATCTTGAAGAATCCGCACGGAAATATCCGGATAAGACAGCTTTTGCAGATGAACATACATCCTGCACATTTAAAGAACTGGAGCAGACTGCACGCAGAACAGGAACTGCACTTGCGAAATATTTCACACCGAGAAATCCGGTACCTGTATTTATGGAGAAGAGTGTAGAGACAATAGGAGTTTTCATGGGCGCTGTTTATGCAGGATGCTTTTATGTACTGATGGATACGAAACAGCCGGCGAGCAGACTTCAGCAGATTCTTGGAATTTTGGACAGTGATGTGATCGTTACATCTGAGAAATATCTGAAGGATTTGGAGAAGCTTGAATTTAAGGGAACGGTTCTGATGGCATCGGATTTGGCAGCAGAACCGGAGAATGAGACCGTCCTGAACGCAATCAGAGAACAGGCGTTGGATGTAGATCCGCTGTATGGTATTTTTACTTCCGGTTCTACAGGAGTTCCGAAGGGGGTTGTGGTAGGACATCGTTCGGTGCTTGACTTTATTGACTGTTTTACAGAACTTTTTGACATTACTG
>ENA-OOZN01000577-OOZN01000577.1-human-gut-metagenome-genome-assembly--contig:-NODE-577-length-34655-cov-5.332746_pt1 | contig 34655 bp, 36 predicted proteins | sample MGYA00241187_ERZ501397 | MGnify/ENA primary metagenome ERZ501397 (study PRJEB25962, sample SAMEA2042921) | human gut metagenome | biome: human gut; feature: human-associated habitat; material: faeces... | reverse complement strand
GTGAGGAAGTCCGCAAAATGTGACTTCTTTTTGAATTTGATGAAAAAGTCCTTGATTTTTCGTCTCTGGCAAGACGGCCAAAAGTATTTTGATCTCTTGCGGCGCGCGGCTTGCTCCCTTTGATATTCCCCAGCTCCGGGAGATCATGTCCTATGACGAACTGGAGCTTGACCGCATGGGGGATCGCCGCACGGCAACATTTTTCTGCATCAGCGACACCGACAGCACCTACAATTTCCTTGTGGCGCTGGCCTTTTCGCAGATGTTCAATCTCCTGTGCGAACGGGCGGACAATGTTCACGGTGGACGGCTGCCCCATCATGTGCGGGTGCTGTGGGACGAGGCGGCCAACACCGGGCAGGTGCCGAACTTGGAAAAGCTGGTGGCGGTCATCCGCTCCCGTGAGATCAGCCTGTGCCTGCTGTATCAGCAGCTTGCCCAATGTAAGGCCATCTACGATAAAAACGCGGAAACCATCCTCGGCAACATGGACAGCGTACTGTTCCTCGGTGGCCGTGAGGCCAGCACCATCAAGGAAATTTCCGAGAACTGGCTGGGCAAGGCCACCATCTCCATGCAGACCGAGGGGCGCTCCCGTGGACAGTCCGAAAGTTACAGCCAGAACACACAGCGGCTGGGACGGGAGCTGATGACCCCAAGCGAGCTTGCCACCATGCCCGGAGATCGGTGCATTTTGCAGCTCCGGGGACTGCCGCCGTTCTATTCCAAGAAATACGATTTGAAACAGCACCCCAATTATCGCTTTACGGCGGAGGCCGATAAAGTGAAAAACGCCTTTGACCTCGACAGGCTCATTGACCGCCGCAGGCGACCGGGCATGAACGAGGAATGTGAGGTGTACGAAGTGTCCGTGCCGGACGAGGCGCTCACAGACGAGGACGAGGACATCCTCAACTATGACGACCTCGACGACCCGGACGCTTTTGCATAAAAACTCCCATTCCAGATTAGCCACTGGAATGGGAGTCATTCGACAGTATCCTATTCTTCACTCTCGGTAGACAGTTTGGTGTCCAAGCGTTCTTTATAATTGTTGATTTTATCCGGGATGATATACAGATACTCAATAATAAAGCCAATAAACTCAGCCATAGCTTCTACATCATATTGGTCTATTTCTAAATCCTTATCATGTGCAGCCGTATCTCCGAGAATTTTTGTCAATGAGGAGGCTTCTTTCAGTGTGTCGGGCAAGAGCCCTTTTTCTGCAATTTCCTCAATCTTTTTCTTTAACCCCCATTTCGTAGCACCCTTATCATTAAGCATCAACTCAAGAGTACGCCTGAGTGCCATGAGGCAAACATATTTATCAATGCCCTTTGTTTTTAGAGCAGCCTCATAAGCTTCTTTAATCTTATTGGGTACAGAATCGCTATCAATACTATTTAACGGAAAGAGAATACTTTTTTGCTCACCATATTTTGCGTGGTTACAATCATAATAACCCATCATCGTTTCGTCACCATATGTTTCTCGTAAGGTGACTTTATGACAAACCGGACAGGCAAAAAGCTCATATTTGTAGAAAAAATCGAAATCCAAAAACTCTATTTCACGAGATCCCCAAAAGTATTCTCCAACCTTTGGCATGGGGGTTTCATTTCCACAATGAAAACATTTAATTATTTCTTCTTTGGGTAAGTCACAACTTTTCACCATAATCCCCCCTGTATCTATTCAAAATACATATTTCAATTATAAAACAATTTACAGAAGTTAACAACCTAAAATACAAATCGCCCTAATCATAGTGAAGTTAAAGGCAGAGACGAGGACATCTCTAAACTTTACTTCACCTTGGAAACAGAGCGTTTTTGTATAAAGGCTTTGGGACAAGTTGTCCCAAAGTTGTGTAAGCGCCGCCCGCAAGGGCGGCTTTTTTCATGGCCGGGGCTTTGACCCCGGAGAAACGGAGGAATATATGCAGTTTTTCGCTTCTGCCATCACCACTTTGCAGACCCTTGTGATTGCCCTCGGCGCTGGCCTTGGCGTGTGGGGCGTGGTCAACCTGCTGGAGGGCTATGGCTCGGACAACCCCGGCGCTAAATCTCAGGGCATGAAACAGCTCATGGCGGGCGGCGGCATCATCGTGCTGGGTACGACCCTGATCCCTCTGCTGTCCACCCTGTTTTAAGGGCGTAAGGCATGGGATTTCTCACCGACTGGCTGACAGACTGGCTAAAAGAGCTGCTGATCGAGGGGATCATGGGCAACCTCACGGGGCTTTTTGATTCGCTCAATTCCCGTGTCGGAGAGATTGCGGTGCAAGTGGGAACCACCCCGGCGGCATGGAACGCCGGGGTGTTCTCCCTGATCCGGCAGCTTTCTGAAACGGTGATACTGCCGATTGCCGGTCTGATCCTCACCTTTGTTGCCACCTATGAGCTGATCCAGCTCATTATCGAGAAGAACAACCTGCATGATCTGGACTACTGGATCTTCTTTAAGTGGATATTCAAAACGGCCTGCGCCATTTTGATTTTGTCCAACACTTTCAATATCGTCATGGCCGTGTTCGATGTGTCCCAAAGCGTTATCGCTCGGGCAGCCGGGATCGTGCAAGGCTCAACGGACATTTCGGGGGCCATGCTTGCCGACTTGGAGGCCACGCTGGAAACGCTGGGGCTTGGCCCTCTGCTGGGGCTGTGGCTGCAATCCCTGCTCATTCATGTGACCATGTGGGCGATCAATATTGTGATCTTCGTGATCGTCTATGGCCGCATGATCGAAATATACCTGCTGACCAGCTTAGCGCCTATCCCCGTTGCCACGCTCTCCAACCGGGAACTGGGCAATACCGGGCAGAACTATTTGAAGTCCCTGTTTGCCGTGGGCTTTCAAGGGCTATTGATCCTCGTCTGTGTTGCCATCTATGCGGTGCTGATACAGGGTATCGCCACGGGCGGCGACCCCATCGGCGCGATATGGGGCTGCATGGGCTATTCCGTGCTGCTTTGCTTCTGCCTGTTCAAGACTGGCTCCATCGCCCGCAGCGTGTTCAGCGCACATTAAGGAGGGATGAATATGACCTTGGGACAGAATGTCCCAAAGCTGGATGCGCTGCACCTTATGGACGGGATCGAGGGCTTGCGGTCTCTGCCAAAACATAGCGTGGATATGCTCTTGACCGATCCGCCCTACGGCACGACACGGAACTTTTGGGATGTGCCGCTGCCGCTCCCGGAGCTGTGGGAGGCGGTGCGCTGGGCGGTGAAGCCAAACGGAGCCATCCTGTTTTTCACTCAATACCCCTTTGATAAGGTGCTGGGTGCGTCCAACCTCGCCATGCTCCGCTATGAGTGGGTATGGTACAAGTCCCGGGCAACAGGATTTCTCAATGCCAACCGTGCGCCGCTGAAAAAGTCCGAGAACGTTCTGGTGTTCTATCAGAAGTCCCCGGTGTACCATCCGCAATTCACTTATGGGGAGCCGTACCGCAAGACCAATCCCCGCAGCGGGTGCAGTACCAACTACGGCAAGTTTGAACGGACAAGCTCAGAGTCCAGCGATGGGCGGCGTTATCCGGGAAATGTGCTGTTTGTGCCGACGGTGACGGGCGGCATCCATCCCACGCAAAAGCCCGTGGAGCTGTGCGAGTATTTCATCAAGACCTATACCGACGAAGGAGAGGTGGTGGCGGACATCTGCGCGGGCAGCGGCACGACTGCCGTTGCCGCCATGAACACAAGCCGCCGCTTCATCTGCTTTGAAAATGCCCCCTCCATCTACACCATCGCCGCCCAGCGCATCGAGCAGGCGCGGCTGGCTGTGGCCGGGGGCGGGAAAGGAGAATAGCTATCATAAAATACCCCATCATTTACGCCGACCCGCCGTGGCGCTACTCGGCTAAGAAAGTGCAGGGCGCGGCGGAAAATCACTATCCCACCATGAGCATTGATGAATTGTGTGCGCTGCCTGTGGCCGAGCTTGCGGCCAAGGACAGCGCCCTTTTTATGTGGGCAACCTTTCCGCAGCTCCCGGAGGCTCTGCGGCTCATCCGTGCGTGGGGCTTCACCTATAAAAGCGTCGCTTTTGTCTGGCTTAAAAAGAACAAAAAGGCGGATAGCTGGTTTTATGGGCTGGGCTTCTGGACGCGGGCCAACGCCGAGATCTGTCTGCTGGCAACCAAAGGACACCCCAAGCGGCAGGCTGCCGACATTCACCAGTTTATCATTTCGCCCATCGAAGCCCACAGCAAAAAGCCGGATGAAACCCGTGATAAGATCGTTGCCCTCATGGGTGATTTGCCCCGCGTGGAGCTGTTCGCAAGGCAGACCTCTCCCGGCTGGGATGTGTGGGGCAACGAGGTGGAGCCGACGATCCCGGACTTTGGGACAAATTGTCCCGAAGTGTAGAAAGGAGTGTGATCCATGCCCTATGTGAATGTCCCGAACGACCTTTCCAAGATCAAGACAAAGATCGCGTTCAACCTCACCAAGCGGCAGCTAATCTGCTTTGGCATGGGGGCGGCTATCGGCGTTCCCACCTACCTTTTGACCCGGCAGGCCATCGGCAACACCGGGGCACTGTTCGCTATGCTGGCGATCATGCTCCCGGCGTTTCTGCTTGCCATGTACGAAAAGGACGGTTTGCCCTTTGAAAAGGTGATCCGCAACATCATCCGGGTCAAGTTTACCCGCCCCGGCATCCGCCCGTACCGAACGGAAAATATCTATGCCCCATTTGCACGAAAGGAGGAGCCTATTGAGCAAAGCAAAAAAGCAGAAAAACGGAAATAAGCACCGGGCGCTGTCCGCCCAGCAGACCATTCCCTATATCGCCATGCACCCGGACGGGATCTGCCAGCTCCCCGGCGGGCTTTACACAAAGACGCTGGAATATGAGGACATCAATTATGCCGTGGCGTCCACGGAGGATCAGACTGCCATTATCAGCGGGTGGAGCGCGTGCCTGAATTATTTTGACAGCTCTCTGCCGTTCCAGCTTTCCTTTGTCAACCGCCGCAGCCGGAACGCCAACCGCTACAAGGTGAATATCCCGGCGCAGGAGGATGACTTCAACAGCATCCGGGGCGAGTATGTGGAAATGCTCAAAGGCCAGATTGCCAAGAGCAACAACGGCATTGAGCGGTACAAGTACATCACCTTTGGCCTGCCTGCCGAGGGTGCGACGGAGGCACGTCCTCGGCTGGGGCGCGTGGAGGCCGATGTCATGGGCAATCTGAAACGGCTGGGCGTCCAGTCCCACCCGCTGGATGGCCGGGATCGGCTTGCGGTGCTGCATGGGCAGATGCACCCCGGCGGGCGTGAACCGTTCCGCTTTGCGTGGAAAGACATTCCCAAGACGGGCATGGGGACAAAGGACTACATCGCCCCGGACAGCTTCGACTTCCGGCAGAGCCGGACTTTCCGTGTCGGCCAGATGTGGGGCGCGGCGTCCTACTTGCAGATCATGGCGTTGGAGCTTTCGGATAAGCTGCTGGCGGAGATTTTGGAGCTGGACGCCGAGCTGACCGTCACCATGCACATTCAGACGGTAGACCAGCTCAAGGCCATTAAGACGATCAAGGGAAAGATCTCCGACATAGGCCGCATGAAAGCGGAGGAACAGAAAAAGGCTGTCCGTGCCGGGTATGATATGGAGATTTTGCCGCCTGACCTCATTACCTTTTCCAAGGACGCCGCCGAGCTGCTCTCCGACCTGCAAAGCCGCAACGAGCGAATGTTCCTGCTGACCTTTACGGTGGTGAACCTCGCGCCCACCCGGCAGCGGCTTGAAAACGATGTGTTCACGGTGAGCGGCATCGCACAGAAATACAACTGCGCCCTGCGCCGTCTGGACTGGCAGCAGGAGCAGGGGTTTGTGTCCTCGCTGGCGCTGGGCTATAACGGCATTGAGATCCAGCGCGGCATGACCACCAGCTCCACGGCCATTTTTATTCCCTTTATGACCCGGGAGCTTCGCATGGACGGGCAGGCACTTTACTACGGCATGAACGCCCTTTCCAACAATGTCATCATGGCTGACCGCAAAAAGCTCAAATCCGCCAACGGAATGTACCTCGGCTCTACGGGCAGCGGCAAGAGCTTTGCCGCCAAGCGGGAGCTGATCAATGTGTTCCTTGCCACCAAAGACCGCATCATCGTCGTTGACCCGATGGGCGAATATGCCCCGCTGGTACGGCGTTTGGGCGGACAGGTCATTGAGATCGCCCCGGACAGCCCACACCACATTTCGCCTATGGACTTGCAAATGAATATCAACGACGAGAACAGTCCGCTTTCCATGAAAGCGGATTTTTTGCTGTCCCTGTGTGAGCTGATCGTAGGTGGGAAGGAGGGCTTGCAGCCCATCGAGAAAACCGTCATTGACCGCTGTGTGCGGCTGGTCTACCGGGAGATGGCGCTGGGGCTGGAAACGGCCAAAACGCCGCTGCTGCAAGATCTGTATGAGGAGCTGCTGCGCCAGCCCGAGCCGGAGGCGCGGCGGGTGGCGACGGCGCTGGAGCTTTACTGCACCGGCTCCCTTAACCTTTTCAACCATCCCACAAATGTTGACCTCAATTCCCGTGTGGTCTGCATCGTCCTAAAGGGCTTGGGCGAAAACCTCCGCAAGATCGCCATGCACACCACCAATGAATTTGTCACGGCGGCGGTAAACGCCAACCATGTCGAGGGCGTGGCGACTTGGTGCTACTTTGACGAGTTCCATATCCTGCTCCGTGATCCGCTGACGGCCAGCTACTTTGTGGCGGTCTGGAAAATGCTCCGCAAAAAGGGCTGTGTCCCCTCGGCGCTGACGCAGAATGTGAAAGACCTGCTGGCCAGCCGGGAGATCGAGAACATTCTGGACAACACCGATTTCATGGTGCTGCTGTCGCAGGCGCAGAGTGACCGTGCGATCTTGGCAAAGCAGCTTGGCATTTCCGAGCATCAGCTCTCCTACATCACGCACTCCAATTCCGGTGAGGGCCTGCTGTTCTATGGAAATGTCACCATCCCGTTTGTAGACCGTTTCCCCCGTGGAGAGATCTACGATCTGCTGACGACCCGCCCGGAGGATCTTGCCCATGAGCGAACAGACGAGTAACCCCACTTCGGGACAAAATGTCCCGAAGTCCAAGTTCCGCAGAAAAAGCCGGCAGGAGCAGACGGCGGCGTCCAAGCTGCGGATGGAGCGCCGGGGCGAGAAGCTGGACGCCGCCCGGGAGAAGCTGGCAAAGCAGAAGCCGCCGAAAAAGCCCGGTGCGGTCAAGCGTCTTGCCCACACCGCCGGACACGGCGTCCACGGCTTTGTGCATGGCAAGCTCTATGAGGTCGAGCATGAAAATGTCAGCACGGAGGGCGCACACCGTTCCGAGCTGGCGGCGGAGTCCGTGTACCGCTTCGGCAGGCGCAAGCTCCGCAAGGCCATCCGGGAACACCCGGCAAAGGCGGTGGAGCGTGCCGAGAGCAAGCACATTAAGGCCACGGCGGATTATTACTACCGCAAGACCGTGGAGGAACACCCGGAAATGCAGGAGGGCGGCGCGGTGTCCCGGTATCTGCAAAAGCAGAAGATCAAGCGACAGTACGCAAAGCAGGCGCGGGAGGCTGCCCGGCAGACCGCCAAGGCCGCCGAGGGTACGGCGTCTGTCACAGGCAAGCTGACGGAAAAGGTGTCCGCCTACATCAAGGAACACCCCGGCGGGCTGCTCCTGCTGCTGGCGGCGTTTCTTCTGCTGGTGGTGCTGCAATCGTGTATGTCCTCACTGGTGACGGTGGGCAACGGCGTGGCCGGAGCCATCGGCGCATCCACCTATGCCGCCGAGGATGCTGACCTGCTGGGGGCGGAGGCCGCTTACTGCGCTTTGGAGGACGAGCTGCAACGCTACCTCGACACCTACACCCGTACCCACGATTATGACGAATACCATTTTGACCTCGACACCATTGAACACGATCCCTATGTGCTGCTGTCCATCGTCTGTGCGCTCCATGAGGGTGAGTGGACGCTGGACGAGGTGCGGGGAACGCTCCAAATGCTCTTTGACCGCCAGTACATTTTGACCGAGGATGTGGTGGTGGAACGGCGGTATTACTTGGAAACGGACACTTGGACAGACGAGGACGGCAACACCCACAGCGACACCTACCGGGTGTATTACGATTATTACATCTGCACCGTGACGCTGGAAAACTTCAATCTCTCCCATCTGCCCGTCTACATTATGGGCGAGGAAACCCTGTCACGGTACGCCCTCTACATGGCGACGCTGGGCAACCGTCCTGACCTGTTCCCGTCCTCGCCCTATGTGGGCAAATACACCAATAAGCCCCCGGCGCATGAAATCCCGGAGGACTACCTTGCCGATGAAACCTTTGCGGCCATTCTGAAAGAGGCGGAAAAGTATGTAGGATACCCCTATGTTTGGGGCGGCAGCTCTCCGAATACCTCGTTCGACTGCTCCGGCTTCGTCAGCTATGTTTACAACCAATGCGGCTGGGACTTCGGGCGGCTGGGGGCGCAGGGGCTATACAACATCTCCACCCGGACGAGCAGCCCCAAACCCGGCGACTTGGTATTTTTCACGGGGACTTACGATACCCCGGGGATCTCCCATGTGGGTATCTATGTGGGCGATGGCTGGATGCTCCATTGCGGCGACCCCATCAGCTACGCCAACCTCAACACGAATTACTGGCAGTCCCATTTCTACGCCTACGGAAAATTGTTTTGACAGGAGGTTTTTATGGCTATCTCCAAAAGCGCGAAAATTCAGGCCGAGATCGAAAAGGTCACGGCCAAGATCAACGAGCAGCAGGCACGGCTCAAGGAACTGGAACAGAAAAAGCTGGAGGCGGAAAACAGCGAGATCGTGGAGATCGTGCGCGGCATGAGTGTTTCTCTCACCGACCTGCCCGTGCTGCTTCAGACCATCAAGAACGGCGGCACTTTGGGACAGATTGTCCCGAAGTCCGATTCCGCGGATAAGGAGGACAGCGAATGAACAAGTGGATGAAGAAGCTGACGGCGGCGCTCTGCGCCGCTGTTTTGATGTGCGGCATGGCGGTCACGGCCTACGCCGGAGGCGGCGAGGAATGGGACGGCCTTGCCCCGGTGGAGGCGTTGCCCACGGAAACCGTTGACCCCGGCGAGGGCTTCACCGAGGACGGCAACCTTGTGACCCGTGACCTGCTCTACGACAAGGCCACCAACAAGCAGTTCATCACGGTGCAGACCAGCGGCGGCAACACCTTTTACATCATCATTGACTATGACAAGCCCACCGACGAGGACGGCGAGCAGTACCAGACCTACTTTTTGAACATGGTGGACGAGGCCGACCTGCTGGCGGCGATGCAGACTGCGGGCGGTGAGCTGCCGGAGTGTGCCTGCGCGGACAAATGCGCCGTGGGTGCTATCAACACAGATTGCACCGTCTGCGCCGTGAATATGGGCGAGTGCCAGGGCAAGGCTCCCGAACCTGTGCCTGTGGTAGAGCCGGAGTCTGACCCCGAGCCGGAGCAGCCCAAGAACAGCGGCGGGACGATCCTGCTGGTGCTGGCCGTGGCGGTCATCGGCGGCGTGGCTGGCTGGTATTTTAAGATCTACCGCCCCAAAAAGCAGCAGGCCGCCGACACTGCGGAGGACTACGGTGACGATTACGACGATACCTCGCCTTGGGAGGACGAGGACGAAACGGAAAGTGAGGGAGAGGAATGAGATTTACCAACAGCCCCTATGAGGACTTTATGAAAGAAAAAAGCTACTTTAAGGGTGTCCCGCCCAACCTGCCGCCCAAAGGCTCCCGCTGCGACGGCTGCCCCTACTGGCGCGGGATCGGCTGCGTGTTCTGCTACCGGGAACAGCTCAAGCCCAAGACAGGGGGCAAACATGAGCCGTGAACTGACCCGGCAGGAAAAGGCGGCGATCCGCTCCCTTGTGAAGCGGTGGTGCGCCAACTACGATAAAGACTATGGCTGCCTGCCGCTGGACTGTCCCTGCTATATGCTGGGCAAGTGCTGGGCGGGCGCTTATTGCCGCTATTTCCGCGCGGCGGTGCTGCCCCTTGATCCTGTGCTGGAAAGGTCGCTGACCGTGGAGCGCATCACGGAAACTCGGCCTTGCCCGGTATGCGGCAGGGCTTTCCTCCCGGATGGGCGGCAGCGGTACTGCTCCCCGGTCTGCGCCGGGGCTGCCCTGCGGGAGCAGAAGCGGGCGTATATGCGCCGCAAACGGAGGTAGTGCGTGGAAAAATAGTCCCGAAAAACGCCTGTATTTACAAGGCTTTTCCGGGGCGCTTTTGGGGTGGGCGGTATGTTTTCCCGCCCGCCCCTGTTTTCGCAGAAATGCTTTCCACATCCAAGCGCCGGGGCTTTGGGACATTTTGTCCCGAAGTCCCGGCTGAAAGGAGAAATAATGCCTAAATATTATGAGATCAGCGAGGCGGCGGCAAAGCGGGCAAAGGACATGAACAGCTATTCCGACTATGCTCCCGGCTCGGCCACGGCGGGCTACCGGGCGATGGTGGATGAAGCCTGTGCGCTGGCAGAGAAGCAGAAAGCGCAGGTCGATCCCATGTACCATGATAAGATCGACGCCCTTGTTGACCGCTACGCCCGCAGGCTGGCGGAAAATCTCAATGAGCGCAACGCCATTGACGCCCGTGTGCCGTCCATTCTGATCACCGGGGGCGGCAATTTCCCCGTGGCGAAAAAGGCCAAGCAGAACGCCGCCCGGGATCGAAATTATGGCGAGTATGCCGAAATTGAAAAGCTGCTGGACAAGATCCGCTCCACAGGCCGGGGCGGTATCAGCGCCGACGATGACCTTGCTGTGGAAAAGCTCACAAAAAAACTGGAGGGGATGGAGTCCCAGCAGGCCATGATGAAGGCGGTCAATGCCTACTACCGCAAGCACAAGACGCTGGAGGGCTGTCCCGAGCTGACGGCGGAGCAGGTGGAAAAGGTCAAGGCGTCCATGTCCCAAGACTGGCGCAAAGACCCCGTTCCGTTTCCGTCCTATCTGCTCACCAACAATAACGCCAACATTCGCCGTGTGCGCCAGCGCATCGAGGAGCTGAGCCATAAGGCGGAGTTTGTGGGTTGGACATTCCCCGGCGGCGAGGCCAAGGTCAATGAGGCGGAGAACCGCTTGCAACTCATTTTTGCGGATAAGCCGGACACCGATACCCGGCAGGCGCTCAAAAGCGAGGGCTTCAAGTGGGCGCCCAGCCAAGGGGCATGGCAGCGGCAGCTCAACCAGAACGCCATCCGTGCCGCCGCAAGGCTGGACTTCCTGCGCCCGGAGGACGGCAAAAGTCCCTATCAGCTCCAGCCCTTTGCGAAATGGGCGGAGAAAGATGTATCACGGTAAGGAGGGTATATGGACAAAAACCAAGGCTATGAGATCATCAAGGCCGTCATGCTGGAAAACGGCAGGGGCTTTGCGCTGGGGCATCATCCTACCGCTCCCTCGCCCTATGTCACATGGGCTTGCTATGATGACAAGGACGGCCAGCGGCAGTATGAATGGGGGCATTATGGCAGCGACCGCGCCGCTCTGGAACAGGACTTTACGGCGCGGGTGCAGGAGTACCAACGCCTTTACAATGTCGATGTCAGGCAGGTTGAGGCTCCCGGCCTTTACAAGTATTATTCTACTCAGTGCCCCGTGGACATTGGAACATTCCCCAAGCCGCCCCGCAACGCCCCGGATGAGATCGTCAACTACGATCAGCGCGTCCCAGTTGAAAACGGGGCATTTATGGCGTGGGGGCATTTGACCTACACACGGCCATTGACCAAGCGGCAGGCATCCGACTACGAGCTGCGGCCTTCGCCCAACAATCCTGACAGACCCCGTTCGATCCGGGAGCAGATGAAAACCGCCGCAAAACAGGCCGAGGCTGACCGTGGGCAATCCACCCCAAAGAAAAATGCCCCTGACCGGGGCGACAGATAGGAGGACATTCATGGAGCAGGAACATAATCCCAACAAGAACGCCGAGCTTGCGATGGAGCAGAATTATAATCAGATCGACGGTATCATCAATAATCTGCCTGTACCGCCCACGGCAGAAAAGCCGCTGGACAAGGTGCGGGAACACCCGCCCAAGCACCGCAGCCGGGAGCGTGAGGAGCGTTGACAAAAAAGCGGCGGCGTTCTGTCCATCTTCATGTGATGGTGACGCCGGAGGAGCAGGTGTTGATCGCTGACCGCATGGCCGAGGCTGGGATCTCCAACATGGGAGCCTATATGCGGAAAATGGCACTCAACGGCTATGTCCTTCATGTTGACCTCTCGGACATCCGGGAGCTTGTGGCCTTGCAGCGGCGGTGTGCCAACAACCTAAACCAAGTGGCCGTCCATGCCAACACCTACGGTATCTATCCCTCGGAGATCGCGGCGCTCCAAAAGGACTATGCCGACCTTTGGGAGCCGCTGTCCGAGCTGCTGAAAAAGCTGTCGGCGGTGGTGAGCCTATGATTTGTCGGGGAGCGGCCTTGTGCCGTTCCCCGGCTTTCACGACTTCGGGACATTTTGTCCCAAAGCGGTGAAAGCTCGATTATGCAATGTTTTTGTGGATTTATTTATACAATTATGCTACAATTACAGTAGTTTATTGGCGTAGGAGGTAGGCAAAATGGGTAAAATTGAAGAACTGTTGGTTAACAAGGGCCTCTATGATAGCGTAGATATTACCGTAGATGATTTAGATGAAATTGAGAAATGTCTAACTAAGGACGAATATGCAGGAAATACGATAGACTGCTTTTGCGTTCATTGTGCAACTAATCGTGTTTTTGAGTATACAAATAGCGAAGTACATGAAGATACCGGGATAATGCGAATGAGTGTTTTTGATGACGGAAACCCGAAAGTTCGTCGTCCAAAACGAGAAGAACAATTCAGAAGGTATTTGAACAAACGGTATGCGATGACTTATCGTTGCACTCGAGATAGGCAACATTTTATAATATTCGACTTGATTACCACCGATGATAAGATAATCAAAGTTGGTCAATATCCGTCCGTTGCCGATTTGGTGATACCTGAAATTGCAAAATACAAACCCGTTTTAGGCACACAATATCGCGAATTTAGTAAGGCGATAGGTTTATTTGCTCACGGAATTGGAATTGGCTCATTTGTTTATCTCCGGCGAATTATAGAAAACTTAGTTTTTGATAAGTACAATGAGGTTTCAGAAAATCTTGAAATCTCAAATACAGAATTTATGCGTCTAAAGTTCGATGAAAAGATTGAGGCGCTAAAACCTTATTTGCCGGAGGTATTAGTCGCTAATAAAAACATATATGGTATTGTTAGTAAGGGAATACATGAGTTGAGTGAGGAAGAGTGTCGAGAGATGTTCCCATACATAAAGGCAGGTATCGAATTGATACTCGATTCTTTATTGGCTGAAAAAGAACGGAAATCTAAAGAAAAGATATTTGAAAAGTTTGTTGCGAAAAAAACAGGCGAATTAAAGTGAATTTAGGCGGGGTGCAGTAACTAATAAACAACTGCACCCTGCTTTTCATAATATCTTGGTATCGAGCGGAGACATCCTTGTGTGCCTATTTTCCCAGCGATATAATATGGGTAGAAGGACAAACCAACCCGATTTTTTAATGGAGGTAGCTTCTATGATCGTTCTCAAAATCCTTGCCGCCCCCGTGATGGTGGCGCTGTCCCTGCTGGCCGCTATGGTCACATTCCTGTTCTGCGTGGCATCCGCCGTATGTGAGCTGGGCTGCATCGTGCTGACGCTGCTCTCCCTGATCCTGTTTATCGGCGGGCAGACGGTTGGCGGGATCGTGTTCCTCGTCCTTGCGTTCCTCGTTTCTCCCTTTGGCGTTCCTGCCATCGCTGAGTGGCTGGTGGACAAGCTGCACTCGGCCAAGTTCACCCTGCGGGATTTCATCACCGGCTGATACTTCGGGACAAAATGTCCCAAAGCTGAAACGACGGCTGCTGACCACAGCCGCCGTTTGTCATATCGGAAGGAGGGCTGCCTACGGCCACGACCTACTACAAGAAGCACAAAATCAGCAAGGGCGAAACCATCGCGCAGTCCTTGAAAGAGCGGTTTGACTACGGGCAAAACCCGGACAAGACCGAGGGCGGCGAATTGATCTCGTCCTACGGCTGCGACCACATGACCGCTGATGCCGAGTTCCTTTTGAGCAAGGCCAAGTACAAAGCCGCCACAGGCCGGGAGCAGCGGCGGGACGCAGATGTGCTGTGCTATCAGATCCGCCAGTCATTTAAGCCCGGCGAGATTACACCGGAGGAGGCGAACCGCATCGGCTATGAAACGGCGATGCGCTGGACAAAGGGCAAGTATGCCTTTTTCGTTGCCACCCACACGGACAAGGCGCACATCCACAATCACATTTATTATAACTCGACCTCGCTGGACTGCACCCGGAAGTTTCGGGACTTCATCGGCTCTGGCCGTGCGGTGCGGCGGCTCTCTGACCGCATTTGCCTTGAAAATGATCTGTCCGTCATCACCAATCCCAAGCTGCACAGCAAGGGGCGCTTTCTCCATTACGGGGCATGGCTGGGGACGGAGCGGCAGCCGTCGTACAAGGAGCAGCTACGGCTTGCCATCAATGAAGTTCTTGCCAAACGCCCCGCCGACTTTGACGCTTTTCTCCGGCTTATGGAGGCGTCCGGCTTCACGGTCAAGCATGGGCGCGGCGGTACGATCTCTTTTCTTGTTCCGGGGCAGGAGCGGGCGACCAGGCTGCGGGCGTCCACCCTCGGGGACGGCTACGATCCCGAGAACATCAAGGCCGTCATCGCCGGGGAGCGCCCGATCCCGGAGCAGCCTGTTCCTGCGCCTGCCGCCCCTCGCCGTGTCAATCTGATCGTGGATATACAGGAGCGGCTGCGCTCCGGCAAGGGTGCGGCCTATGCACGGTGGGCAAAGGTCTATAACCTTAAACAAATGGCGGCGGCGCTTCAATTCATGCAGGAGCAGAACATCACCGAATATGACCAACTCTCCGCCAAGGCCGAGGACGCCGTTTCCCTTTTTCATACGCTGACGGAACAGCTTCGGCAGACCGAGGCCGACCTTTCCCATACCTCCGAGCTGATGGGAGCCGTGGTGCAGTACGCCAAGACCCGCCCCGTCTTTGACGGGTACAAGGCCGCAAAGTACAGCCGAAAATATCTTGCCGAGCATGAGGCGGAGCTGGCGGACTATCGGGCAGCCAAGGCTACAATGGGAGAGTTGCTGGGCGGTGAGAAGCTGCCCAAAATGGCAGAGCTAAAAGAAAAACGCCGCCAACTGGCGGCGCGGAAAAAGGCACTTTACGCTGACTACCGAACGGCGCAGGAGGAAATGCGGCAGGCCGTGGCGGTCAAGGCCAACATTGACCATCTGCTGGGCGTTACGGACAGCCAGCACAAAAAGGAACGGGAGCGATAGCGCACGGTGACGCAGACAAATTACTTTGGGACAAAAAGTCCCAAAGCCGGGTTTGGGGAGGCTCCCCAACAAGCGTTTTTGCAGCCCGCAGGATTGCAAAAATAGCAAGTGTGGCTACACTTGCCCTGCTTGCCGTTAGTGCGTCCCCCGGAAACTCCACGGAAAAACGGAGGCAGCGCCGTTTCTTACGCTCCCTCCGTTTCTCTGGCTTTTTGTATTCCCTCTGCGGTGGCTTCCATGATCGTCAATTCATTCTCGTCCATTGAGTTTAGCATCCTGTCAATATGCTGGCGGCAGTCGCTTTCGCCATTCTGCCTGTCAGGATAGAAAAACTGGTCTACGGAAATGTCCAACAGGGTGACGATTTGGTAAAAGGTGTTCAGGCTCGGGTGTTGTCCCCGGTTCTCAAAATACATGATAGAACGAGGGGTACGGTCTACGAGCTGTGCAAGGTATTCCTGCGTCCAGCCTTTCGCCTCTCTCTTGCGCTTGATCTCCCGGCCTAATGCGTGGAAATCAAGCCGTCTGGTGTCTTGGTACATTCTCATATCACCCCTATATTATTCTACATTTCAGGTGTGATTATGAGAACGAAACGCATTTTTATGTTTAGGTAGTATTTTATTGCACCTTATAGAGCCGAGATAATTGTATTCCTCAAGAGAACGAATTATAATATGGATGGCGGTATGATATGGACTATAATCTCTGACGCTGTAAAAATTGCACTCGTTTGTTTTGTGCCAAAGGACGCAGAGAAGCCCTCCGACAAGCGGCAAAAAAGCCGAAATATCAAGTAGAATTGCAATTCTACCTGTAAAAACGCTAATTCTACCTGTGGTTGGTTTCATTCTACTTACAAAAACGCTATGATTTCTATAGAAAGGAGATACAAAATGGATCAAAACAAAATTGGAGAATTTATTGCACAATGCAGAAAAGAACACAATATGACACAAATGCAGTTTGCTGAAAAGCTCGGAGTAACAAACAAGGCTGTTTCAAAATGGGAAACCGGAAAATGTTTACCAGACGCAGCATTGTTTGATGATATTTGTATGTTACTTAATATTACACTGAATGAGCTTTTTGCAGGAGAACGGATTGCTCCTGAAAATATTGAAAAGAAGTCTGAAGAAAATCTTATTGGAATAGCCACTGAACTTCAGAAAAAAGATCACAAGATTGTTCTTCTAAAATACTTCACAGCAATCATTGCACTTGTAGCTTCGGCGACAAGTATAAGTGTCGGAGGCATATCTTTTGAGGGCACACCCGTCTTTTCAAACTTATTACTAACTATCTTAGTAATTTGCACATGGGGAGCACTTATGTATTTCACTCAAAAAGATAGATGTACTCAAAGAGTCGCTCTCATAATCAATATGGTATTAGGAGGTGTATCGCTAATTGCGTTTGTTTTGAGCTTCTGGGATGTCAATTCACAAGTCGTTTTATGGATTGGTTTTCCATGTGAAATTCTTTTCTATGGGTTCAAGCTCTTTTGGGACTGGATATGTATATATTCCGTAGTTACTGTCTTAGCGATAGTCGGCATTGAGTATTCCAAAAGAAACCTTTCTGAACAAAGTACAAAGTAAAAAGGAGAAAACAGCTATGTATATTACATTATTTATTATCGTGTTAATTGTCGGACTTCTGATGGTGCTCCTGCCATCTAAGGCTATTAAGAACTTGGTAAATCAGAATGGAGTTTTGGTTGTTTTACGCCTGCTTGGTATCATCATGTGTGTTGCAAGTAGCGTAACAATTTATGCTTTAGTTGCAGGCAAAATTGTATTACCGCTAATTAAATAATCAATCTGCCGGACGACGGCAAAAGAAAAAAAGCCGTCGTACAGCAGACACATTTCTATGCGCCCATGAAACGGCGGCTCAATTTTCAGGGCGGCTTTGATTTTTCAGAGCCGCTGTTTCTTTTTGGATATTCAGTAACCCCACGGCGGCCCATAGGAGGGTGTCGCCGTGTCCATCTTACTTTCTCACAATTCCCATGACCTTCACCAGCTAAAAAAAGCGTAGCTACCCCTCCGGGACAGTCTGACTATGAAGGTACAATATATCAGTACAATTATGATAATGTAATTTCATGCGTCTGCATAGCGTCTTGCTGTGCGGGCGTTTTTATATACCTGCACCTTGGGACAATTTGTCCCAAGGTAGCCAGTCCCGGCTGCCGATCCCCGCCGTTCCTCCGTTTTGTTCACCCACCCACACATGAACTAAATGGAGGAAATACAAATGACGACCATCAATCTGAAGGACTTTTACGCTTGGTACACCCATGATGAATACATCGAAGTTTCCGACGAAGTGGCCGCCGAGCTGAAGGCGGACAAGCTGTATGAGGCAGCCCATCAGCGGCGCACGACCCGCAACAAGGCGCAGTATTCCCTCGACTGTGACGATGGGATCGAATACTCGGCCTGTCTGCATGAGCCGACGCCGCAGGAGCTTCTGGATCGTATGGAGCTGTTCGTCCACCTGTGGAATGCCCTCAACTCTCTGCCAGAGGTGCAGGGCGTCCGGGTAGAGGCGCATCTGATCCTCGGCAAGAGCTACCGCCAGATCGCCCGGGAGCAGGGCGTGGACAAGAGCGCCGTTCGCCATTCCGTCAAAAGCGGCAAGGCGGCCATGAGAAAATATTTGAAAAAATTTCTCTAAGGGTATCTCCATTTGCACGATTTTTGTCCTTGGTATATGAGAGGTAGTTTTCACCTCTCCGCAGCAAGGTAGTTGATGCTCCGTCACGGATCGTCGCTGTCCGCTGTGAGGGAGCGCCGCATTGAATATGAGCTGTCTTATGACAGGCCAACAGGAGCGGGTGCGGCGCTCCCAACTGTCAAAAACACCTTGGGACATTTCGTCCCAAGGTCATAAGTCGCAGGCCAGTGCTTTTATGAGGCGCTGGCCTTTCCCTGTTGCCGAGAATTGAAAAGGAGGTCTTTATGCAGCAGAGAAAACAACATACCGCATTTGCTGTGGATGGCTACGCCATCACCGCCAGCTTTGCAGACTGCAAAAATGCGGCAGCGCTCCATCATGTAAAGCAGATTTTACTATCTTCCTTTGCCAACAATACGGCAAAAAATAGCTCCGGCGACATCCTTGCAATCCCTCCCGAACAGAGGGATAATAATAGTGGGGGTAGTCCCTATGTACCTTGAAAACTTCATATTCCCCGCGTATTGATTGCGTTTTTTCATTGACCCATCGACAAATGAAAGGACGGATCAATATGATGATGGAAAACAGAATGATGACAGGTAATCGAGTCGATTGCCTATACCGCGTGTCCACCGACAAGCAGGTGGACTATAATGACAAAAGCCAAGCCGACATTCCCATGCAGCGCAGGGAGTGCCATCGCTTCTGTGAAAAAATGGGCTGGACGATTGTTCACGAGGAACAGGAGGACGGTGTGTCCGGGCATAAGGTTAGAGCCGAAAACCGGGACAAGCTGCAAATTATCAAGGAACGAGCCAAGCAGGGGAAATTCGATATTCTGCTTGTGTTCATGTTTGACCGCATCGGGCGTATCGCTGACGAAACGCCTTTTGTAGTGGAATGGTTTGTCAAGAACGGCATCCGGGTCTGGAGTACGCAGGAGGGTGAGCAGCGTTTTGATAATCACACGGACAAGCTCACCAACTACATCCGCTTCTGGCAGGCTGACGGCGAAAGCGAAAAGACTTCAATTCGCACAAAAACCGCTCTCGGCCAGCTCGTCGAGGACGGCGGTTTCAAGGGCGGTCTTGCTCCTTATGGGTATGACCTTATAAAGAGTGGGCGCTTCAATAAACGCAAGCACGAAGTTTTTGAGCTGGCTGTCAACGAGGCCGAGGCCGCTGTGGTACGGATTATCTTTGACAAGTATGTGCATGAGGGTTTCGGTGCTCAACGGATCGCCACCTACTTAAATAACCTCGGCTATCGGGCGAGAACGGGTAAAATGTGGCATCACGCCAGCATCCGGGGTGTCATTTGTAATCTGACATATACCGGGGTGCTTCGCAGCGGTGAAAGCCGCTCCCAAACGCTGCCCCACTTACAGATTATAGAACAGGAGCTGTTCGAGGCTGCACAGCACATTCGTACCTCCCGTGCCAACTCCGCCGAACAGGAACGGCGTGTACCGCTGAATACCCGTGGCCAGTCCTTGCTGGCCGGGAATGTCTTTTGCGGGCATTGTGGCTCCCGGCTGGCGCTCACCACCAACGGCAAGGCTTATCCGTGCAAGGAAGATGCTCACCGCATTGTAAAGCGTGTGCGATATATCTGCTACGGCAAGACACGCAAGCAAACCGAATGTGACGGGCAGACTGGCTACACAGCGCATATTCTTGACGGTATCATTGACAAGGTGGTGCGGCAGATCTTTGAACGGATGAAAGCGATCCCCAAAAGTGAAATCGTCAATATCCGTTATCGTGAAAAGATGGAAGAACGGAAGGCACTTCTCAAAAGTGCAAAATCAGACTACGCCAAGGCCGCCGCCGAGCTTGATACGCTCCGGGCAGAGGTCATTAAATCTCTCCGGGGCGAAAGTGCTTTTTCGCAGGATTTGCTTGGTTCTTTGATTTCTGACTGTGAGACAAAATGTCTCGAAGTTCAGCACACTATGGAGGCGGCGCAGGCGGCCTACGACGAGGGACAGGCTATGCTGGACGCCTTAAACGCTCAGTATGACGATATTATTTCATGGGCGGATATGTACGACAGTGCCAGCATGGAGTCAAAGAAAATGATCGTGAGCTGCCTGATCCGGCGTGTGGAGGTGTATCGGGACTATCGGCTGCATATCGACTTCAACATTGACTTTGAGCAGTTCAGCGCTGGACTGGACATTTCGGCAATCGCCGCATAAAAAAAGCCCGCTTCAAAAGGGAAGCGGACATAAAACAAAAAACTTGCTTTTTTCAAAGCAAGCATTTATTAAGAATACTCAGCGCACCCGATTGGTGGAGATAAGCGGGATCGAACCGCTGACCTCTTGACTGCCAGTCAAGCGCTCTCCCAGCTGAGCTATACCCCCGTATAAGGGGTGCGCTGAGTAATTTCTTATTCAATTAGTGCGGGGGTTGTTTACCGCTTCAACCGGGCTCCCAGCTGAGCTATACCCCCATGCCGTTTTGTTTTTCACCGTTCCGTTCGGCTCGGAACAAGTGATAATATAGCACAGGGAGTCGAAACTGTCAATACTTTTTTAAGGAAATTTTTGCTTTTTCAAAAAGTTTTTTGTCAGGTACGAAAAGCGCTCTGTTTGCAGGGTATTCCCAACTTTTCACCCTCGCGCAAACACTGTGTAGCGTCCGCTCGGCGCGTCGAAGAAGTTTTCGCCTGCGACGGATTTGACGTGCAGGCCGTCGCTGCCGCGCAGCAGCGTGAACGCGCCGTAGCGCACCGTGCCCGCATTCTCGTTCAAGTGATAGCCAAAGACCATGCCCTCGCCGTTCGTGCCGAGGTAGTTGAGCTGGCCGGTGTACTCAAAGTAAATCCCAACCTCGCTGTTGATGTCCTGCACCGTGAGGCCGCCGCCATCCGTGAGCGTCAGAATATAATCGCTGTCATAGCTGCCCTGCTCGGCGGTGTCGTGCGTCACGGTCGCCGTCCACTCGCCGAGAAATTCCGACGGGATCGTGTAGTCCGCGTCGCTGACCGCGCCGGAGAGGTCGTGTTTCTCCCCTGATGCGTCGACGGCGAACACCGTCTGATACGTGCCGTAGTCCTCCTCGACCTCGCCGGACTCGAACGAAACAATGCCCTTCACGCCGCCGAGCGGTCCGCCGTCGCAGAGGAAGCCCGCCGTCAGGCCCTCGAGCAGGTTCACGTACTCCACCGTGCCCTCGCTCGTCAGCAGGAAGATGTACGGGAAGTACCCCTGCCCCACCGAGCCGACGAACACATCCGTGTAGTCGGAATACAGGCCTTCCACCGGGTAGACGGTCTCGTAGTCAAAGCGGAAATTTTCCGCGTACCACGCGGAGTCCGCCGTCTTTTCAAAGCTGACGGTCAAATCGCCGCCCGAGAGCGCGGCCTTGACAAAGCTGTCCTGCGCCGTCTTTTCGACCGTCTCGCGCGCGGAGAGGTCGAGCGCAAGGTCAGCGTCGTAGCTCTCCGCCCCGGCGAACGAGCCGACGGGCACGATCATATGCAGCGCGCCGCCGTCGAGATAGAGCCGCATCTCCGCGTTGATGTTCTCGTCCGAGAGCGTCCACGCGCGGCGCTCGGCGTAGGACGCGATGAAGTCCGCGCCGCCCATGCTGCCGCTGAGCGCATCTCGGTACGTCTCATCAAAGTAGTTTGCCGCGGTGCGGCGCGCCGCCGTGATGAAGTCCTGCGTTGAAAGCTCGCAGCGCGCCAGCAGGTCCTCGCTCATGAGGCGTTTGCCGCCGAAAAAGTCGTAGCTGTACGTCTCCGTCATGCTCGTGTCGCCGTCCATCTCCGCGCGCACCACAAGGCAGAGCAGGCTGTCGTTCCAGTAGCTCGTCCACGTGACGGAAAGGCATGTGAGCGAAACGCGGGAGGCCATCATGTTCTTCTGCTCCTGCACGAGCGCGCCGAATTGATCGGCGATCTCGGCGTTCAGCGCGGCGGCGACCGCCGTTTCCGACACGATTCTTGGCACATGGTAATTATACGTGAGCGTGTTGTTCTCGCTATCCGTGTACTCGCCCTCCTCACTGTAAAGCTCGGAAATGAGCGAATCATCGTAGCCGGACGGGGTGTCGTCCGGCTCCTTTTCGCCGCAGGCGGCAAGGTTCAGCAGCAAAAGCGCCGTGAGCAGCGCGGAAAACAGTTTTTTCATAGGGTCCCTCTCTCAAATTCAGTGTCTGTCTTTTCTGCCATTATAGCGGATTTTTGCAAAAGCGCAACGGCTTTTCGCGCGCGGCAGCGCGCGCCGATTGACAGAATTCCGACAAGGTTATAGAATATGTGTACTTTCAAACCTCAGGAGTTTTTATGTACGATTATACACAAGCCAAAATGAACGACGACGCCATCCGCGCCATCAGCTCCATCGGCCTCGCCCATCTGGGCGACGCGGTGTATGAGCTGCTTGTGCGCACATATCTGTGCGTGCACGGCAAGGCGACGGGCAAGGGCCTTCACCGCGCGACGGTCGAGCTCGTCTGCGCGCCGCAGCAGGCGCGCTTTGCCGAAAAGCTCTTACCCCTTTTGACGGAGGACGAGGCCTCTGTGTTCCGCCGCGGGCGCAACGCGAATGTCCATTCCATTCCCCACCACGCCGACCGCGCGGACTATCAGAAGGCCACAGGCCTCGAGGCGCTGTTCGGCTGGCTGTATCTGCGCGACGATCACGCGCGCATCAACGAGCTTTTCAACCGGATGATGGAGGACGACAATGCCACTTGACGCGATCTGCCTGCGGGCAGTTTTACACGAGCTGAGACCTCAGCTCATCGGCGCGCGCATCGACAAGGTGCAGCAGCCCGCGCGCGACCAGATCGTTCTGCTGCTGCGCGGCAATCTGCGGCTGCTGCTCAACGCGGGCGCAAACCAACCGCGCATCCAGCTCACGAACATTCTGCGCGACAACCCCGCCCAGCCGCCGATGTTCTGCATGCTGCTGCGCAAGCACTTAGTCGGCGCGCGCGTGCTGTCCATCGAGCAGCCGGACCTTGAACGCATGGTGATTTTAACGCTCCAGTGCACGGACGAATTCGGCGAGATCAGCCGCAAGCAGCTCGTGCTCGAGTGCATGGGCCGGCGCTCGAACCTCGTCCTGCTCGACGCGCAGGGGCGTATCGTCGAATGTCTGCGCCGCGTGGATGCAGACCTTTCCGCCACGCGCCAGCTGCTGCCCGGCCTTTTTTACCATCTGCCGACACCGCTCGACAAGCTGTCGCTTTTATCGCAGGAGGAGGACTCCCTCGCCCTCGCGCAGCGCGGCGGCGACGCGGAGCAGGCTGTCGACAAGTGGGTGCTCGACCATTACACCGGCATTTCGCCGCTGATCGCGCGCGAATTCGCCTTCCGCGCGGGACACGAGACCGACGTGCGCTTCGGCGCGCTGAATGATACGCAGCGCAGGGCGCTGGTGCAGGAATTTTCCGATACAGCCAACGCTGTAAAGGAAGATAACTATATGCCCGTCATCCTCTACCGCGACGGCAAGCCCGTGGATTTCACCTACCGTCCCATCGCGCAGTACGGCGCGGAAACGCAGGTCGAGACGCGTGAGAGCTTCTCGCAAATGCTCGACGAGTTCTACGACGCGCGTGAGCGGCAGGAGCTCTCCGCCCGCCGCGGCCGCGAGCTGACGCACGCGGTCACGGTCGCGCGCGACCGCATGGCGCGCAAGGCCGAGAACTTAAAGCACGACTACGCCGCGACGCAGAAGCGCGACGAATTCCGCCTGCGCGGCGACCTCATCACCGCAAACCTGTACCGCATGAAGAGCGGAGAAAAAGTCTTGCATGCGGAAAACTACTACGAGGACGGCTGTCCAACCATCGACATCCCGCTCGACCCGCTGCTCTCCCCCCAGCAGAACGCCGCGAAAAACTACAAGCAGTACAACAAGCTCAAGACCGCCGAATTCCACCTGCGCGAGCAGATCGAAAAGGCGGAAAACGAACGCGCGTACTTGGAAAGCGTCCTGCAGGAGCTTTCGCAGGCGGAGACTGAGCAGGAATTCAACGAAATTCGCCGCGAATTGCAGGAGACGAACTACCTCAAAAAATCCAGCGGCGGCAAAAAGGAGCTCAAGCGCGCCTTCGCCCCGCGCACATTCAAAACCTCGAGTGGGCTTGAGGTCCTCGTCGGCCGCAGCAACGTGCAGAACGACCAGCTGACAAAAAAGGCCGACAAGCGCGACTACTGGTTCCACACCCAGCACATCCACGGCTCGCACGTCATCCTGCGCTGCGCGGGACTCACGCCGAGCGACGATGATCTGCGCGAGGCCGCAATGCTCGCATCCTACTTCTCGCAGGCGAAGGAGAGCAGCAGCATCCCCGTCGACTACTGCCCCGTGAAGTTCGTCAAAAAGCCCGCGGGCGCACGCCCCGGCATGGTGACCTACGACAATTACCGCACACTCTATGTCACGCCCGAAGAAGGGCTTGTCAAAAAGCTCTTTCTCAGGTAAACTATTAGAAAGCGATTCCCCTCTCCCCTGTTGAACGGCAAAAGCAAGCTTGATTTTGGAAAGGAGAACCCCATGGATAAAAAGAGAAAAACCGTGCTCATCGCCGTCGCCGCGATGCTGCTCGTCGTGGCTATCTTTTTGCTGCCGCGCCGTTCGCAGCCGCTCGGCGAGCTGATCCCCGCGCCTGAGACCGCCCGCGTCGACGGACTCTTCTACATTTCGACCATTGTTCCCACGCCGGACGGCTACGGCACGTTCGACACCGGCGACTGCCGGGTAGAGGGCTATCCGGACAGCGAGGCCGCCGCGGCTCTGCGCAGCGCTATGTCTGAAATTTCGGTGCAGCGCTATTACCGCCTGCCCACCTCGCTTTTCTCCCGCTTCACGCAGAATTGGAACTACGCCACCATCTGGTGGATCCCCGAAGACGGACAGAAGCACGACCTGTACCTCAACTGGGACGAGGGCTTCATCTACGACGACGCCAACCGCGCCGTCGCCTACAAGATCGACGGCGACGCGCAGCAGGTGTTCAGCGAGCTCTGCGCCGTCATCAGTGAGTACGGCACGTACACCCGATAAAATTCAGCAATAAAAAAACTCCGTATGAGAAATCCTCATACGGAGTTTTTGCATTCTTACAGCATTTTCTGCGGCATCTGCCACGCGTTGTGGTCGGTGTGCAGCAGGTGGTGCGACTTTTCGCCAAGCGGCGCGCCGAGGTAGTCCTTGTAGAGCGCCTTGACATCCGGATTCTCGTGTGAGAAGCGCAGAAGCTCACCCTGATCGAGCCGCCAGAGCACGTTGCCGCGATCCTCGGCAAGCTCGGTACCGTCGTGGATGGGCTGACCGCCGCCGCCCGCGCAGCCGCCGGGACAGGCCATGACCTCGACAAAGTCATACGCTGCGTCGCCGCGCTTGACAGCCTCAATGAGCTTGCGGGCTTTCCCGAGCGAGCTCACGACCGCGACGCGCACGTCGCCCGCGCCGGGGATGTTGAACGTCGCCTCCTTCCACCCGTCCATGCCGCGCACGGCGGTGAAAGCGTCAGGGTCAGGATTCTTGCCCGTGATGAGGAAGTACGCAGAGCGCAGCGCAGCGTCCATCACGCCGCCGGTCGCGCCGAAGACGACCGCCGCGCCGGTCGCGGAGCCGAGCGGGCTGTCGAACTCCTCCTCGGGCAGGTACTTGGGTTCAATGTGATTCGCGCGCATCATAATGTTCAGCTCGCGCGTTGTGATGCTCACATCGACCTCGGGATCGCCCGCGTCGTTTTTCATCGTGGGCAGCTCGCATTCGCTCTTTTTCGACACGCACGGCATGATCGAGACGACGAAAAGGCGCTTGGGGTCGATACCGACCTTTTCGGCAAAGTAGCTCTTCGCCACCGCACCGAACATCTGCTGGGGCGACTTGGTCGTGGAGAGATTGTCCGTCAGTTCGGGGTACTGAGACTTCACAAAGCGCACCCAGCCCGGGCAGCAGGACGTGAACATCGGCCACTGATACTGATCCTTGTGGGTAAAGCGCTCGATAAACTCGCTGCCTTCCTCCATGATCGTGAGGTCGGCGGCAAAGTCGGTGTCGAACACATAGTTGAAGCCCAGCTCGCGCAGCGCCGCGACCATGCGCTTGGGCGTTGCGAACTCGCTGTCGAGCCCGAACTGCTCGGCCCATGCCGCGCGCACCGCGGGCGCGACCTGTGCCACGGTGACGGTATTCGGATCGTCGATCGCGTCGAAGACAAGGCCCGTGTCATCGCGCTCGCGCAGCGCCGCCGTCGGGCAGTGGGTGATGCACTGGCCGCAGTAGGTGCACTCGGTGTCCTGAATGCGGCGGTTGTACGACGCGTCCACGACCGTGCGCGAGCCCGTGCCGAGAAGGTCCCAGATCTTCACGCTCTGCACGTTTTCGCACACCTGGATGCAACGCAGGCATTGCACGCACTTGTCGTTCTCGCGAATGAGCGGCGTGGAATAATCCACCGCCTCGTGACGCAGCTTTTTGGGGAAGTGCGTGCCACGCATGTTGAAATCGTTCGCCAGCTGCTGCAAGGTGCAGTTGCCGCTTCGCGTGCAGTTCGTGCATGACGTATCGTGGTGTGAGAGGATGAGACGCAGGTTCATGCGGCGCGCCTCGCGCGCCTTGGCGCTGTTCGTGAAGACGACCATGCCGTCCGCCACCACATTGTCGCACGCGGGGACAAGGCGCTCCATGCCCTCGACCTCCACGCAGCAGATGCGGCACGCGCCGATCTCGTTGATGTCCTTTAAGTAGCACAACGTCGGGATATTGATATTGACCGAGCGCGCGGCCTCCAAGATCGTGGTATTCTCGGGCACGGTGACGCTCTTGTGGTCGATGGTCAGTGTGACGTTTCTTACCATTTGCCTTTCCTCCCTCCGCGGAAGATGCCGTAGCCGAAGTGGTCGCAGCGCAGGCAGCGCGACGCCTCGGAGTATGCTTCTTCATCCGTGAGGCCGCACTCGATGCACTTGAAGTCGTGCTTGCGTTCGCCTGCCTCGCGCTCGGTGGTGTCGATACGGCCGTGGGGCGGCTTGTTGTTCAGCCGCGCCGTGGGGATCTCGACGCCGGGGTCGATCTCGTGGTGGAAGCCGAGGTATTCGTCGATATTCGCCGCAGCGACCTTGCCGGCCGCGATGGCGCGGATGACGGTCGCAGGGCCGGTGACGCAGTCGCCGCCGGCGAAGACGCCGTCCATATTGTCGATCTGGCCGCTGGCCTCGGCGACGAACGCGCCGCGCTTGATGGCGATCTTCGTCTGCTCAAAGCCGTGGGTCTCCACACCCTGACCGATGGCGACAACGATAACGTCCGCCGCGATGCGCTTTTCGCTGCGCTTGGCCTTTTCGGGCGCGGGGCGGCCCTTTTTATCCATCTCGCCGATGATCTGCGGCTGTGTCCACAGCGCGACGGCGTGACCGTTCGCATCGGTCTCGATGCGGACAGGTGCCTGAAGCGTCACGAGCTCCACGCCCTCGGCAACGGCGCCCTCCACTTCCTCGGGAAGGGCCGTCATGTCCTCCTGGCGGCGGCGGTAGACGCAGCTCACTTTGCGCGCGCCGAGACGAACCGCGCTGCGGCAGACATCCATCGCGACGTTGCCGCCGCCGATGACGACGATGTCCTTGTTGCGGAAGTCCGGCATGTAATCGTCGCCGATCTCGCGCAGCATCTCGACGGCGGAGATGACGCCCTCAGCGTCCTCGCCCTCGATGCCGGTCTTTTTATCCGTGTGCGCGCCGAGCGCGATGTAAAGCGCGTCGTTCTGCTGGCGCAGCTCGTCGAACGTCACATCGTCGCCGACATTGACGTTGACATGCACATCGATGCCAAGCGCCAGCATCGACGCGATCTCCGCGTCGAGCACTTCGCGCGGCAGGCGGTAGTTGGGGATGCCGTAGCGCAGCATGCCGCCGAGCTTCGCGCGCTTTTCATACACGGTGACCTTGTGGCCCATCAGGGCTAAGTAATACGCCGCGGAAAGGCCGCTCGGGCCGCCGCCGATGACGGCGACCTTCTTGCCTGTGGGCTCGGCACAGTCGGGCTGCGGCACGTAGCCCGCGTTATCCACTGCGTAGCGCTTGAGGCCGCGGATGTTGACCGCGTCGTCGATCATGTTTCTTCGGCAGCGCGCCTCGCACGGATGCTCGCAGATGTACGCGCAGGCCGAGGGGAATGGGTTATCCTTGCGGATGAGGCGCACGGCGTCGGCGTAGCGACCGTACTTGATGAGCACGAGATAGCCCGGGATATCCACGCCCGCGGGGCACAGTGCCACGCAGGGAACGGGCTCGCGCATGCCGCCAAGGCAGCGGTGGCGCAGGATGTGCTCTTCATAGTCGTCGCGGAAGCCCTGCACGCCATCGAGCACCAGGCGCGCCGCATCGCGGCCAATGGCGCAGTCGGCGCTGTTGACGATCACGCGCGCCACGCGCTCGATGATCGAGATGGTCTCCATCGTGGCTTCGCCCTCGAGCACCTGCTCCATCAGCTCAGAGAGCTGGCCGAGGCCGATACGGCAGGGAACGCACTTGCCGCACGTCTGCGCATGGCAGAGGTCCAGAAAGCTCTTGGCCAGGTCCACCGGACACAGTCCCGGAGGGCTTGCGGCGATACGCCGCTCCACATCGCGGTACAGCCCGTCGATGACGGTCTGGGCATGGGAGGGCGTCATAATATCGAGTCTTGACACTGCTGTTTTCTCCTTTCTCTGCTTGCCATCAGTGTAGTATCGGCCGGCAGGACAAATGCACGTATCCCGCCGCCTGATGTCAGCACCCATAAATAGACGTTATCAATAATAAACGTTAGTCATTCCATTTTCAATAGTCAATGCGGATTTTTTGTCATATTTTTCCATTTCACTCCATTTGGCTAACAAAGAAAAGCGAGGGCCGCAGCCCTCGCCTGTTCTTCTCTTTTATTTGCCGCAGATCCCGTCGAAGGTATCGGTGACGGCCTTCTCCGGCGCGGGCGTCGCGAGCGATACGATCACGATCGCAATGCACGCCGCAAGGAACGCGGGGAGCAGCTCGTAGATGGCCCACGCGCCGCCCATCGGCGCGATGAGATACTTCCAGATGAAGACCACCGCGCCGCCAGTGATCATGCCCGCGAGCGCACCCTGTTTGTTCGCGCGCTTCCAGAAGAGCGAGAAGAGCATCACGGGGCCGAACGCCGCGCCAAAGCCCGCCCACGCAAACGAAACCACGCGGAACACGGAGCTGTTGGGGTCCCACGCAAGCACCATGCCGATAAGGGCGATGCCGATGACCGTGGCGCGCGCGGCGAGCATCGTCGTGCGCTGGTTCATCTTCATGCCGAACGAGTGCTGCATGAGATCCTGCGACACGCTGGACGCCGCGGCCAAGAGCTGCGAGTCCGCGGTCGACATCGTTGCGGCCAGAATGCCCGAGAGGATGATGCCCGCCATGACGGCGAGCAGCACACCGTGGCGGCTCATCAGATCTGCAAGCTTGATGATAATGGTCTCAGACTCCGCGCTCGTCGTCAGGAAAGGCACCTTGCCCGCGGCGGACACGCTGTAGCCGATGACGCCGATGCACACGGCGATGAACATTGAGATGACAACCCAGATCGTCGCGATGCGGCGGGACTGGTTGAGCTCCTTTTCCTCGCGGATGGCCATAAAGCGCAGCAGGATGTGCGGCATGCCAAAGTAGCCGAGGCCCCATGCGAGCGTGGAGACGATGCTCAGAGCGCTGTACGTCGAGGCCGTGCCGGTCGCGGCGTCGTAGCCCTGCGTCATGTTGAGATAGCCCGGCAGCGCGCTGGCGTTGTCGATGACCGTGTCCAGTCCGCCCGCCTGCTGCACGCCGAAGCACACAATGACGATGAGCGCGATCGTCATGAAGATAGACTGAATCAGGTCGGTGAACGAAACGGCCATGAAGCCGCCCATCACCGTGTACAGCACGACCACAATGCCGCCGACGATCATCGCCGTGTGGTACTCCACGCCGAAGAGGCTATTGAAGAGCGTGCCGATGGCCTTGAAGCCGGACGCCGTGTACGGGATAAAGAAAATGAGGATCACGACCGCCGCGATGCAGGAGAGCAAATGCTTCTTATCTCCGAAGCGGCGGGCGAAAAAGTCGGGGATCGTGATGGCGCCGAGTTTGGCCGAATACCGGCGCAGGCGGCGCGCGACGATCAGCCAGTTGAGATACGTGCCGATGGCCAGACCGATGGCCGTCCACGTCACCTCCGGCAGTCCGCAGAGGTAGGCAAGGCCAGGCAGACCCATCAAAAGATAGCTGCTCATATCGCTCGCCTCGGCGCTCATGGCCGTGACGATGGGGCCCATCTTGCGGCCGCCGAGGTAGAAATCGTCCGAGCTGCTGCCGCTGCCCTTTTTGCCAAAATACACGCCGACGAATACCATCGCGGCGAGATAGAGAACGATGGTCACTACAATAATGATCTGTGCGCTTGTCATGTGATTTTCTCCTTTAGCTTTCGTTAAGACGAGCACAATATAGCACAAAAGAAAGTAGACGTAAATACAGAATACCGTACAGAATAAATCCTGTACGGCACTGCAAAATTCCGAATTTTTGATTGATTTTACTGCATTTTCTGCAAGACGATTTAGTAGACTGTTTTTGAAACGAATTTTATTTTTTGCGAAAGCCGTCTAAAAAGAGCGGCATCATCTCGCGCGCATACTGCACAAGCGAATATTCCCCGCCCGAAAGGCACCAGTCATACATCAGCCCGCGCTCGAACATCGCGTAGGCCTTGACGATCTCGCTCACGGTACGCGTGTCGGTCAGCTCCTCGCGCTCCTGCCCCTGAGAGACGATTTGGCGCAAAAGACGATAGTACGTGCGTTTGCGGTCGAGCAGGTGCTTTTCTCCCTTGGTCACGAGCTGGGAGGAAAAAAGCCGCGCCAGAAGCTCGATGGAAACCGTGTTCTCGATCGTCGTGAACAGCTCCTGATTGAGCCAGCATAAGAGCTCGATGCAGTCCATCTCGTCGTGGGGCTGCTGCATTAGCTCCTCATACCGCTCGTCAAACAGCACCGAGAGGGACGAGAGCAGCGCGTCCTTGCCGTCAAAATAGTGGTAGAACGAGCCCTTCGACGTCTCCGACTCGAAGATGATCTCCTCCACCGTCGTCTCCTCATAGCCCTGCTCGTAAAAGAGCTTCCACGCCGCTGAGACGATGCGCGCCTTGGTGTTGCGGCTCGATTTTTTTGCCATGTGCTCCCCTCCCCTGTTTCTATTGATTGTATCACAGTGCGCCGCCCGCTGCCAAGCGTTTTGCACTCACCCAAGGTTTTTCCGCAGGAATGTGCGAGCATTTTCAAAGAAAATGCCGTCCGCGTCCTGCTGCGATACGCTGCGCGAGAGCAGATACTCGTAAAAGTCCGCCGTCTTTTCCGCCGAATCGAGGCACGGCGGCAGCGCCGCGCCGTCGAAGTCCGAGCCGAGGGCGAGGTTTTTGCGCGCACCGAGGTCGAAAAAGTGCGCCACATGGCGATAGACGTCGTCTAAGCTCCTGACCGCTCCCCCGTCGCGCAGGAATGGCCCGTAGTAGTTGAGGCCGATCAGGCAGCCGCGGCGCACCATCTCCTTGATCTGCACGTCCGTCAGGTTGCGCTTGTGCGCGCAAATTGCGCGGGCGTTGGAGTGCGTGGCGAGAAACGGCCTTTCCGCCGTCTCGAACACGTCCGCGAGCCCCGCGTCGTTCAGGTGCGAGACGTCGATCAAAATGCCGCAGCGCTCCATTTCGCGCACGGCGGCGCGGCCAAAGTCCGTCAGGCCGCGGTCCGTCACATTGCCCGAGCCGAGCTCGTTTTCCCCATTCCACGTCAGCGTCACGGCGCAGACGCCCTGACGCTTCGTCTTCCCGATGCGCGACAGGTCGCCAGCAAACGCGCTGCCGTTTTCCACGCTCAGAAAGGCCGCGGTCTTCCCCGCCGCCCACGCGCGCTCCATATCGGCAACATTGCGGCAGGGCGACACACGATCTGCGAATTTTCGCATCTGGCGGTCGAAATTCGCGCAGGCGTCATCAAAAAAGCGGATGGCTTTCCCCCCGCGCAGCTCATCGGGCACGAACACGGCGAAAAACTGCGCCCAGTGGATGTCCTTCGGAATACTTGTGAGCGACAGCGTGCGCGCGGGATCGTCGAGTGTGTCGATGATGTTCGATCCTGCGTACATGCAGTCGGTCAACGTGTCGCAGTGGAGGTCGATGAGGGCGTAAGGGCGCATGCGGGCACTTCCTTTTCAAAAAAGATCACGCTGCATTATACGCTCTTTCCGCCCGTTTCTCAACCGGCAAAGTTTAAGGAATTCTGAGGATTCTTAGCGTGCTCTTTACAAAGGCGCGGCAACACTGATATACTGGGCATCGAAAGGGGCGAAACGCCATGGACAATATTTCCCAGATCATCTCCCGCTCGATCGGTGGCTACAGCATCGGCAGCATCCTTTCCGCGCTGCTGACGTTTCTCATCTGCCTGATCGTCGTGCGGCTCGTGCTCAAGCTCTGTTCGCGGCTGCTCTCGCGCGCGAACCGCCTGAACGAGCGGCTGCAAAAGGTCATCCTCACGAGCCTCAAAACGCTTCTGTATCTGCTTACCATCATCATCACAGCCGAGGCGCTCGGCATCAACACCTCGTCGCTCACCGCCATCATGTCGGTGCTGACGTTGGGCGTCACGCTGGCCGCCGAGGACATTCTCGGCAACGTCGCCGGCGGACTCGTCATTCTCTTCTCGCATCCGTTCTCGCTCGGCGATGAGATCGAAGTCGGCGGCACGACCGGCACGGTGCGTGAAATTTCACTGACGCACACGAAGATTGAAACACCGGACGGACAGATCGTACTCCAGCCCAACCGCGAAATGTCCAGCTCGAAGATCATCAACTTCACCGTCCTGGGCCGCCGCCGCATCGTCTACAAGGTCACAGCATCCTACGACGCGCCGACGGACGAGGTGAAGCAGGCCTGCATGGACGCCGTTCTCGCCTTCCCCGCCGTGCTGAAAGAACCCACGCCGACGGTGTATCTCTCGAATTACGGTGCCAGCTCCATCGAATACACCATCCGCTGCTGGACGGCGGCAGACGCCTACTGGGACACTTATTTTAAGATGTACGAGCGCCTGCGCAACACCTTTGCAAAGCACAACGTGGAGATGTCCTACGATCATCTGAACATCCACGTCGTGCCGGAGAAACAGAATGAAAATTAAAGTCGTCGATATGACATATGAACAGGCGCTTGCCCAGCCGCCGCAGGTGCACAAAAAGCCGAAAAAGCCGTCGCTCCTGTTCCGGACGGTTCTGCGCGTGGCCTCCGCGCCCGACCTTCTGGCGACGCATTTCCACTGCGAGAAGATCGGCATGGAGCAGATCAAAAGCGATGAGCCCTGCCTTGTCCTGATGAACCACTCGTGCTTTCTCGACCTCAAAATCGCGGAGGCGGTGCTGTACCCGCGCCCGTTCAACATCGTCTGCACGTCGGACGGCTTTGTCGGCAAGGAGTGGCTGATGCGCAGCGTCGGCTGCATCCCCACGCGCAAGTTCTGCTCGGACACGACGCTCGTGCGCGATATGCTCTACTGCGTGCGGACGCTCAAAACGTCTGTGCTGCTCTACCCCGAGGCAAGCTACAGCTTTGACGGCACGGCCACACCGCTGCCGGAGAGCATCGGCAAGTGCGTCAAGGCGCTGAACGTACCGGTCGTGATGATTCGCACCTACGGCGCGTTCGCGCGTGACCCGCTCTACAACGGGCTGCAAAAGCGGCGCACGAAGGTCTCAGCGCAGATGCAGTGCCTGCTCTCGTCCAGCGACGTTGCAGAGAGGAACGTCGCCGAGATCAATGAGCGCATCTTTTCCGCCTTCCGCTTCGACAATTTCCGCTGGCAGGAGGAAAACGGCGTCTCCGTCAGCGAGCCGTTCCGCGCCGACGGACTCAACCGCGTGCTCTACAAGTGCCCGCACTGCCTCGCCGAGGGGAAAATGGAGGGCAAAGGCACATCACTCATTTGCCGAAGCTGTAACAAGGAATACCGCTTGACAGAGATTGGTACGCTGGAATGTTTGAACGGCGAGGCCGCGTTCACCCACGTGCCGGACTGGTACACCTGGGAGCGGCAGTGCGTGCGTGAGGAGCTGGAAAGCGGCGCATATCAGCTTGATATTCCCGTGCAGATCTGCATGATGGTCAACATGCGCGAGATCTGCCGCGTGGGCGAAGGCCGGCTGCACCACGATGAAAACGGCTTCCACCTGACCGGCTGCGGCGGGAAACTGGACTATTTCCAAAAGCCCGAGGCCTCGTACAGCCTGTACGCCGACTATTTCTGGTACGAGATCGGCGATATGCTCTGCATCGGCGACCATAAAGCGCTGTATTACTGCTTCCCGCAAGACGGCGGGGATGTGGTCGCCAAGACGCGGCTGGCCGCCGAAGAGCTCTATAAATTAAAGCGCACCGCTAAGGCGCGGGGATAATGCAGCACAAAGTGCTGCCGCCTTGTTCCCCACACCGTGTGGGAACGCGGATAAGGGAGGGGTGTCTCTTTTCAAAAAAGAGACACCC
>ENA-OOZN01000557-OOZN01000557.1-human-gut-metagenome-genome-assembly--contig:-NODE-557-length-35580-cov-4.263364_pt1 | contig 35580 bp, 34 predicted proteins | sample MGYA00241187_ERZ501397 | MGnify/ENA primary metagenome ERZ501397 (study PRJEB25962, sample SAMEA2042921) | human gut metagenome | biome: human gut; feature: human-associated habitat; material: faeces... | reverse complement strand
CTGCTTTTCCTCTGTCTGAGGAGGGAAAAGCATGTATCAATATATTTTATTTGATCTGGACGGAACTATCACAGATTCTGCTCTTGGAATCACCAATTCAGTCATGTATGCATTGAAAAAGTTCGGCATCGAAGAGACAGACCGGACAAAATTATATAAATTTATCGGTCCGCCGCTTACAGAATCCTTTGAAAAATTTTACGGTTTTACAAAAGAGCAGAGTCTGGATGGAGTAAAGTATTACCGGGAATATTATGCGGTGAAAGGCATTTTTGAGAATTCGGTGTATGAAGGGCTTGCGGAGACACTGGAATCCTTGGAGAATGAAGGATATATACTTGCAGTGGCAACATCCAAGCCGGAAGAGTATGCAAAAAGGATTGCGGACAAATTTGACTTTGCAAAATATTTTGCAGGGATTTACGGGGCTACAATGGATGGATCACTGATCCGGAAGGCAGATGTGATCCGCTATGCGCTGGATAACCTGGGCGTGGAAAGGGAGAACTACGATCAGGTAGTCATGGTCGGCGACAGAAATAATGATATCTACGGTGCAAAGGAGAATGGAATCCAGGTGATCGGTGTCCTGTATGGATACGGAGATCTTGCGGAGCTTCAAAGTGCCGGTGCAGATTACATTGCAAAGACATCGGAAGAGATTGCACAAATCATCAGAAAATGTAATCATGAGAGGGTTTGAATATGAGTAACAACGACGCAATGAACAGTGAGATTCGGTTTCTGGAAGAGGTTGAAGAGAAACTGAAGACACGCATTACCGAGATCAACGCATCGTTTCTTGAAGGAGAAAAACAGATTGAGAGCATGCATGATTATTATTGGGAAAACTATACGGAAATGGATGAGTATGGTTATGAAAATTATGATAATCAGCAGGCACTTCTCGGAGAAGTTAATGCGAACAATGAGCGTCTGATGAAAAAACAGCGCCTTAAGAAAATGATCGACTCCCCATATTTCGGAAGAGTGGATTTTCTCTTTGAGGGGGAAGAAGAAAGCGAAAGTTTTTATATCGGAATCGGCAATTTTGCGCCTAAGGCAGGAATGACGCCACTGATCTACGACTGGAGGGCGCCAGTGAGCGGTCTTTTTTATGATTATGACAGAGGACAGGCTTCTTATGAAGCACCGGGAGGAACCATTGAAGGGGAGATTACTTCCAAATGGCAGTATAAGATCAAGAACGGGAAGATGGTTTATGCATTTGAAAGTGACACCAAGATTGATGATGAGATCCTGGAACTGGAACTGAAGACGCTGCTTCACGGAGAAGAGAACCGAGAGGTACCGAAGTTATTGTCGGTACCGGATCTGGCGGAGCATACGCCCGGAGAGATTGAAGTCAGATTCTTACAAGAGGCAGAGCGGCTGGGGGTGTACGGAAGTGATCGTTGAGAAAAAGCCGGAGCGCAGTTATTCTACGACAGTAATGTACCTTCTGGCATATTTGGATCGTTATGGCTATCCGGTATTGATTCTGATAGCCGGAGCGCTGGCAGATTTCTACCGGGGGAGAATTACAATGTTGTTTGTACTGGCAGTGGGAATATTATTGGATGGCATCTATAATCTGGTGGGCTACCTGTGCCGTTGGAAACATATTTACCTCTGCTATCAGAGCATGAGCCATACGAAGATGACCCCCACACGTATCGAGTGGGAGCGGCTGGCAAAAAAAGATGCTTACGGTGTGCCGGCTACGCTGATTATTGGCGGAATCGTGGGGATATTGGTGAGTATTTTTCTCAAGTAGTGGGAATAAATACTGAATATGTGAAAAAAGTTGTGGAAAAGTCTGACAAGTGTGCTATAATAAATGTAAGTGCTTACATGGACTTGTATCATAAATAGAAATCAATGACATATGTTCCGGAAGGCATGGTATATTTTAGAATAGCAGATCGTCAGATTGGAAAGGGAGGTTATTTATGGGATTTTTAACAGGAAAGACAGCAATCATCACCGGTGGAGGAAGAGCGGTATTGAGTAACGGAGAGTGCGGATCCATCGGTTACGGAATCGCAACCGCTTATGCCAAAGAAGGTGCCAATCTGGTGCTGACCGGACGCAATGTACAGAAGCTGACGGATGCGAAGGAAGAACTGGAGAAAAAGTACGGTATCAAGGTACTTCCCGTACAGGCAGATGTCAGCGCCGGCTCAGACAACGAAGCGATCGTACAGAATGTGGTGAAGCAGGCGATTGACACTTTCGGAAGGATCGATGTACTGATCAACAATGCCCAGGCTTCCGCTTCCGGTGTAACCATCGCAGATCATACCACCGAGCAGTTTGACCTGGCGGTATATTCCGGTCTGTATGCAGCATTCTACTATATGAAGGCTTGCTATCCTTATCTGAAGGAGACGAAGGGTTCTGTTATTAACTTTGCCTCCGGCGCAGGTCTCTTCGGTAATTTCGGACAGTGCGCTTATGCGGCGGCCAAGGAAGGTATCCGCGGACTGACCAGAGTCGCAGCTACCGAGTGGGGTCCCGATGGCATCAATGTCAACGTTGTATGTCCTCTGGCATGGACCGCACAGTTGGAGAAATTTGAGCAGGCATATCCCGATGCTTTCAAGGCAAATGTCAAGATGCCGCCCATGGGACATTACGGTGACGTGGAGAAGGAGATTGGTCGTGTCTGTGTACAACTGGCTTCTCCCGACTTCAAGTATATGAGCGGTGAGACTCTGACGTTGGAAGGAGCTATGGGACAGAGACCGTAAGCTGCTGAAAAATAATTTTTAAAACTAATACTTGAAAGAAAGTAAGAAAGATATTATAATCAAGACATAAAGAGAAGCAACCGCCCACAAGTGGTTAGCCTCCCGGTAATTGTTTAGTAAACCTACCTGTACTGGCCAAGTGACAAGGTAGGTTTATTTATTTTCGCTTGTTTATCCTACTGTCTATGTAGGCAAGCAGCGCAATGAGAAATGTACCACCTAAAAATAACAGGTTTAATACTTCATACATATTCATTAGCACCACCTCCCTTCTCATTAAAAGCTATAAGCCGGGAGGCTACCACCTTGTAACACGGTTGCTTCTCAAGAAGTGTATCATGCGTGTGAAGGTGTTTCAATTCTAATATTTCGTATATAATTCCACAACAAAAAAGTGCACAATACCATATTTAGTAGTCAGAGGAATAAAAAGAAAATTATACGGACTATATGTAGCAAAAAAAGAGCTTTGACTCGTAACAGGCTGAAAAGTTTTTTCTAAAGTAGGAATTTGATTTGATTTTGGTATTTATCCCCGGGACATTTCCATGTGCTCTTCCGTCTAATAGTCATAAGACGTATACTTATGAGGAAGAAAGGACGAGGCATATGGGAGAGGTAGAACAACTGGTGCGCAGGTCGAAGAAGCGGAATCCGGATGCTTTCACGGAGCTGATGCAGCTTCATGAACGGGATATGTACCGTACGGCCAGTGCAATCCTGTCGCAGGATGCGGATATTGCGGACGCCATGCAGGAGACGATTCTCACCTGTTGGGAGAAAATAGACACGTTGCAGAAAAATCGGTATTTCAAGACCTGGATGATCCGTATTCTGATCAATAAATGCAAGGATATCCTGCGCTCAGGGAGACGGATGATCTGTGTGGAAGAACTGCCGGAACAGGCAGCGAAGGATACAGTGGAGGCAGAGGCAAATTTGGAATGGAAGGAAGCCCTGTGGGGACTGGATGAAAAATATCGTCTGATCGTGGTGCTGTTCTATGCGGACGGACTGCGGACAGCAGAGATTGGAAAGCTGTTGCAGCTGCCGGACAGTACGGTACGCACAAGGCTTGCCAGAGGACGGGAGCAGTTGGCAAAGTATTATGCGGAGACAGAGGAAGGAGGCGGAAGAAAATGAGACGAATACAGGAAATAGAAATAGAACTTCCACAGATCGTGTTGGAGCGGGCAGATGCAGCCTATGCACAGATCAGACAACATGCAGCGCAGGAGAGTCCTGCGGGCAGGAGAGTCAGAAGCTTTCCCCGGGCAGCAGGCATCCTGTTGGCGGTAGTAATACTTTCCGCCACAGCTGTCTCGGCCGCTGCCGTCGGAATCGTTGGTTACCGTAGGTACATGGCGGAACGCATGACAGACATTGGTACCGAGGAGTTGGGGCATTTGGAGATGGTAGCGGAGCAGGGCAATGTCACAGCAGAATTCAGTAGAGAGTTGACAGCGAGAGAACGGACCATTTATGAGCAGCTGACAAGAGAATACGAAGCGGACGGCAAATATCCGGCGGGACAGATCCGGGAACTAGCCGAAGACGAGAACTATTCCGGCACTGGTGTGGCAGTCCGAAGTACTCCCGGAGAAGAATACGGTTGTCTGATCTATCTGCCGGATACTGTGCTCACAGAGGAAGAGTGGCTGGAGATTATAGAGTATCTGCATAAACTGGACTACAGCCTTCGGGAAAAACTATGGCAGCAGAAGTATTCCGAGGTTTCCTATTTTGACAGATATGAACAGATGACGGATGCGGAGATTGATGAATTATATGCCTTACTGGCTTCTGCACCAGTAGATGTATGGGGAACAGACAGTCGTAACCTGACAGCAGAGGAACAGAGCCGCTATGAGCAATGGACGGAAAAGTATGAAGTGGAAAATGCCTATACAGAGTCACCAATTAAGGTCATAACTGATCCGGAAGAATATGATGGACAGGAGCTTGCCTATTGCATCAGTGATGCGATGTTCTATGAGCCGGAGCGTGAGCTGACGGATGAGGAAATGCTGCAGCTGATCGATCTGGAGCACAAAAACCAATATATCTTTGAAAGGATCGGCCGGGAGATCGAGTGCGGAAAACGGGCAGGATGGCCACAGACATATCATTTGCAATAGAAAAGATACTTGACAATAGAGACCACATGCTGTAGTCTGTAGTTAGACCACAACATGTGGTCTCTATACTTTTGCAAAAGTAAACGTGAAATATCAAAATTGATGTCATCAGGAAAACAGTAGTAGGAGGAAACAACATGGCAGAGATTCAGTTAGGTGTGGTCGAGGCGTGGTATGCAGATATCATCTGGGAGCACGAACCGGTGTCTTCTTCGGAGCTGGTGAAGCTGACGGAGGAAGCATTTCACTGGAAGCGCACCACGGCGCATAATGTGCTGCGCAGACTGTGCGATAAGGGGCTGTTTCGCAATGACAACGGAACGGTGACTTCCCTGATCTCCAGGGATGAGTTCTATGCGATGCAGAGCAGACAGTTTGTGGAAGACACCTTTGAGGGGTCATTGCCTGCGTTCCTTGCCGCATTTACGAAAGATCGTGCGCTGACCGCGGAAGAAGCTGCGAAGATCCGTAAGATGATCGATGAGGCAGAAGGGGGAAAAGAATGAGCCGCATATTTTCAGATGTATTACAGATGAGTATTGTCGCGGCATGGATGATCCCTATCGTAATGGTGTTCAGACTTTTGCTGAAACGGGCACCGAAGTGGGTGAATCTTGTGCTGTGGGGGCTTGTGGGACTGCGGCTGGTGTGCCCTTTTGTGCCGGAGAGCCGGTTCAGTCTGATGCCGAAGCTGCCGATATTGTCGGGCTATTTGTACGGAAATATGATAGGCAATTCGGCAGGAAATGCGTTCAGGGCTGATACGCTGCAAAGCGGGACTAATTTTTCCAACAATATTTCCCAGACAGCTTTAGACGGCAGCATGGGCGCAGCCGGATCCGGCATGGGCGGAGTGTTCGGAATTACCGGAAGTGGAATGGGAGCATTTGGAATAGGAGTGTGGAGGATACCGGAACGGCTATTATCCATATTCACCATTCTCTGGCTGGCAGGTGTGATCCTTTTTACAGGTTATGCGGTATACAGTTACGTCAGGGTGCGGAGGCAGGTAGCGGAAGCTATGTGGCTGAGGGAGAACCTGTGGATCTGTGATGAGGTAAAATCTCCTTTTATCCTGGGACTGCATAAGCCGAAGATCTATCTGTCCTCCAGCATGGACGAAGCGCAGTACCCTTACGTCATTGCTCATGAGCAGGCGCATCTGAAACGGGGCGACCAGTGGTGGAAGCCGCTCGGATTTCTGATCTTAGCGATTCATTGGTTCAATCCTTTTGTCTGGGCAGCGTACATCCTGTTCTGCAGCGATCTGGAACTGGCATGCGATGAGAGCGCGGTGAAGAAGCTGAATCCTCAGGAGCGAAAAGACTATTCCTATGCACTGCTTTCCTGTAGTATACAAAGGCGGCTGGTGACGGTATGCCCGTTGGCCTTTGGAGAAGTTGGGGTGAAAAAGAGAGTGAAAGAGATATTGAATTATAAGAAGCCGACCTTTTGGGTGGTGCTTGCCGCGGTGGCGGTCTGTGTGATCGTAGCGGTATGTTTTCTGACGAATCCAAAGCAGGGGACGACAACCACAATCCTGCTGACGAATGAGACCGGAAAGAGCGAAAACGGTGTGGATGCCGGGAATGTCGCAAGCGCAGACGAAGTCAATGCACAACAGGAGACGGACACCGCATTGCAGGAGGCGCTGGATAAACAGAGAGAACGGGCAGAGGCGGTGAAGGAAGCAAGTGCGGCAGAGCAGGAGAAACAGGCAGCGGAGAATCCTGCCGGCTGGGTTCCGATGCAACAGAATGGTAATACTACGACATGGATGAATATGCAGGACGGTGCAACCGCCGGTTTTGTAACGGGAAAGGGAGATGCAGCGTATGCGCAGGTAAAGCTTGGTGATACGACTCTGTTGTTATTGTCGGACGGGATTTATCAGGACGGAGAGCATACCTATGCCATGTACTGTGATGTCTACGGCGTCGGAGAGGATGGAACACCGGTGCAGATCGGCGAGCTCCTAAGTGAGGGAACCGCATATCCGATCTGCGTCGGAATGTCTGGGTTCTACGTGACCTCCGGACACAGCATCGAAGTGTACAACCTTGATACCGCGACCGGACAGCTGGTACTGACCGGTTCCAATACAGAAAACTTTGACGAGAACGGCAATGAAACCTATTATCGGCTGGACAGCCGGGGACAGAGTGTGGAAAGTACTGAGGAGGAGTATCTGCAGGCATGGGATGCGTATGGAAAAGATGCGCAGCCGATAGAATTCACAACACCATAACAAAAAACTTATACACTTCTCAAAAACAAAATAAAATCATATACACTAAAAAGAATCCGAATGATCCTTCATCCGGATTCTTTTTATGGTTCTGTAAAAAAGTACCCAAAAATCATAATAAAAATCATCAAAATCAATGAATAAATATATTTTTTATGACAAAAACAGATACACAACTTCTTTTGACGAAATATTCGGAAAATGATAGATTGCATATTGTATAGAGTGTATAATTTTCTTTGGATATACACATAGATGCAAACGTTGAAAAGGAGATGCACCCTATGAAATCAAACAAAGAAAAGGTATATGACTTTATCAGACTTCATGCAGATGAAAAGGCAGACAGAGGAATATCCACCGCATACATAGCGGATGCCATGGAACTACAGCGAACGAATGTAAGCAGCATACTGAATCTTCTGGTACAGGAAGGCAGGATACAAAAATGTAACGGCAGACCGGTTCTCTATAAGGTTGGAAGAGAAGAAAGCACATTGGAAGAATGCTTTTCTGATTTGATCGGAGCGGACGGAAGTCTGAGGCAGACCATTCAGCTGGCAAAGGCAGCAGTACTCTATCCACAGCGAAGTCTCAATACGTTATTGGTGGGAGCCCGTGGAACCGGTAAGAGCCGCTTGGCACAAAGAATGTACCGTTTTGCGGTGGAACAGAAGATTCTGCCGGAAAATGCTCCGTTTCTTCACATCGATTGCCACGATTATGCAGCAGGCGGAGAAGTCAGTGCTGAGTCGGATGACAGCTGGAAACAGTCGGAGCAGGGCTTTGTATTTTTCGATAATATTCAGTTTTTAAGCCCGAGAGCCAGAAAAAGGGTGCTGGAGTATCTGCAGTCACCATCCAGAAAATATGCGGTGGCGGTAAGCTGTACAGACAAAGAACAGCTGTCGGATGAGTTCCTGGCAGAATTTTCAGTACAGTTACAGTTACCGACATTGTCGGAGCGGCCGCTGAGGGAACGGATGGAAATGATAAAACACCTTTTTTCCAAAGAGGCTGTGCGGATACAGAGACCGCTGATCGTCAGAGGAGATTTGATGACATGCCTGCTTTTCTATGAGTGTGAAGCAAATTATTATCAGCTCAAAGGAGATATCAAGATCGGCTGCGCCAATGCCTATGTGAGAGAATATGGGAAAACAGGAGATATTTCATTATTTATCAGCGATTTTTCCAATAATGTGCGCAAAGGCATGTTAAAGTACCGGAGAGAAGCAGAGGAGTTGATCGATTTTGAACAGAGATTCACGTTCAGCGGAAAAGAAATCCGGGTCAGCAGGCCGGAAGACGGAACACTATATGACAGAATCAGCCGGAAGGCAGCAGCATTAAAGGAGACAGGAATAGAGGAGGAAGAGATCAATCTTTTGCTGAGCATGGAGGTAGAAAGGACTTTTGATAAATATCGGAAAGCCCTGATACAGGATGTGACGGATAAAAAACAGTTGGAAATCCTGGTGGAAGAAAAGCTGATCAATATTGTGGAAGCATTTTTGCAAAAGGCAAAGGAACAGCTGAAACGTAATTTCTCTCCGTCTGTACTATATGGGCTGTGCCTTCATCTCAATGCAGTGATTACGGGAAAAAGAGAAAAAAGTGCTCCGGACAAAGAAAGTATTGCAGAAATACTGGTATATCACAGAGCAGAATATCTGCGAAGCGAAGAACTTGCAGAACAGATCAAAGCAGAATACGCAGTGGAATTGTCCATGGAAGAAATCTTACTTCTCACAATGTTTTTGTGCTATCAAAATGAGGAAAAGACGGAAAATGCAAGACCGGTATTGATATTTGCATTCTACGGTGTGGGAATAGCTTCCTCCATAGCACAGACGGTCAGTAACATGACAAAGCTGGATAATATTTTTTCTTATGAAATTACCAGTGAGAGAGCCTCCGCAGAGGTATATGGGACACTGAGAAATTTCCTGAAAAAAGTGCAGCAGGGCAAGGGAATTCTGGTCATCTATGATAGTAGTTTTTTGGGAGAAATGCTTCTGGAGATAGAAAATGAACTGGAAATTCCAATCCGGCAGGTCAGAGTTCCGGTAACTACACTTGGAATTGAGCTTGCAAGGCGGACCCTTACAGAAAATGATCCCGACAAGATATTGCAAAGCACAGTGGAGAGTATAGATGGTCTGGACTGTTACAGAAAATACATTGTAACGCTCTGTACCACCGGGAAAGGCGGGGCAGAGGAACTGAAACGTTACATCGAAAAATATGGACAGTTGGAAGATACAGAGGTGATCCCGATGTCGGTTACAGACAAAGAACTGTTGCGTGATAACCTGAAACACCTGATGACCACGGGAGTGGTTCAGTGCATTGTGGGAACCTATGATCCGGGAATGTTTGCAATTCCCTTCCTGCCGATCAGTGAAGTATTCGGAGCCAGAAAAGAGAGTCTTCCAAGATTGCTCCGACTGGAAAAAGAGGCAAAAGCAAAGATAGATTATGATGCAATGTTTGCATATCTGGGAGAACAGCTGACACACACCGATATTGAAAAGCTGAGAAAAATACTGCCGGATATTATGAAAGAAATCAATGCGGCGCTTAGGGAGTTATCTTTGGATGCGGAAGCCGGCTTGTTGATTCATATTTCCTGTTGTATTGACAGGCTGCTTGCAAAACAGGAAGTTGCCACAAATCCCAGAAAAGCAGCAATATTGCTTCAATATGACAAGGAATTTAAAAAACTGCTTAAAATAGTAAAACCGTTGGAAAAGACATTTCATGTCATTATCAATGATGATGAGATAGCAAATATTCTGACGATCATATATCAGCTCTAAGAATAGGAGGTTACAAAATGGAAGAAAATATGCAGGAAAAGCTGGAAGAAATCGCGATGATGATCATAGCCAATTCCGGACAGGCAAGATCAGATGCCTTCGCTGCACTGCAGGAGGCGAAAAAAGGAAATTTCGAAGACGCAGAGAAACTTCTGAAGGAGGCAGAAGAGAGTCTTCAAACAGCACATGAATCTCACAGAGAACTGTTGAAAATGGATGCGTCCGGAGAAGTGACGCAGGTAAGTATTTTATTGTGTCATGCGCAGGATCATCTGATGGGAAGTGCACTGGCACTGGATTTGATCCGGGAAATGATCGTTTTATATCAAAAGTAGGGAAAAGCAAGGAGGAATCGTATGGAACGAAAAGTATTATTGATCTGCGCAGGTGGGATGTCTACCGGAATTCTGATGCGTAAGATGGAAAAATATGCAGAGGAACAGGGAATTTCTCTGAAGATCGAAGCAGTGGGAATGTCAGCATATGAAGATGTGTACAAAAATTATGATGTCATTCTGTTGGGACCGCAGGTATCTTATAAAAAGGGTGAGATCGAGCAAAATACGCAAAAACCTATTGCGGTGATTCCGGCATATGATTATGCAATCGGTAATGTGGCCAATATTATGAAGCAGGTGGAAGACTTGTATCAATAAGTCTGCAAAACGTAAAAAGAAGGTATTTCAACAGGGAAGGAGTAAAGGTATGGCAAATTTTTATGAAAGCAAGCCCATGCAATGGGTGAAAAAAGCAGGGGAAAAAGTAGTGGGAAATAAGGGAATACAGGCGATTTCCTCCGGTATGATGATGGTAATGGGTGTAATATTGTTGGGAGCGGTATTCCAATTACTGGCAGTCATATTACAGACGATCGGTATTATCGATCAGAGTTCCGGAATCTATAGTGCACTTATGGTGCCGTATAAGGTGTCTATGGGATTTATTTCGCTGTATGTAGCTTTTACCATTGCCTATTCTTATGCAAAGTCTTTAAAAATGCAGGCGCTGATGGCAGGACTGAATTCGATTCTGATCTTTTTGATTGCAGCCGCGCCGATCAAAACAGTAGATCTGGCCGGGGAAGCGGGCGGAACTTTTACCGGAATGGATACCATGGCGCTTGATGCGAAGGGTATGTTTGTAGCCATTATTGTAGCGCTGACCAGCGTACAATTGACACATTTTTTTGAAAAGCATCATCTGGTTATCAAGATGCCGGATGCGGTTCCGGAATTTCTGCAGGATACCTTCCGTTCTCTGATCCCTCTGGTAGTAAATGCGATTATCTGGACGGTATTGGGTTATGGCTGTGTGGCATTGACACAGACAGCGCTTCCGGTACTTATTACCGGTCTGCTGGGAATGCCGCTGGCAGTACTGACAAGTGTTCCCGGAATTATTATTATCGTAATCATTGCCAGTCTGTTATGGACAATGGGTGTACATGGAACAGTGGCGGTATATGCGGCAATCGCAGCACCGTTAATGCAGTATTATGCAACCAACTATGCCAATCATGAGGCCGGTCAGGCGCTTGTATTTATGCCAATCGCGTTATTCGGTATTATCAATTGCTGTGGCGGAACCGGCAATACACTGGCGCTCTGCGTGATGGGATTATTCTCGAAATCCGAACAGCTGAAAGCAGTCAGCAAGGCAGCAATCGTGCCCGGTCTGTTTAATATTAACGAGCCTGTGATCTTCGGTTATCCTATTATGTATAATCCGATCATGTGCATTCCCTTTATCCTGAACCCTGTAATTACCATGATCATCTGTTATTTTGGATATATGATAGGATTTTTCAAACCGGCTTACATTTCCATTACGGCGAACCTTCCGGTTGGATTTGCACAGTATCTGACGACTTTGTCCTGGACCAATATCTTTATTCCGGTGATTGCATTTGCGGTAGCGTTTGCATGCTATTGGCCGTTCTTCAAAGTATATGAAAAGGAACTGGTAGCAAAAGAAGCACAGGCAAAGGAAGAAAAATAATGGAAGAAAAGCAGAAAATATTTCCACCGGGATTTCTATGGGGCGGTGCCGTGGCAGCCAATCAGGCAGAAGGTGCCTGGCAGGCGGACGGGAAAGGAGATTCTGTAGCGGATCACATTACTGCGGGGACAAAAACGTCCCCGCGGCGATTCACGGAACAGATCCGCCCTGAGGAGAACTATCCAAGTCACGAAGCTATAGATTTCTATCACAGATATGAGGAGGACATTGCACTATTTGCGGAAATGGGATTTAAAGTATTCCGGATTTCGATTGCATGGACCCGTATTTTTCCCAAAGGTGATGAGATATCGCCCAATCGTGCTGGGATTGCGTATTACAGGAAAGTATTTGAAACCTGTAAAAAATACGGAATAGAACCGTTAGTTACCTTGTCTCATTATGAAATGCCTTATTATCTGTGCGAACATTACGGCGGCTGGACCAACCGACAGACGATTGCATTTTTCCTGCGGTATTGTGAGACGGTATTCAGAGAGTATCAGGATCTGGTTCATTACTGGCTGACATTTAATGAAATGAATACACTGGTCAGCCGTTTCGGAACGCTCCTTGCAGGGGGCATTTTACCCGAGGACGGAGAAGACTTGTTCGGGAGAAAACGACTGGGATCCCCCGAGACCGCGGCAGAAAAGAGTCGCAGATTTACTGCATTGCATCATCAGTTTCTGGCCGGTGCACAGGCAGTAAAAATGGCACACGAGATCAATCCCGAAAATAAAGTGGGATGTATGCTGTCTGCGGCCGGTGTATATCCATATACTTGTAGTCCGGAAGATGTATTGGAAGCACAGGCACAGATGGAACGCAGCAACTGGTTGTGCGGAGATGTGTGCGTAAGAGGAGCATATCCTTATTTTGCGGAACGCTTTTTTAGGGAAAATGGGGTACAGATCCGAAAAGAGGCCGGGGATGATGAAATATTGAAGAATGGAAAAGTGGATTTCTTAAGCTTCAGTTATTACAGTTCCCGTTGTGCCACGGCAGATCCGAAAGTGATACAGACGGCGGGGAATATGATGCTTGGTGTGCCGAATCCCTATCTGGAAGCAAGCGAATGGGGATGGATCATTGATCCTAAGGGATTACGTTACCTCCTGAATGAACTGTACGGCAGATATCAGATTCCGCTGATGGTCGTAGAGAACGGACTGGGAGCGGTGGATCGTGTGACAGAAGACGGACAGATTCATGATGATTACCGGATTGCTTATTTAAGCGAACATATCAGACAGATGTGGGAAGCAGTAAATGATGGTGTGGAGTTACTGGGATACACTTCGTGGGGATGTATCGATTTGATCAGTGCAAGCACCGGTGAAATGAAAAAACGCTATGGCTTTATCTATGTGGACAAAGACGATAAAGGAAAAGGAACCTTGGAACGAAAGAAAAAAGATTCCTTTGCCTGGTATCGGGAGTGCATCAGGACGAACGGAGCCAGCGTACTTTCCACGAATAAAAAAGAGGATAAATTATGACAAAAAAACAGGTTGAGATTGTGAATAAGACAGGACTGCATGCCAGACCGGCTTCTGATTTTGTACTGGAAGCCAAAAAATATGAAAGCAAGATTACGATTTGCAGGGAAAACGGAGTACCGGTGAATGCAAAATCCGTTGTACGGATTCTGGCGGAAGGAATCGGACAGGGAACCAAAATAGAGATTGCTGCGGAAGGCACAGATGAAGAGCAGGCGGCAGCGTCTCTTGCAGCCTTGGTGGAAAGCGGATTTGGAGAATAAAGGCGGTAAATGTGTATGGAAGAAAGATTACAGGGAAATCCGGTATCTGAGGGAATTGCTTATGCGAAATCTTATATCTACATTCCCGGTACACTGACAAAGGCTCCGGAATTTTTTCCCAAGGGTCAGGAAGAGGAAAAATATCGGGAATTCAGGGAATCCTGTGAAAAGGCAGACAGTGAACTGGTGACATTGTACAACGGTATGTGTAAAGAGGATCCGGATAAGGCAAAAATCTTCAGTGCACATCGGGAATTACTTCAGGATGAAGAAATCCTTGATGAGATCCGGGAGACAATCTGTGAGGAAAGCATGAATCCGGACAGCGCGGTCAGTAAGGTGTATACAGAATTTGCAGAATTGTTGTCCGGTGTGGAGGATCCGTTGATTGCCGAGCGCGCGGCGGATCTTAGAGATGTCAGAGACCGGCTGCTCCGGATTCTGTCGGGGCAGGAAACGTCTAAGCTGTCTTCGTTTTCGGAAGATGTAATTCTGGTAGCCCATGACCTATTACCCAGTGATACGGCCACCATGGACAGAAAACATATCAAAGGAATCCTGACGGAGGTTGGCGGAGTGAATTCACATTCCGCAATCCTGGCAAGAAGTTACGGAATTCCTGCAATTCTGGGAGTTCCGAATGTTACGGAAAAAATTCCTACAGATACTATGCTTGCCATGGATGGTTTGACCGGAGAAATATTTGTCACACCGGGAGAAGAATGTATTCGCGATATCAGGGAAAAACAGACATCTTTTTTCCGCAAAAAAGAAGCAGAAAAAAATTTTTTAAACAAACCTGCAATTATGAAGGACGGAACAGAAATAAAGATAGGAATCAATATCGGCTCGCAGGAATTTGATGTTCCGACAGACCGGTACGATTTCATCGGCTTGTTCCGTACAGAATTTCTTTATATGGAAGGGAAGGAACTTCCGGGGGAAGAAACACAATTTGAAGCCTATAGGCAGGTTGTGCAAAAGGCAAAAGGACATCCGGTTACTTTGCGGACACTGGATATCGGCGGAGATAAGACATTGCCCTACATGGAATTGCCAAAAGAGGACAATCCTTTTTTGGGGAAAAGAGCAATCAGGCTTTGTTTTGTGGAAAAAGAGTTATTTTTAACGCAACTGCGTGCGGCACTGCGTGCTTCTGCTTACGGACCTCTGCAAATCATGTTTCCGATGGTCGGGAGTCTGGAAGATATTCGCAAGGCAAAAGAGTACCTGAATCTGGCAAAAGAGCAGCTGAAAGAGAGAAAGCAGCAGTTTGATGAACAGATCCGAATCGGTATTATGATAGAGATTCCCGCGATTGCCCTGATTGCAGATCTGGCGGCGGAAGAGGTGGATTTTGCAAGCATAGGATCCAATGACCTGACGCAGTATTTGTCGGCTGCGGATCGGATGAATCCGGAGGTGGCCGCTTATTACAAAAGCGATTCTACGGCAATGCTTCGGCTGCTGCGGTTTGTCTTTCAGGAATTTTCCAAACGTGGAAAAGAAATCTCCGTCTGCGGAGAAATGGCAGGGAATCCGGAGACCGCCCAATTGCTGGTGGGACTGGGAGCGAGAAAGCTGTCTATGAGTAGTGGAAATATCGCCGGTGTAAAGGCAAAACTGGCTGAATGTACGTTGCAGGAGCTGACAGCTTTGGCAGAGAAAAAACTATGAACCCTCTTGACAAAAAAATGAAATGTGTTTATATTCATAACAGTGTTATATAACGCTGTTATGAATATTTTTTTGGAGGAAAAAGTGACAAAACCAATCGAAGGAGTTTCAGAGAGAATTCTCGCCTGTGCCAGAGAAGAATTCCTGGAGAAGGGCTATTCCGAAGCGTCGCTTCGCACGATTGCAGCCAAGGCAGACACTACTACCGGATCCATCTATTCCCGGTTTGGGGACAAGGAAGGATTGTTTTGTGCGATTGTGGAACCGGCGGCGGAAGGGCTGACGCAGATATTCCTTAAGACCCAGGAGGCGTTTCATGCCAGAGAGGCAGAGGAACAGCCGAAGGTAATGGAGGATTATGTGGTAGGCGGTATGGATGAAATGCTTGACTATGTCTATGATCGGTTCGATGATTTCCGGTTACTGCTGGATGCCTCTTACGGTACCAAGTATCAGGATTTCGTGGAACATCTGGTGGACATTGAGACGGAGTATACCTACAAGTATATGGAAGCCACACAATTCCTACAGGAAGACAGCATGATCACCGAGGAGTTCCTACATATCATGTCGAGAGCCATGTTTGACAGTATGTTCGAAGTCGTCAGACACCGCATGGACAGGGATACTGCCAGAAAATATCTGCATATGCTGGAGAAGTATCACTACGGCGGATGGGGAGCCATCATCAAGCTGGGGTGAAGCATAAGATAAGACTGCTATGGAAGATTACGGTAGCAGTCTATCTTAAAAACCGACGGTTAGTTGAAACTAATTATCAATAAGCGGTGTTAGATAGGAAAGACAATAGAGCCTCAAATGTCCGGAAAAGAGAAATGATGAAAAGCAGGGCAAAATGAAAAGAAATTCTAGAAATTAAAGAGTTACATTAAATCCAAAAAATTAATTTAAATCAAAGGGAAAGAGGGAAAGATCACATGAAAAAAGAAAGCTCTATGCAGAAGCTGTTCGCTTATGCGGGCAACTACAAGTACCTGACCATTGCGTCATGGATTCTGTCCGCGGTCAGTGCACTGATTGCATTACTGCCGTTTTATGATATCTGGCGGATCATGCAGGAGGTTGTACTGGCAGCGCCGGATTACAGCAAGGCGCAGAATCTGTCGGGGCTTGGATGGAGTGCCGTGGGATTTGCACTGCTTTCCATGATCATTTATATCTGCGCACTGTTGTGCTCCCACATTGCAGCCTTTCACGTACAGGCGAATATGCGGAGCACCCTGATGCGTCATATTCTGACGCTGCCCATGGGATTCATGGACAGTGAGGGCAGCGGTAAGATCCGTAAGATCGTCAACGAATCCACCGCAGCCACTGAGACCTACCTGGCGCATCAGCTGCCGGATAAAGCTGGAGCGGTGGCAACACCTGTGGGACTGTTGCTTTTGCTGGTAGTATTTGACTGGAAACTGGGCTTATTAAGTCTGGTGCCTGTAGTATTTGCTTTTCTCATCATGGGAGCCATGACCGGCCAGCGTATGAAAGACAAGATGGAAGAGTATCAGAATGCGTTGGAAGAGATGTCCAGCGAGGCGGTGGAGTACGTCCGCGGTATCTCGGTGGTCAAGACCTTCGGACAGTCGGTCTTTTCCTTCAAGCGTTTCCAGACTTCGATTAAGAAATATGAAAAATGGACCATCGCATATACGAAAGATCTGATGTGGCCCATGGTCGGTTTCACTACATTGATCAATGCCATTTTTGCGATTCTCATTGGCGCTGCCTATTGGTTCGGCGGAGCAAACGGTGATCCGGAAATACTGATCAATCTGCTGTTTTACATCATCATTACCCCCGTGCTGACTGTGACCCTCGGTAAGATCATGTACGGCGGCGAGAACCAGATGATCGTGGAGGATGCTCTGAAGAGAACGGACGGCATCTTAAACAGAAAACCTCTGCCGGAGGCAACGACGAAGCAGGAGATTCCGGAATATTCCGTGGCGTTGCAGAACGTATCCTTCCGTTATGAAAATGCCGAGCGCGATGCCCTGCATCAGATCAATCTGGATATCAAAGAAGGAGAGCATGTCGCTTTCGTAGGGCCTTCCGGCGGTGGTAAGACGACGCTAGCCAGTCTGATCGCCCGTTTCTATGATGTCACCGAAGGGAAAATCAGCATCGGCGGCGTGGATGTAAAGGACATTCCTTCCCGGCAGCTGATGGATATGGTGTCCTTCGTATTTCAGGACAGCAAATTGCTTAAGATGTCCATTTACGATAATGTCCGCATGGGCAAAAAGAATGCCACCAGAGAAGAAGTCATGGAAGCTCTGAAAAATGCCCAGTGTGAGGACATTATTGCAAAGCTGCCGGACGGTGTGGATACCGTCATCGGAAGCCAGGGTACTTATGTATCCGGAGGTGAGGCACAGCGCCTGTCCATTGCGAGAGCGATGTTAAAAAATGCACCGATCCTGATCCTGGATGAAGCTACCGCTTTTGCTGATCCGGATAATGAGGCGAAGGTACAGCAGGCATTTACGAAGCTTTCCGCAGGCAAGACCGTGATCATGATCGCACACAGATTGTCCTCGGTTGTGGATGCCGACCGCATCTGTGTGTTGAAGGATGGCGGAATTGTGGAACAGGGAAACCATGAAATATTGCTGGAACAAAACGGACTGTATGCCCATATGTGGGAAGAGTACAATAAATCCGTCAGCTGGAAAGTAGGAAAGGGGGAGAAATAGAATGAGTAGCTTACAGGCAAAATTGCAGCATAAATACGCGCTTTCCGAAAAAGGTGCGAAGGATATGATAAAGGCATTTGTATCCGTAACATGTTCCGATCTGGTGTTGATGTTCCCGGTATGGATGCTGTATTTTCTGGTAAGAGATTATTTACAGGGCACCATGGCAGGCAGAGGTGTTTTCTACATTGTGGGCTGCGTACTCTGTCTTCTTCTGATCGCGCTGACAACGTTGGTGCAGTATCGTGCCACGTTCCTGGCAACTTATGTGGAGAGCGGCGTGCGCAGAATTGCTCTGGCAGAGCAGCTGCGTAAGATCCCGTTATCCTTCTTCGGAAAAAAAGATCTGTCCGATCTGACAAGTACCATTATGGCGGACTGTGCCACCATGGAGACTGCATCCTCCCATTTCATTCCGGAACTGGTTGGTTCCTGTATCTCCACCACACTGATCGCTGTGGGTACCTTTTTCATGAACTGGAGAATGGCAATCGCAGCACTGTGGGTACTGCCTGTGTCTTTCCTCATTGTGGGATGTTCCGGCAGGGTACAGAAGAGCTTAAGTAAGAAGCAGATGAAATTAAAAATGGACTGCGCGGACGGCATTCAGGAATGCCTGGAGACCGTACGTGACCTCCGGGCCAACAATGCCCAGGCTGAGTACATGGAAGGCTTAGAGGGCAAGATCCGTGCCGTGGAAAAACATGCACTGGTGACGGAGCTTGGTACGGCAGTCTTTGTAGGCGGTGCCCAGATGATCTTAAAGCTTGGCATCGCTACCGTGGCATTGACCGGCGGTGTGTTGTTAGTAAAGGGAGAGATCGACATCCTGACCTTCTTCGTATTCCTCCTATTGGTATCCAGAATGTACGATCCCCTGCAGGTGGCACTGCAGAATCTGGCAGCTATTATCAGTACCAGTGTGCAGTGTGACCGTCTCGACGAGATCCTGTCCCATGAGATCCAGACCGGTGCCGACACCATGGATCCTAAGGGGTATGACATTGCATTTTCCAATGTGGGATTCTCCTATGATAGTCAGAATACCGTACTGCGCGATGTCACTTTCACGGCAAAACAGGGCGAAGTGACCGCATTGATCGGACCTTCCGGCGGCGGTAAGACCACCGTGTCCAGATTGGCTTCCCGGTTCTGGGATATCAATAAAGGTAAGATCACCGTGGGCGGCATGGACATCTCCACCATTGATCCGGAGACCTTGATGTCTCTGTACGCTATCGTATTCCAGGATGTGACGCTGTTCAATAATACGGTGATGGAAAACATCCGTATCGGCAGGCAGAATGCTACGGACGAAGAAGTGCTGGCTGCAGCAAAACTGGCGCATTGCGATGAGTTCGCGGAGAAGCTTCCAAACGGCTGGCAGACTATGATCGGTGAGAACGGTTCGGAACTGTCCGGCGGTGAGAGACAGCGGATCTCCATTGCCAGAGCCTTTTTAAAGGATGCTCCCATCATCCTCATGGATGAGGCAACCGCTTCTCTGGATGTAGATAACGAGACACTGATTCAGGAATCCCTTTCCAAGCTGATCCGCAATAAGACGGTTATGATCATTGCGCACCGCATGCGTACTGTGGCAGACGCAGACAAAATCGTTGTATTGAAGGATGGCGTGGTGGCAGAGCAGGGAACGCCTGCCGAACTGGAAGCAAAAGACGGCATTTACCGGCATATGAAAGCCACTCAGATGGAGGCTGCCGGCTGGAAGTTGTAATCGTAATTCCACCATAGAAAGTCAGCGAGACTGCTTGCAGGCAATATAAAGCTCCAAAAATCCGGGATAGTTCATCTCCCGGATTTTTAGTATTTAAGGTAATAATGATATGAAATACATGCATAAAGCTTGAAAAAAAGATTTGAGTATGTATAATTGTCAAAGAAACACATGCGTAGGAAATGAATAACGAAATCAGGCATGTATGCCGGCAGGGAAAACACATGCGTAGAAAGCGAAAAACGAAATCAGGTATGTATGCCGGCAGGGAAAACACATGCGTAGAAAGCGAAAAACGAAATCAGGTATGTATGCCAGCAGGGAAAACACATGCGTAGGAAACGAAAAATGAAATCAGGCATGTAGAGAATAAAAAACACAAAATTGCGAGGAATACCATGAAATTAGAAGCAATGAAAAAAGACGATTTTTACCGGCAGATGTTCAAACTGACCATCCCGATCATTATACAGAATCTGCTCAGTGCAGCGGTGAATTCCGCGGATGTTATTATGTTAAACTATGTGGGACAGTCCGCAATATCCGCAGTATCCCTGGCGTCAAATTTTTCGAATGTCCTGTTTATGGTATATTACGGACTGGGGACGGGAGCCACTCTTTTGTGCGCCCAATATTATGGAAAGGGGAACCTGGAAGCAATTCATACGGTAGAAGGAATCACACTTCGTTTCTCTATGGCAATCTCAGGTATTGTTGCGCTGATTGCATTTTTCCTCCCTCAAAAGATGATGCTTCTCTTTACTCCTGATCAGGAGCTGATCACCATCGGCGCCTCTTATCTGCGGATCATGGGCATCACATACCTGTGCTGGGGCATCACGGAAGTATATCTTGCCATTCTGCGAAGCGTAGGTCGTGTGACGGTCAGTATGGCGTTGAATATGCTGGCTTTCGTATTGAATGTCATTCTGAATGCCACATTTATCTTCGGACTGTTCGGCATGCCGAAGCTGGGAGCTACCGGTGTCGCCATTGCCACAGCACTGTCCCGACTGGTGGAACTGGTGGCATGCGTCATTGTATCTTCCTTGAGCAAAAATGTAAAACTGCATCCGAAGTACCTGCTCGTTCACAGTAAGGTGCTGACACAAGATTTCATGCGTCTGTCTCTGCCCGCACTTTGCAACGATGTGTCCTGGAGTGTGGCGTTTTCCATGTATTCCGTGATCCTTGGGCATCTGGGAACAGATGCGGTGGCTGCTAATTCACTGGTGGTCGTAGTGCGCAATATCGGTACGGTGTTCTGCTTTGCCATTGCCAGTGCAGGTAGCATATTGCTGGGAAATATTATGGGACAAGGCAATCTGGAGAAGTCGAAGAGTTACGCTTCCCGGATGTTGAAGATGACGGTAATCGCCGGAGCTATAGGCGGTCTGATCGTACTGGCAATTACACCCTTTGTGTTACGGTTTGCTACATTGAATGACACAGCCATGCATTATCTGAAATACATGCTGCTTATCAATACTTATTATATTATGGGCGCTGCCGTGAATACGGCGCTGATCGCCGGAGTATTCCGTGCCGGCGGGGATACGAAGTTCGGACTGATCTGCGATACGATCGATATGTGGTGCTATGCGATCCCTCTGGGATTCTTCGCCGCATTTGTACTGAAACTCCCGGTGCTGTGGGTCTATTTCCTGTTATGCACGGATGAATTCGTCAAATGGCCCTGGGTCATTAAGCATTACCGAGAGGGTAAATGGGCGAAGAATATTACCAGAGAAGAAGTATGATTCTAAGTTAAATTACATGGCCTTTTCCTGTTCTTCCTGAATCTCAGGGAAGACAGATAACATGGGCTTTACGTCTTCTTTTTTAATGATACGTGCCACGTAATTTTGCGTGATCTTCATTACTACGGGAGACAGGGCTATGACACCGATCAGGTTGGGAATCGCCATCAGACCGTTGAAGGTATCGGACAGATCCCAGGCCAGACCAAGGTTCATGGTGCAGCCGATGAAGATCATCAGTACGAACACTACCTTGTAGACAATGGTGGATTTCGTACCGAATAAATATTCACAGGCCTTGGATCCGTAGTGGCTCCAGCCCAGTACAGTAGAGAAGGCAAACAGCAGGATCGCAATGGCGATAAAGGCAGGGCCGAAGCTGCCGAATACGGTAGCAAAAGCCTGACCTACCAGAGCGGAACCGGACACATCCACCAATACGGCACCGGTGTCCAGATCGATCAGTCCGGAGGACAGAACTGCGAAAGCCGTCAGTGTACATACGACCATAGTGTCAGCGAATACCTCGAAGATGCCCCACATACCCTGACGCACGGGTTCTTTTACATTGGAACTGGAATGTACCATAACGGAGGAACCAAGGCCGGCTTCGTTGGAGAACACGCCGCGCTTCATGCCCCAGGTCAGAGCCAGCTTCACACCGGAACCTACGATACCGCCGCCCACGGCGCGCAGACCGAATGCTCCTTTGAAAATAGCGGTAAATACGGCACCCACGTGACCGATATTTGCAAAGAAGATTACCAGTGCACCGATGACATAAGCGATGGCCATAAAGGGAACCAGCTTCTCGGTAACGGCAGCGATGCGCTTTAACCCACCGACAATGACCAGTGCACCGATGATCACCAGTACGATGCCGGTTACCGTAGCGGGAATGGAGAAGGCGGAAGTCATGTTGGCTGCAATGGAATTGACCTGACTCATGTTGCCGATACCGAAGGAAGCCAGCAGGCAGAAAGCAGAGAACAGCACAGCAAGTACGGCACCGATGTGTTTGCAGCCCTTATAGGAGCCGAGACCGTCCTTCAGATAGTACATGGCACCTCCGCTCCATTCCCCTTTGGAGTTCTTGCGGCGGTAATAGATGCCCAGTACATTTTCTGAGTAGTTCGTCATCATGCCGAAGAAAGCTACAATCCACATCCAGAAGATGGCGCCGGGACCACCGGCTACCAGAGCACTGGCCACACCGACGATATTACCGGTACCGATGGTGGCCGCCAGTGCGGTGCACAGCGACTGGAACTGGGAAATGGACTGATCCCCAGCCTCCGTATGTTTCGTTACATGCTCATCGTGAAAGATGCCGCCCACCGTGTTTTTGAACCAGTGTCCCAGATGGGATAACTGGAAAAATTTCGTCAGGATCGTCATCAGAATACCGGTACCTACCAGCAGTACCAGCATGGGGACACCCCATACGAATCCATTAACGGCACTGTTCACATTCGTAATGAACTCTACCATATACATTTTCCTCCTTTGCCTGATCAGGCGTTCCGGCAACATAAAAAGCGCAGACATCCGAAGATGTCCACGCTGACATAGTTACCTAATCTGTATTTCGTTTCTGATTTTTCTCAGTATAACATATAGGAAAAGATGCCGCAAGAGAAAATTTTTCTCCCCCTCCTATTGACCTAAAGTTAGCTTTAGGTATTATGATAAAATCATCCCGTCAGAAACGTTTCTAACGGAAAAAAAGGTAAAAATAAGGAACGAAGCATAAGTTTTGAAAGGAGAAGCAAAATGTATCAGAATACTTTGACTTTAAATAATGGTGTGAAGATCCAGCAACTGGGACTGGGAACCTGGTTTATTCCCGATGACCAGGCGGCAGAGGCAGTAAAGGCAGCAGTGGCACTGGGCTACCGTCATATCGATACCGCACAGGCCTACGGCAACGAGCGTGGTGTGGGAGAAGGTGTGAGAACCTGTGGCGTACCCAGAGAGGAACTGTTCGTGGTATCCAAGGTGGCAGCAGAGCACAAGACTTACGAATCCGCATCCGCAAGCATCGACGAGACCCTGGCAAAAATGGGACTGGATTATCTGGATATGATGATCATTCACTCTCCCCAGCCCTGGGTGGAAGTCAACCAGAGTGAGAACCGTTATGTGGAAGGCAACAGAGCAGCCTGGAGAGCACTGGAGGACGCTTATAAGGCCGGAAAGCTGAAAGCAATCGGTATTTCCAATTTCCAGGTGGGAGACATTGAGAGCCTGCTGGAGACCGCTGAGATCAAACCGATGGTTAACCAGATCCTGTGCCACATCAGCAACACTCCGTTGGAACTGGTAGAGTACTGCCAGAAGAACGGCATTGCAGTAGAGGCTTATTCCCCTATTGCCCACGGAGAGATCCTGCATCAGCCCGAGATTCAGGCCATGGCAGAAAAATACGGTGTTTCCGTACCGCAGCTGTGCATCCGGTATACTTTGCAATTAGGCACCATCTCTCTGCCCAAGACCGGCAATCCAGAGCATATGAAGACCAATGCTGAGGTAGACTTTGAGATCAGCGCAGAGGATATGGAAGTCTTGAAGAACATCAAGCATATTGAAAGCTATGGCGCTAACAGCGGATTCCCCGTATATGGTGGAAAACTGTAAGACATTATCTGTCGTGGCTGTTGTCGTAGATGGGCTGGATCTCAGGGGGAAGATTATCGGGAAGCATGGCATGGATCCCGTCTTCCATAGCTTTCTCATAGTACCAGCATTTGAATTTCAGCATATCCAGAGTCTTTTCCAGCTGTTTCATTTCTTCTTCCACTGCGGCCTTGCGGGCTTCGAACATGGGCTTGCGGTCCGCATAAGTGGAAGGCCCTTCCTCCACCCACTCGAAGAACTGGCGGCTATTTTGCTCTGGCGATCTATACCTTTGAGCGGTCGCAGATTCTGGGAGGAGAGATGTTCGTGACGATCACTTTTTCCTGCATTGTGGGGGCAGCCTATCATGTGAAATTCGGTCTGGCAGAGTATGTATTCCTGCAGCTTGGCCGGGATCGTACAGCCAAAGACATGATGCTGGATCTTTCTTCTTTAAAAATTTTCGAATGATAGCTAAGGATTTTCTGAGAATTTCCGATATTCTTATATAGGAAAATACAGACACCATGGATGGATAAATAGCTACGGATGGCGGCCTCATGTGAGGCGACCATCCGTTTTTGCGTGAAGCGAGAACATCGCATGCCTGCATGAAGATTTGACGGGCATTGCGACAGGGCAGCAATCACTGCTCAGAGAGGGAGAGTACTATGGCAATAACAGGAATCGGCTACGGAAGGACATTTGTGTATGAGGCACAGAAGCGAGTAAATGCAGGGGATGTACAGAGTGCGCAGGGAAGTGCGACGGAGACAGCAGAATCCCGTTTCGCGGAGAGCATTGAGGAATTGGCAAAAGAAGACAACACCGTGAAGACTCCGGTGACCCGCGGCGTACAGCTGGCCCGCCATATCGAGGGAAAGGACAAGGTGCCCTATGGAGAAATGGCTGAGGACGGCGTCATTGAATACAACGGGGTGACCTTCGTCTGTGATTATGAGCACAACCGCCTGACACTGGGGGATACCACCAATAAAGAGGATTGCATTAATATTCCGTTGTCCGGCGGCGGAAGCCTGCTGGTGAACCGGGACAACATTGATGCCCTGTCCAAGGCCATCGGCATGTTCAGGCCGGAGGATGTGAAACGGATCCTGGAGGCGCTGGCAAAGGATAACAAGATCCAGCAGATGAAGAAAGAACTGGATGACATGGAGAACGGCGATGATGTGGATAACAGTGAGGAAGCATCGGAGACCGCCGACACGGACAAGGCAGCGGGAACGGATCCTTCCGGGACGGCCGGAGAGCCGGGAAAAGAGGATTTAAGTCTCATGGCACAGATCAAAGAGAAGATGCAGGAGATCTACGACAAGCTTCAGAACGGAGACACGGATACCAAGTTCCAGATCGGCAATCAAGAATTTACGATCAAGGAGTGGGATCATTTCTTAGAGAAATTCGACAGTGTGCAGGATGCCATCCGGGCGGCACTGGAGGAAAAAATCGAAAAGGAAAAGGTAGAACGGCTGGAAGAGAAACTGACAGGTATGTCGGAGACAGCAGAAGAGCCGGATGAGGTGGATAGTATCCTGGCCCAGAGTGTGAAAACCACGGAAGAGGGCAGTGACCCTAAGACCTGGTATATCACCTGCTTTAGCGAAGATGGCATCTGGTGTAAGAAATTCACCGAAGGACAGGAAGGAGAGGATCTGTGGCGTATGGAATTTACGGATCCTTCCCAGTACCAGAAGGTGTTAAATTATTTACAGAGCTTCGCAGAGGGGGAAGAAGTTCCGCATGCAGAGGAAGAGGACTTCTGGAGAAGATTCCTTGAGGAAGACGCACGGTAGATCTGGCGTCAATCAGGATTTTTCCGATATTCCCGAGGAGACTTTCCGTAAACTTTTTTGAACAGGTCCTTAAAATAGTTGCTGTCGTTGAAGCCGTATTCCAGAGCAATATCCGTGATGGAACTGTTGGTGGTAAGAAGCGCCGTCTGGGCGTGTTTGAGCCGTACATAGTTTAAATATTCCTTGAAGCCCATACCGGTGATCAGCTTGAATTTTTTGCTGAAATAGGTGGGGCTTAGGGAAGCCACGGAGGAGACCTCTTCCAGTGTCAGTGGCTTGCGGAAATTGTTGTAAATGTATTTCGTGGCAAGCAGGATGTCCGCATCCCGGGAGTTCAGCAGATCCGGCTCCTTCTCATTCATGACGGAATACCGCATCAGCATGAGCAGAAGCTCTTCCAGATAGCATCGCTCAAAATGCTCAGAGTATTCATCGAACCGGGAATTCTCAGTGAGCATCCGGGTTAGCAGAGAGTGCAGATATTCCCGGTATACCGTAGGAACGCTGCCCATGAAGGAATGCAGCTGCAGCCCCTGCCCGGATATGGAAGTGAGGCTGTCGGCAGACCGGTCCGATAAATGCAGATATTCTTCTTTGAAATAGATCATCACGATCTCGCAGATCTCTCCGGCGGAATACAGAGAGTGATGCAGTTCCCCCGGAGCAATGAAGACCAGATCTCCGGCCTCCAACTGGTAGACCGTATCTTTTAGCAGGAAGCGGCAGCTTCCGGACCAGAGATAGAAAATTTCATAAAAGCTGTGATAATGATCGGGCTGCAGGGGAGAAAAATCACCTCTGCGGCCTTTTTCCACGGTGATCCGGTCAATATTTTTTCTACCCTGTTTACCTTTTTTCGTTGTGATATCCATAGCGTTCCCTCATTTCCGGTGTATCCCAGTGCTGCAGTCAGAATACCACAAAAAAACAGTATTTTCAACCAAAACAAGCTATAAAAACAGCAGTAAATATAAATTAATTACGCTATTATAATAACTGAAAAAGGAACCCGCCTCTTTCAAAAATACTTTTCTCTCTATCTCCCTCGGTACACTCCCCTCTCGCCGAGGGGAATTTTTTGCGCAAAAATCACGGAAAACAGGCAGTCTCGTTACAATGGATTGCGCATTTCCCAAAGGATTGTTACCATAAGGGTACAGATCGGCCGGCATACGGTGCTAAAGCAAAGGTGCTAAAGCAAAGGTGCTAAAGCACCTGAGGGTTTGCAGAGTACAGAAAGGTATAGGTATTTATATGGATAAGAAGAAAACGGGCAATCTGATCCGGGAAGCCAGACAGCGCAAAAATTATACCCAGAGTGAACTGGGAAGGATGTTAGGGGTGACCAACAAAGCGGTATCCCGGTGGGAGAACGGGGAAAGTTTCCCGGATATCGGCGTATTGGAGTCCCTGTCCCATCTGTTGGAACTGCCGATTCAGGACATTGTGATCGGAGAGCGGGCGGGAGACCGGGAGGAGGCTGTGACGGAAGTCGTGAGACTGGCAAAGCTCCAGGAGCAGCGGAAGCGTGAAAAGAGGCTCCTGTATCTGATTATGCTGGGGCTTTTGATCTATCACTGTGTCATCGGGATCTGTTTATTTTCCGGAAGAGGGTTGTTTGGGGGAAGAGATATTGCCTGCCAGGTGGCCGGAATCTCCATGGCGGGGACGCTGACGATGCTGGGGCTTGTATACCGGTATTTCGGAAAGGAAGAGGATGTGAAAATGATTCCCTCCAGTCAATTAAGCAGAGGACTTGGAATAGCATCCCTTGCGATGCTATTGTGGAGTGTTGGAATCATGTATTTAAGCTTCGGAATGGTCCGGGCAGGAAGTGTTCCCCTTGGTATGGAACTCAGCTCCCTGGGACCGTTTTTGAACAATCAGCTTTGTGCGGGCTATGCCCTGAATGTAATATTTCTGGCAGTGGAAATGTACCGTCTGCTCATGGAGCGGACGGTACTGCATCCGGGATGTGTGATCTCACCGGCGGTCATCTATCTGGATTTCTTTTACATAGACATTCTGGGCCGGATGGATACCCTGGACAGCGTCTGGAAGGCACTGGACAGAGGGACGGTACTCATATTGCTGGAGGCAGTGTCGGGAATTGTATTTCTGTTTATACAGTCCCACCGTTCTCGTTCTCACGCATCCGATAGCCCACACCAATCTCAGTGAAGACATACTGGGGCTGCGCGGGATTCTGTTCCAGTTTTCTGCGGATGTTCGCCATGTTGACCCGGAGAATCTGATTATTATTGTCCATATAGGGACCCCAGATGGCATTCATGATGTAGCTGTATGTCAGGACTCTGCCGGAATTTTCTGCTAAAAGTGTGAGCAGCTGGTATTCAATCTGGGTCAGGTGCACCTCTTCGCCCCGCAGGCGGATCAGTCGTTTCTCGAAATCAATCTCCAGATCCAGTGCCTTATATACATGACCGGGAGTCTGGGCGTGGCTGTGCCGCAGAGAAGTGCGGATCCTTGCCATGAGCTCGCCGGTGCCGAAGGGCTTCGTGATATAATCGTCCGCACCCAGATCCAGAGCGGAAACCTTTTCCTGCTCTTTGGTGCGGGCAGATATGATGATCACGGGAACATCGCTCCAGGAGCGCAGCTTTTGCAATACTTCCAGCCCATCCATGTCCGGCAGCCCTAAGTCTAACAGGATCACGTTGGGGCAGAAAGAAGTGCTGAGACTCAGTCCCTCTCTGCCGTTTAAGGCGTGCATGATCTTGTAGCCTTCCCGGTCCATGGTGGCGGTAATGAAATTACTGATACTTCTATCATCTTCGATTAAGAGAACTTTGATCTTATTCATATCTGAATCCATATCCTTTCTGGTATTTTCAACGGTTCTATCGTATGTGGTTGAGAGTACACTTATTTTTCCGAAGCGACATCTACCGACTTGGGAAGTGTGAAACAGAATTCCGCGCCATCCGCATGATTCCTGCCACTCAGCGTTCCGTGATGGGCGGTGATGATGGTCTTGCAGATGGACAGACCGATACCCATGCCCTTGCGGGAATCCGAGCTTCGGGAATTGTTGTAGGTACCCGTCTCGAACAGATTCTGTAATTTTTCTTCCGACAATCCTTTTCCGTAGTCCCGTACAATAAAAGAAACATGCTCCGGATGATCTTCCACGATGAAATCAATGGGCAGGATGCTTCCGGAATGAACGATGGCGTTTTCCAGCAGATTGATGGTGACCTGCTCAATCAGCACCGCATCCATGGGGATCATCAGAAATTCCTCAGGGATCTTGACCCGGATGGCGGCATCGGGATAGCGCTTTTTCAGCTTTTCCAAAGCTTCTCCAACCACTTCCTCCACCGGTTCCTCTGTGGTATTGATGCTTAAGCTGTCTCCCTGGATACGAGTGACGGACAGCAGATTTTCCACCATATTCAACAGCCAGTTGGAATCCTCATAGATATTGGTCATGATCGTACGCTGCTCGGTGGAGCTTAGATCGTTCTGACTTTCCAGAAACAGGGAGCTGTTGCCGATGATGCCGGTGAGCGGCGTGCGCAGATCGTGGGAGATGGCGCGCAGAAGATTCGCACGCATCTTTTCCATTTCGGCCTCTGCCAGCCGCTTTTCCCGCTCTGCGATCATCTCGGACTGGATGGTCATATGGGAGGTCATGGTACACAGGATCAGAGTGATCCCACTCATCAGCAGGAAGGTGATAGGGTAGCCGGTCAGAGTGAAATTAAGCTTATAATACGGATAGGTAAACAGATAATTGATCGCTATTACGGAAAAAAGGGTGCAGGCAATGCCGTAGCCGTAGCCCACCGTCCATCTGGCGATGATCACCAGTGCCAGAATGTAGAACAGTGCTACATTGGCATGGTTGTCCGGTACTATATGCTGATATAAAAAAGAGGCAAGAGTGGCGCACAGCATGCAGGCGGCACAGATCAGGATACTGATGGCGTGTCTGGTAAAGGGTGGTTTTAAGCGGAAGCTTTTCCGCGGTGATTTTTTATCGGAAAATGATCGGAACACGGTGTGATCCTCCATGAAATATTGTTAGTTGTTTTGTAAATTTATTATAACTATAGTACCATTACTTTGCAATGCAAGGTGTAAAGAAGTAGTTAAGGATATATGACAATCGGTATATTTTCCCCTAAAGCTGTGGCAAAAGGCAGGCAGGTATCCTCCGGAAAAGCTAAGACACAAAAAATAGGAACATATACTTTCGTTAGGTTGACATCAGGAAAAACATTAGATTAAAATGTAGTATGGTGGCGGTCCTGAAAGGGCGGACCGTCTATGTGGACAGGAGAGGAGTAGGTTATGTTTCTGACAGGATTGGCATTACTGCCGGCCATCGCACTGGTGGTATGGATCTACAGACAGGATAAGGTGGAGAAGGAGCCGAGGGGATTATTGTGGAAGATTTTCCTGTTCGGCGTGTTGTCCGTGATCCCAGCCATGATACTGGAAATCATTCTGGATGAAGTATTTCTGGTATTTGTGGATGCAGATACGCTGTGCTACGTGATCCTGGATAATTTTGTCGGGGTGGCACTGATCGAGGAACTTTGCAAGATGCAGGCGGCCAAATGGGCGGCATGGAAGCATCCGGCATTTAATTATAAATTCGATGCCATCGTGTACTGCGTGACTTCGGCATTGGGATTTGCAGCCATTGAAAATGTTCTGTATTGTCTGGGCGGTGACATTGGGACGGCAGTGACCAGAGCCCTGTTGTCCGTGCCTTCCCATGCCATCGATGGCGTGATCATGGGATATTTCTTCGGTGTGGCGAAGGAGGCAGAACTTGCAGGCGATAAAAAACGCAGGAAACGCTTCCTGAAGCTCAGCGTGTTCATGCCGATGATCGAACACGGTATCTATGATTCCGCATTGTCTCTGGATGCGGACTGGATCTTCGTTTTCTTTTTCCTGTTTGTGATCGTGGTGGATGTCTGGGCCTATAAATTTGTGAAAAAGCAGTCTGGGCAGGACCGGGAGCTGTCTGCATAAAGATTGCGTTAAGAACCCGTGAAAATTTTATAAATTCACGAAAAACGGTAGGATCGGGTCTTTGCTTCATGTTAAGATAAAGAAAACATAAAGAAAGGAAAGACCAATATTGAAGTTATTGAATCCAAAGATCCGGCAAAAATTTGCGGAATCCTTGAAGGCGGTCCTGCCGGTAGTAGGGATCGTGATCGTATTAAGCTTTACCATAGCCCCCATTACCTCCAGTATCCTGCTGTGCTTTCTGGTGGGGGCGGTGATGGTCATGGCCGGTATGATGTTTTTCACCCTGGGTGCGGAGATGTCCATGACCCCCATGGGAGAAAAAGTGGGTGCCAGAATGACCCAGAGTAAAAACATTCTGCTGATCGTAGTGTTATCTTTTCTGTTGGGAGTGGTGATCACCATTTCCGAGCCTGACTTGCAGGTGCTGGCGACACAGGTGCCTTCGGTTCCGAACATGACGCTGATCCTGGCAGTGGCAGTGGGCGTGGGAATCTTCCTGGTCATTGCCCTTCTGCGTATGCTGATCGGTGTGGCACTGCCGCCGTTGTTAACTTTTTTCTACATAGCAGTGTTCGTTCTTGCATTTCTCGTACCGGAGAATTTCCGGGCAGTGGCGTTTGATTCCGGAGGCGTGACCACGGGTCCCATGACCGTTCCTTTTATCATGGCTCTAGGTGTCGGTATTGCGTCCATTCGTAATGACCACCATGCGGCGGACGACAGCTTCGGTCTGGTAGCACTGTGCTCCATCGGCCCGATCCTGGCGGTCATGGTGCTGGGGCTGATCTATAAGCCGACCAATGCGGATTACCAGCCGGTGGCAATCCCGGAGATCGCTGATTCCGTGGAACTGGCGCAGCTTTTTGCCCATGGGATTCCGGATTATATGAAAGAGATCGCACTTTCATTACTTCCCATTGTATTGTTTTTCGGTCTGTTCCAGATATTTGGCCTGCGGCTGTTGGGGAAGACACTGGCGAAGATTCTGATCGGTCTGGTGTATACTTATATCGGTCTGGTACTGTTCCTGACCGGCGCAAATGTGGGCTTTATGCCTGCCGGTAATTACCTCGGTCAGGTCATGGCAACCAGATCCTACAGGTGGGTACTGGTGCCGGTGGGAGCACTGATCGGTTACTTTATCGTAAAAGCGGAGCCCGCGGTCTATGTACTGAATCATCAGGTAGAGGAGCTGACGGACGGTGCCATCTCTGCCAAATCCATGGGCATTTCTCTTTCCGTGGGCGTATCCTTATCCGTAGCACTGGCGATGATCCGCGTGCTGACGGGGATCCCGATTCTATGGTTTTTGATCCCGGGCTATGGTGTGGCGATCGGACTATCCTTTTTTGTACCGAAGATATTCACAGCGATCGCCTTCGACTCCGGCGGTGTGGCAAGCGGTCCCATGACAGCTACCTTTTTACTGCCGTTAGCGCAGGGTGCCTGTGTGGCGGTGGGCGGCAATTTAGTCGCAGATGCTTTCGGTGTGGTAGCAATGGTAGCCATGACACCGCTGATCACGATCCAGATATTGGGAATGGTATATCAGTTAAAGCAGCAGAAGAACGGTGCAGGCGTATTTGCCGGTGCGGCGGATGCATTTGGTGCTTTGGATGAGAATGCCATCATTGAACTGTAGGAGGTGTGCCCATGAGTGAATTATATATGATGGTCACCATCACCAATCGTCAGCTGACGAGGAAATTCGTGGAATGCTATAAAGAAAACGGCGCACAGGTCGGCAGTGTTACCGTTGGCATGGGAACCGCGGCGAATGAGATCTTAGATTATTTCGGACTGGACGGCATGGAGAAGAGCGTATTGTTTCATCTCGTCACAGATGCTGCCTGGCGGCAGATCAAGCCTGCTCTGCGTAAGAAAATGCAGATCGATCTCCCAGGAATGGGAATCGCATTTATCATTCCCGTGAGCAGTGTCGGTGGCAAGAAAGCATTGAATTACCTGACCTGCGGGCAGGAATTCGTAAAAGGAGAGGAGTCCACATTGAAAGAGACGAAGAATGAGCTTCTGGTAGTGATAGCCAATCATGGATATACGGATCTGGTCATGGATGCAGCGAGAGAAGTACATGCGGCGGGCGGCACGGTCATCCATGCCAAGGGCACCGGAACAGAGAATGCACAGCAGTTTCTGGGCGTGACACTGGTGCCGGAAAAAGAAATGTTGTTCATTGTGGTAAAAAGTGAGCAGAAAAATTCCATCATGCGTGCTATAATGGAAAAAGCAGGACTGGAGAGTAAAGCACAAAGCATAGTATTCTCCCTTCCTGTGACAGATACTGCAGGCATGCGCCTGATGGAGGAGATGGGAGAGACATGACAAACGGCTTATCCGGACCCAGGAAGCAGTTCCTGGACGTGCTCCGGGTACTGGCAACCTGTGCAGTGGTGCTGATGCATGTACTGACAGGTGCGACAGATGTGACAGATGCGTCGATAGTGCCGGAATACCGGTCATTATTGCTGTCAGTTATGGATCTGGTGACCTGGTGTGTTCCTATATTTTTATTGATCTCGGGATATTTGTTCCTGAATCCGGAACGTACATTGACTTATCCGGTCATGATTAAAAAATATTGCAGGAGGATTGCACTGGCGATCCTCCTATTCGGCGTTCCGTATGCAGCTTCCGAGCTGGTAGTGGCGGAGCGGACCTTCCGGATCAGGATGATCCCGGAGGCACTGAAGATGACTCTGATGGGACATACCTGGTCCCATATGTGGTATCTGTATCTGATCTTGTTTTTATATCTGATCACGCCGCTTCTGAAAAAAGTGCTGCGTGTGCTGCCGGTGTGGGGTGTTGCGGCAGTGATGGCAGTGATCTTCTTAGGAAGCAGTGTGGCACCGTTTCTGAATAAGGTACTGGATGTCAACAGTATTCCGGTATTGCCGGATGGCGGTGTGTATTTCCTGTATTATCTGTGTGGATATTTCTTCGCGGTGAGAGAAGTATGTGTGGACAAGGGAAGGAATGTATGGCTGACAGCTGCAGTAGCGGTTCTGGCTCTGGGAATGATCCTGAGCAGAACACTTGCGGGATTCTCCATTCAGATGGCATACAATTATCCGTTTACAGTACTGCTTGCAGTGCTTCTGTTCGCTACAGGATGGAATGGGGGACGGGATGGCGCGGCTCCTGCTGCCCGGGAGAAGGACAGAATACACCGGATCCCCTGGCAGGAGGCGGGAGCTTTGAGCTTCGCCGTATACCTGGTACATCCGGTGTATGTGAACCTGTTGTATAAATTTGTGAAGATCACACCCTTTACGGTGTTGGAACAATGCGGTGTGCAGTCTGTAGCCGCCGGGCATGTGTTACTGCTTTTCCTGTTGCTCGTCTTCTGGCTGCTGGTGCTGGCACTGGCAACGGCTACCGCGTGGGTGCTGCGCAAGATCCCGGTGTTAAGAAAATATGTGTTATAATCTCTGCCAACGTCCGGAAGCACCGCAGGGCAGTACCAGACCGCTCTCGGTGACGGGGAGGCCAATCTCTTCGGCTTCCACATGACCGCCGAACTTTTTCGTCAGGGTGGAATTCATCATATAGGACAGCACGGCGGGCTGCAATCCTGTAGTGTACGAATTGATCAGGAAGAACAGCGCATCATCGGATAAAAGCTGTGCGGTCAGTCCTACGAAATCCCAGATATTATCTTCTATTTTCCAGATCTCGCCCTTGGGACCTCTGCCGTAGGAAGGGGGATCCATGATGATGCCGTCGTATTTGTTGCCACGGCGGATCTCACGCTCTACGAACTTCATACAGTCGTCCACCAGCCAGCGGATAGGAGCATCGGCAAGCCCGCTGGCAGCAGCATTCTCCTTTGCCCAGCCGACCATACCCTTGGACGCATCCACATGGGTCACAGCAGCTCCTGCAGCTGCGGCGGATACAGTGGCACCGCCGGTGTAAGCGAAGAGGTTCAGTACCTTCACGGGGCGGCCTGCCTCATGGATCAGACCGGAGAACCAGTCCCAGTTCACCGCCTGCTCCGGGAACAGACCGGTATGCTTGAAGCTGAAGGGCTTCAGATGGAAGGTCAGAGGATCAGTCTTACCGCAGGCTTCCTTCTGAAAAGGCAAGGTGTAATGGATCGCCCATTCATCCGGCAGATGGAAGAACTCCCATTCTCCGCCGCCCTTGGCACTTCTGTGGTAATGACCGTTTTTCTGCTTCCAACCCTTATGATCGTGGGGTGTCTTCCAGATGACCTGGGGATCCGGACGGACGAGAATATAATCTCCCCAACGCTCTAACTTTTCTCCGCTGGAAGTATCCAGCACTTCGTAATCTTTCCAATTATCTGCAATCCACATATAGAAACCTTTCTGTGTATATACTTTGTAACTGATTTTTATAGGACATAGTAAGATATCGGGGTCAAAAGCCTCCGACTTTGATGCCTACGGATTGCTTCGTGCTACGCACTCTCACAATCCAATCCAATATTCGCATATCGTGGGATTATCATCCCACTTTTATGCTCATATCGGGGCG
>ENA-OOZN01000553-OOZN01000553.1-human-gut-metagenome-genome-assembly--contig:-NODE-553-length-35925-cov-20.316197_pt1 | contig 35925 bp, 30 predicted proteins | sample MGYA00241187_ERZ501397 | MGnify/ENA primary metagenome ERZ501397 (study PRJEB25962, sample SAMEA2042921) | human gut metagenome | biome: human gut; feature: human-associated habitat; material: faeces... | reverse complement strand
TATTACTCAGTATTTTAAATTTATTTCTAACAATATGTGTTGCGGAATTAAGGATTAATATAATTTTAATATTATGAAACTAAGAAATGTAAATTACCGAGGCAGACTGGCAATTTTGACGGGTGCATTCTGTTGTACATCCTTGCCAATGGCTGCACTTCCGACTTCTGTTGAAGCCGCCTCTCCCAATGAGATTACCCAGCAGACGATGAAGGTAAAAGGTTTGGTTCTGGACGCATCGACTGGTGAACCTGTGATTGGTGCCAATGTCATTGTGAAGGGAACGACCAATGGGGTGATTACAGACCTGGATGGTGTGTATGAACTGAATGCACCGGCAGGTGCTGTCCTGCAGATTTCATTTGTCGGCTATAAGACCATTGAAGTGAAGGCTGAACCCAACATGAAGGTAAACCTGAAGGAAGACACCGAAACGCTGGATGAAGTTGTAGTTGTCGGTTACGGTACTCAGCGCCGTGAAAGTCTGACCGGTTCTTTACAGACAGTCAAGGAAAATAAACTGAAGGATGTTACTACGGCCAATGTGGAAAACATGTTGAATGGTAAGGTTTCAGGAGTTTTCGTTGCTCCGGGTTCTGGTCAGCCGGGATCAAGCGGTGCTGTGATGGTTCGTGGTAAGGCCTCAATCAATGGTAGTTCATCTCCGTTGTGGGTAATTGACGGTGTAATTGTCGGTGATGGAGCCGGACAGTTGAATCCAGCCGATATCGAAACCATGACCATCCTGAAAGATGCAGCTTCTACAGCTATTTATGGTTCTCAGGGAGCCAACGGTGTTATCCTGGTAACCACCAAGAGCGGAAAGAGCGGCAAAATGACTGTCAATGTATCAGCCAAGGCCGGTGTCAGCAGATTGAACAATGGAAAACTGGAAATGATGGACGGTGCCGAACTGTATGATTACTATAAATCCTTCAGCAATGCTGACCAGATCAATTTCCCGCGCTGGAATGAAGACTTGCGCAATGCCAATTTCGACTGGTGGGATCTGGCGACTCAAAGCGGCGTGACCCAGGAATACAATGTCTCTCTTTCCGGAGGTGGTGAAAAGATCAATTCTTATTTCTCTATGGGTTACTATGACGAAGAAGGTGCTGTGAAAGGATTTGATCTGCAGCGTTACAACTTCCGTTACCGTACCAATTACAAACCTTTCTCCTGGTTGACCATCAAACCGTCTGTTGCCGGTGCAATGCGTAATACGCATGATGCCCAGTATTCCGTAACAGCCATGTACTCCATGTTCCCGTGGGACAGCCCGTATGATGAAGACGGCAATCTGGTTCCCGACCGTTACAGCGGATGGGTGAACAGCCAGTCAACCAACTACCTGAACGACCTGAGCTACGGTAATCATACTGACTACAAGACCTATGAATTCAGTGGAAACTTTGATTTTGATATCCGGATTACGGACTGGCTGACTTTTAACTCTGTCAATAACTTCCGCTGGACTGGTTATTACTATAATTCTTATTCTGATCCCCGATGCGAGGGAGCTTCCGGTGTAAACGGACGTTTGTCAGAATATCAGAGTAATACAGTACGTCGTTATACCAACCAGATTCTGCGTTTCAACAAAATGTGGGGCAAACATTCATTGAATGCCTTGCTGGCGTATGAATTCAATGACTATCAGGGCAAGGCTATCTCAGCTACCGGTACCGGTTTTGTACCCGGATTTGAGGTACTTGATGTTACAGCGATTCCTGAAGATGTAGGCGGAAGCCTGAGCGAATGGGCTATGCAGTCTTATCTCTTCAAGGCAATTTATTCTTATGACAACCGTTATCTGGGTGAAGTTTCTTTCCGTCGGGATGGTGCTTCCAATTTCGGTGATGAAAATAAATATGGTAATTTCTTCTCTGTCAGTGCCGGATGGAATATCAACCGTGAAAAATGGTTCAAGGCTGACTGGGTGAACAACCTGAAGCTGCGTGCTTCCTATGGTACGGTAGGTAACCGTCCGAGTTCACTTTATCCGCAGTATGACCTTTATTCTATCTCTGCTAAGTATAACGGAACTTCCGCTGCTTTGATCAGTCAGATCGGTAACAAGGAACTTACCTGGGAAAAGACTTATACAACAGGCGTCGGTCTGGATGCATCCATGTTCCAGGAACGTTTCCGCTTCTCATTTGATTATTACTACAAGTACACTTCCAACATTCTGTTTGCAGTACCTGTATCCGGTCTTACCGGTGTAACTTCCCGCTGGAAGAATGTGGGTGAAATGGAAAACCAGGGTATTGAACTGACTGTCGGTGGCGATATCATCCGTACCAGAGACTGGCACTGGAGTGTAGAAATGAATCTGGGTCATAACAGAAACCGTATCAAGGAACTGTATGGAAACAATACGGAAATTATCCGTGGCGGTGGCATCGGTATCGCCGGTGAAGCCGACAAGATTCTGAAAAAAGACTATGACAGCGACAGCTTCTACATGGTAGAATGGGCAGGTGTCAATCCTGAAACGGGAGCTCCGCAATGGTACAAGCATACCAAAGATGAAAACGGTAATATTACCGGACGTGAAATTACTGAAAAGTATGCAGAAGCAGATCAGGTGATCTGTGATGCTTCCACTCCGAAACTGTTTGGTGGATTCAATACGACTCTTGCATGGAAAAACATTGATCTGACAGCCGTATTCGGTTACTCCATCGGTGGCAAGATCTATAACTATTCCCGTCAGGAATACGATTCTGATGGTGCCTATACAGACCGTAACCAGATGAAGCTGATGGACGGATGGACCCGTTGGGAAAAGCCGGGTGACATTGCTACGCATCCTGTTGCTTCCTACAATAACTCATCCAACTCCAACAAAGCTTCTACCCGTTACCTGGAAGATGGTGACTACCTGAAGCTGCGTTCACTGACGATCGGTTACAACCTGCAGTTGCCGAAATACTACATTCAGAACATGCGTATCTTCTTTACCGGTGAAAATCTGTTCTGCGTAACCGGATATTCCGGTGTGGATCCTGAAATCCCGGCCAGTGGAGGTTCAGTCATCGGTTCTACCGGTCCGAGTGTTTATCCCTCTACCCGCAAGTACATGTTTGGTATTAACTTAACCTTTTAATTAGCTGATTCGTATGAAAAAGATTATATCAACCTCTTTGTTGGTGACCGCCTGTCTGTGCGGAACACTGACATCCTGTGACATTGAACGCCTGCCCAAAGGCAGCATGGCTGCAGAACAGATAACCAATGATCCTCTGGCTTCCCTGGACGGTCTGGTGGATGGTGCTTATGCCCAGTTGAAAGACTGGTCAGACCCGATGCACCGTCTCGGTGAATATGCCGGTGATAATATGATGATCCGTGGTGCATCTACCGATGCATTCTATGAATTCATCACTTTCTCCCGTACTCCGAACAACTACCGTCTTCAGAACTTCTGGGATTATGGCTATAAGGCCATTGCCCAGGCTTCAAACATCATCAAGATGATTGAGGAAGGACAGGATCCGGAAATTGACAGCAAGCTGGGTGAATGTTACTACATCCGTGGTATGATGTACTTCTACCTGTGCCGTGCGTTCGGCCGTCCGTATTATCAGGCTCCTGACAAGAATCTGGGTGTGCCTATCGTCAATGGTACTCCGGATGATATGGACAATCTTCAGTTGCCCGACCGTTCGACTGTGAAGGAAGTCTACGAACAGGCCATCAGTGACCTGAAGAAGGCAGAAGCCATGATTACAGAGAACAAGGGACCGGCATACGCATCCAAGGAAGCTGCACAGGCCATGCTTTCCAGAGTTTACCTGTATATGAGTGGAACTTACAGCAATCCGAATGCGGAATATGCCCAGCTGGCCGTTGATTATGCCACTAAGGTGATTGAATCCGGTCAGTATGAACTGCTGGGACACGATGAATTCATGACTTATAATACGATTGTTCCTGAAAATAATAAGGAATCCATTTTCGTAGTGAAGCGTGTGGCTTCCGAGTTCTCCGGATATGACCATTATTACGGTATCGGCGGTATGTATGGTGTTGTCGGAGGTATGGGTTGGGGCGAAATGTATGCCAGTGCCAAGTATCTCGACCTGCTGAATGAGACAGGACGTAACGACTGGCGTCCGGACAGCAAAAAGATTGTAGATGCACGTGCCAACTTCATTGCTCCGCAGTATGTACAGGATGATAACGGAAATTATACGAATGTGTTCCGTTTCATCAAGAATGTATATGATACCAGTGGCAATGTGATCAACTTCAACTACGTGCAGGCTAAGCTGAACCAGAACGGAGGCAACTATACTTGTACGGAAACCGTTGACGGTGTGGACAAAACTTATGCGATGACTCCGGTGGATGCTGCCCAGCAGATCTATTCCATCCAGTATTCCGACGGACAGACCTATACCGGCGTCATTGATTATCAGATGTCATTGAACCGTGTATATCCGATGTTCTACATTACGAAGTGTTCTTACGAAGGTGAAGAATCTCACCTGCATTCACCGATTATTTCCCGATTGGGTGAGATTTACCTGAACCGTGCTGAAGCATATGCCAAACTGGGTAATTACGGTGCTGCCCTGACTGACCTGAATACCATTCGTGAACGCTCTATTCCGGGTGCCGGATATGCTTCTCTGGATGCTAATAATGCTCCTGAACTTATCGACAAGGAACGTCAGCTTGAATTGGCTTATCAGGCAGAGCGAAGCTATGACGTATTCCGTAACGGTGAACCGTTGACCCGTCATTATCCGGGTCCGCACAATGCAATGGAAGATGTTCCGGCTACGGATTATCGTGTAACTTATTACATTCCGCAAAGTGCGATCAATGCATATCCGAGCGGATGTACGCTGACACAGAATCCGACCAGCGATGCAGGTGTGATTCTGAATTAACAGGCTTTTCTGGATAAATAATAAAGTTTGTCTTGAGAGGGATTACAGAGAACCGACTGTGAAGCCGTGGCTGTAATCCCTCTTTTTTATGATACAAGGCATAGTAGCGACCGCACGATGTCCTCGCAATTGACTGGTCAATGCAAAAGCAACGACCGCACGATTGGGCCGCAACGACCGCACGATTGGGCCGCAACGACCGCACGTTTGGGCTTCAACGACCGCACGATTCAGCTGCAACGGGCATTACAGTTTTTGAGCGTATTCACTGGGGGTATAGCCGGTTACCTGCTTGAACTGATGATTGAAATGGGAGAGACTGTTGTAGCCGCAGTCGTATGCCACCTGGCTGATATTGATGTTTTTGTTGATCAGCAGTTTGGTTGCATATGAGATTCTCAGTTCCGTGAGGTATTCAAACATTCTTTTCCCGGTATGTTTTTTATAATATCTGCAAAGTGCACTTGGATTCATACCGACATTACAGGCAATGTCTTCCAGGGCGATATTGTTCTGGTAGTTCTTGTTGATAAACAGATGCACCTTGTTGATAATCGGATCTTCTGTCGAATTGCTGTTGATATAGTTCTCTGTTGTCAGGGTTGCATGATTGCATTCGGAACTGAGCCTGTAGAGTAAAGTATAAAGTCCTTCGATCTTTTCAAATCCTTCTTTGGCAACCAGAGAGCGGAACAGTTCTTTTAAAGCCTCAATGCTGCCTCCGGTAAAGAAGACCCCTTTCTGAGATTTCTTCAGGAGGGAATAAATATTCTCCAGTTCGGGAATGTCGTGTAAGCTGGCGGGAAAGATCCGGTCATCAAACAGGGTATAGACAGACCGTGAAACCAGTCCGGAGTTCTGGTAGTATTCGTCTGCGCTGAGCCACAGATGGGGGAGATTCTTTCCGATCAGCATGAAGTCGCCCGGAGAATGATCCTGGATGGAATCGCCTACGAAGCTGAGTCCTTTGCCTTCCTCTATCAGAATCAGTTCATATTCCGGATGGATATGTAAAGGTGCGGCAAAGTAGGGATTCGTGTACGAAACCACAGAAAATGAAGTTCCTTTTCTCTTCTCTACTTTTTCGAAGGTAGCTTCCATCTGATGTAAGGAGTTTGTTTTCATCTTTTTGTTCAGGCAAATAAATCACACAACCATGCAAATATACTATAAAACGATTTAAAAAGCAACGTGTAAATTTGTCAGCAGTAAAAAACTAATACGATTATGAAACATAGAGAACGGGTTATCAGAGCTTTAAATCATGGGCTTCCATAAGGAAGTGGCCAGGAAGATGGCACAGACAGGCGTTGACATGATCTGGCTGGGTGATGACATGGGAGCACAGGATTCACTGATGATTGATCCGGAACTGTGGCGCGAGTTCTTCAAGGGCAGAATGGCCGATATCATCCGCACGGTGAAAGAAATTAAGCCGGATATCAAGGTGGCTTATCATACGGACGGCTGTAATTATGACATTATTCCCGATCTGATCGAAATCGGTCTGGATGTATTGAATCCTATCCAGACGGAATGTATGAATCCGGAGATCCTGCAGGAAAAATATGGAGATCAGCTTTCAACCAGCTGGGAAGCAACGATTTCCGTTCTACCCGTAGAAACATCTGGTATGCAGGATTGCAGGATGTGGAAGGACAGTCCCGGGTAACGGTTGTTTCTGACGGCCGGCAGCACTGGCGTTCCTGGAAAGAAGGAGAGAAGACCTGCTTCCTGGTGGCAGACTTTGTGACGGCAGGCGACGAAATGTTTTTAGGCAGCCATTATGCGCCTTACCGGAAACCGCTTAAGGTGGGAGACGTGATCATATTGCAGCCTTTTTCCAGGCACTGGATGAGTTTAACCTTTGCATGAGTCCTTTAAATTCACAAGATTATGAGTAATTACATCCGTTTTGACTGGGCTATGAAACGCCTGCTGGGAAATAAGGCTAACTTTGCCGTACAGGAAGGTTTTCTGACGACACTGCTCCGTGACCGGATCAAAATACAGAAACTGCTTGAAAGCGAAAGCAATCAGGAAGAGGAATTTGACAAGTATAACCGGGTGGATCTGCTGGCCGAGGACTCCAAAGGGACTCTGCTGCTGATTGAAATCCAGAACAACAATGAATATGCTTACTTTCAGCGTATGCTCTTCGGTACTTCAAAACTGGTGACTGAATATATCAACCGGGGAGAAGGCTACGACAAGGTAAGAAAAGTGTATAATCTCAATACCGGAGAAATTCCGGATCAGGCACAGGCTCCGGACTGAATGCTGCACGTGAAAGGCTGAAACTGGACCGCATGAGCAAGGATGAACTGAAAGCTTATTACCGCCATCTGGATAATATTGTGATCCTGAGAGACAATATCAATACGGAACGTGCGGAAGGCAGAGCGGAAGGCAGAGCAGAAGGCAGAGCGGAAGGCCTGGAAGCAGGACGGCAGGAAGAGCGCCGGCAAAATGCAATCCGGATGAAGGCAAAGGGATTCCCCGCTCAGGACATTGCAGACATCACCGGACTGTCTCCGGAAGAAATTGACCGCCTGTAAATGGGGACCAATTTTGTTCCGCACCATCTTCCGCTGATCAGAAACCTCCTCAAGTAAATAACTATCAACGGTTTACAATCACCGAAGCGAGTCCTTTCCCCGAATTTCTGCCAGCTTTGCCAGGCTTCTTTTAAACTATTATAGTTAGTGCGGACAAATTAACAAAATTTTAATTTTACATTTCTGTCCGCACTTTCCCTATAAGTTTATATATAGGGTGGCAAAGCTGGCAGAAAACGATATAACCTGCTCATTAGTTGTCTGTTTCATCTAAAAATCTTATCTTTGCACTATCCCTTTAAATGCACAAGATTATGAGTAATTACATCCGTTTTGACTGGGCTATGAAACGCCTGCTGAGAAACAAGGCTAACTTTGCCGTACTGGAAGGTTTTCTGACGACACTGCTCCGTGACCGGATCAAAATACAGAAACTGCTTGAAAGCGAAAGCAATCAGGAAGAGGAATTTGACAAGTATAACCGGGTGGATCTGCTGGCCGAGGACTCCAAAGGGACTCTGCTGCTGATTGAAATCCAGAACAACAATGAATATGCTTACTTTCAGCGTATGCTCTTCGGTACTTCAAAACTGGTGACTGAATATATCAACCGGGGAGAAGGCTACGACAAGGTAAGAAAAGTGTATAGTATCAACATTGTCTATTTCTCATTAGGACATGGAAAGGATATTGTGTATCACGGAAAAACAGAATTCCGGGGAATACACCAGAACGATATACTGGAATTATCTCCATTCCAGCGCCAGACGTTTAAGGTCGACACAGTCAGCCAGTTGTATCCGGAATATTATATCCTGAAAGTGAACGATTTCAATCAGGTTGCCCAAACACCGCTGGAAGAATGGATCTATTATCTCAATACCGGAGAAATTCCGGATCAGGCACAGGCTCCCGGACTGAATGCTGCACGTGAAAGGCTGAAACTGGACCGCATGAGCAAGGATGAACTGAAAGCTTATTACCGCCATCTGGATAATATTGTGATCCTGAGAGACAATATCAATACGGAACGTGCGGAAGGCAGAGCGGAAGGCAGAGCAGAAGGCAGAGCAGAAGGCAGAGCGGAAGGCAGAGCAGAAGGCAGAGCAGAAGGCAGAGCGGAAGGCATAGCAGAAGGCAGAGCGGAAGGCCTGGAAGCAGGACGGCTGGAAGAGCGCCGGCAAAATGCAATCCGGATGAAGGCAAAGGGATTCCCCGCTCAGGACATTGCAGACATCACCGGACTGTCTCCGGAAGAAATTGACCGCCTGTAAATGGAGACATTCGCATCTGATCTGATGTAAGCAATCAGTAAAACCCCGTCAGATACCAGCCTTGATTCAAAAGAGATAGAATCTAAAAGCGGTTCCGAATGCGAGATTATATACGCCAATGGTGTAACGCTTCGTGTCGGATGGTCTGCTAATTATTATGCAGCCTTACTGCCGAAGTGCAGAGCTGCGCAATGGTTTCCCGGTGGGTGATCAGGATCAGCGTCTTGTCCTGTACCTGCCGGGAAAGTCGTTCCAGCAGCTTCCGTTCCGTTTCTTCATCCAGGGAAGAAGTCGGTTCATCCAGCAGGAGGATGCTTCCGGGGCGGAGCAGGCCGCGGGCAATTGCAATCCGTTGTGCCTGGCCTTCACTGAGTCCTGCCCCCTGTTCACCGCAAAGCGTATCCAGTCCTTCCGGTAAGGTCATGACAAAATCGGCAACAGCCGTATGCAGAGCAGCCTGCAGTTCAGCTTCCGTTGCCTCCGGTTTCCCCAGCAGCAGGTTATCCCGGATCGTTCCGCTGATCAGTGTGTTTCCCTGGGGCACATACGACAAATTGCAGCGGGTGAGGGGAGACACCTCTTCCCTTTCTTTCCCGTTATAGAGTGTCACAGACCCGCGGTCCGGTTTCAGCAAAGCCAGCATCAGTCGCAGCATCGTACTTTTTCCGGCTCCTGTCTCACCGACCACAGCAGTAAGACTTCCCGGCAGGAAGTCGTGTGAGAATCCCTGCAAGACTTTGCGGCTGCTGCCCGGATAGGAATAGTCCACGTCCTTCAGGCAAATACCCAGTCTGCCTGGTAACCGGACCGCTTCCCCCTGTTCTTCCGGCGATAAGGATGAAAGCTCTTCCAGCCGTTCGGTGGCAGTAAATACCTGGATAAAAGCCGGAATCTGACGGCTGAGTTCCACCATGGGACGCTGCACCTGGGCAACCAGCTGCAGAAAGGCGGTCATCATACCGAAGGTGACCGAACCGTCGTACAGGCCGAATATTCCCCATAAGAAGGCGGTTGCATATCCGGCGGCAAAGCCTGTCTGTACCATGATCCGTGAGAAAATGGAGAAGTCCGTACGCCGCATCACCTTCCTTTGCAGATCAGCCTGTAAGCCAGCCAGAGCCTGTTCGGCCTGTTCCGTATACTCCAGTGTGCGGATCAGGATGCGATGCTGTATCTGTTCCTGCAGGTGACTTTGTACCTGACTGTCCGTGGTACGGATTTCCCGTGAGAGCCGTCTCATCCTGCGTACATACGTTTTGCTGAAGAGCAAGGCAACCGGCGTGATGAACAACAGCAGTCCCGTCAACTGCGGATCCAGCCGGTAGAGAAAATACAAAGCCCCTGCCAGTTGTACCCCTGTGGCAAAGAGCGCCGGAATGTTCCGGCACAAAGCTGCCGTAATGACCGGTACATCCTCTACCAGACGGTTGAGCATATCTCCCGAATGCAGTTTTTCCCTTCCCATCCAGCGGCTTTCCAGAATACGTCCGAAGAGCTGGTGGCGCAGCCGGTTCCGGAAGCGGATCTCTATCCGGCTTCCCTGACGTGTGCTGATCACTGACAGCAGCAACTGGGCAATGATACATCCGATCAGACAGGCGATGCCTGTATACAGACTGGCTTCCGTATGGCGGGTGACAATGTCAATCAGATACTTGCATACCCAGACGAAGCAAAGTGACACACTCACCTGCAGGATGCCGGTCAGTCCGTTGAGTACAGCAGGCAGACGGAATCCTCCGGAAGTTTTCCACAGCCAGCCCAGACATTCCCTGAGCCGCATTTCCTTATCCCTGTCTCTATACATGCAACCTCCTTTCTATCCGGCAGATGGCCAGCAAGTATCGCCGCAGCGGTCGCAGCCACATCCATAACCAGGCTTTACACTGTTCTGTTACGGAGGAACAGCGGATGTAACGGCCGTTGCGGATAATTTCTATGACGGTCCCGCAGATCTGGTCCCGGTTACACTGTTCGGTAGCCTGGAGGTTGCCGTCGCCCATCAGGGTCATTTCATTATCCCGGATGGCAATGATCCGGTGAAGGATATATCCCCTGTCCGGAATCCGGGCCAGCACGATATCCCCTCTGTGAACCGTTTTCTTCTTTTGCAGGATGATGCTGTCCCTGTCGCCTGTGATAAAAGGAAGCATGCTGTTTCCCCTGGCCCGCAGTTTCACCCGGTGTCCTGTCTGGAGCAGGCTGGTCACTTCGGAAAGCATACTTTCATTAGGAAGTGTGATTTTCAACTCCCAATTTGGTTGGTCTGTCATGTACTGTCTGAAAACAAACATGGATTCCATACCGCCGGACAGTCCGTAAAGACTGTCCGCGGCAGGAATCCATGAACCTAATTTAATTAAAAATCTGAATTATTCTCCACGGGTGATAACGGCACGGCTCAGACGAGGATCATCGTAGAACATGTTATCCACTCCACCCTTGTAGTCCATGCGAAGCTGTGAAGCCGAAACGCCGAACTCTTTGGTCAGGCAGTCGAATACAGCCTGTGCACGTTCCTTGCTCAGCTGTTCGTTTCTCTTCTTGCTGCCGGTACCGGCATCTGAGTAACCAGTGATGGTATATACCGTATTCGAGCCGGATGACTTGATTACTTCAGCCAGCATACCCAGGTTTACACGTGCTTCGTTTGACAGTTCACTCTGTCCCATGGCGAAGACAATCAGGCTTCCGGAAGCAACCTTCCTGACAGCCACTTCAGCTGCTTTCTGGTTACCTTCAGCAATGGCCTTCTGCAGACGTTCGTTTTCTTCAGTCAGTTTGTTCAACTGAGCCCGCATGTCATTGATGGCAGCATTGTCATAACGGGTAACCGTCTTGCTGCGATCCCATCCGCGGCGTTTGAACTTGTAAGTCAGACCGACCGTTGCTCCCAGCAGACCATCAAACTTGGACTGTCCGATTTCCCCGTCAATGGCGTCATCCACCATGGAAGCCCGCAAGTCAATGTTGGCATCCAGTGCATCACACAGGCGGAAGGAGTTCAACCAACCTGCACTCAGCGTGATGTTTCCGGCTGTCGGTGCTTCCCAGGTACGCATGTAACCCACACCTGCATAGAAACTGCTGTTCCAGATACGTTTTTCCTTGTATCCGCAGAACAGGTTGGACAGGTTGAACATCACATCGGCCCGTACGTTGTAGTACTTGAACTTGGAGTAATACATACCCTCTCCCCAGTCAGGCACCTGTTCTCCGGTGGAGTGAGCTGCTCCCCAGCGGGTAGCTCCCCGGAGAGAAAGGCCGTTGTACATCAGTCGCATTCCGACGCCCGGAGTAAACCATTTGCCGACAGCAATGTCCAGAGAGGGCGAAATACGTTTGCCAAATCCGACCTGTTTGTCATGGTCTCCGAACATCATCTGCGGTCCTGCGCCCACCGTAATGAACCAGTTGTCCCAGAAGTGGTTGGTTTCCACTTTATATTTGTCATCGGTGTATTCCACTTTTTCCGTGATATCACCGTTTTGTGTTGTCTGCTCCGACTGAGCCAGAGCAGGACCTGCAGCCGCTAAGGTAAGGGCTGCAAAGATTGTTTTTTTCATCATAACATTATGTTTTGATTAAAGTGTTTTTTATTTATTACTCTTTTACACAACGAATGGCACACGCATCACGACGGCTGGAAGTAAAGTCACAGACATTGATTTTATTTTCGGCTCCCCAAGGAGTTACTCCGTTTACGTCTGTATAGGAACCAATCGTCATATATGCGGAATAAGGTTCAGCTGTATTTCCCGCATTATGCGGAGAAGCCGACCAGTATCTTGCAGCGCCACCCCTCATCAGCACAGACCCTTGACCGGCAGACCACATCGTACCTGTTGATCCGTACCGGCTACCTGTTTGCGGATAATATGTACCCTCTGTATCCGATTCACTTTTCTTGAAATAAAAACCGTTGTCATACTTGACATAGTTAATGTAATCAAGCCTGCTCGTTGTACCGGAAATTCCAGATGTATTGCCATCACTCCTCTTTACGAATCCTGTCCATGTAAACTTATTTGCTACACGATATCCCACAGGAGAAGGATCGTATATGGTCTTCACATCTGTCCATCCGGCACATGCCATAGGATCGTTCAAATAATTAGGATACACACTTTTGAATTCGTTTATATCTCCCCAAAGATAGTTATTTGCTTCAGCCATCCAATTGCCATAAGTATTATCAATATATTTCTGCATCTCACCCGGATGCTGTATTGTTTCAACAATAGTTCCTGTCTGAGAAACATATATTGGGAAAGAAGTCTTAACTTCCTGCGCTGCTCCGTCAACATAATATGTCGAACTGTTCGGGAACGGATCTTTGCGTCCCCACTGATACAGTGTAACATAAAGAGAAGTCTTGGAATGAGCACCCAAAGTGCGGTCCATCACAACAAACTGGTCTCCAATCTTGTTGGAATATATGTCATCAGAGGGCATTTCATCACCCACGCCCCAGATATGCCAGCTCCAGAGGATATCACCAGTCTGGTTATCGCCACTATATACTGCAATCACCGCATTACCGGCATTCTTGTTCGCTGTGTAATAACAACGTCCGTCAGTACCCAGTCTGACAGAAGACGCATCAATGAAACCATCCACATCCTGCCACAGCAGTTTGGCTGACTTCGGAGTGATATATGCCGTTTCCGTATGAAATCCTGCACCAGGAATGATACCTTTCTGACCATTGCCAATGACAGTTGCAAGGAACGAATGTTCGCCTGTTGTATTTATCATATAGCAGTTGGCTGTTTCTTCCAGTATCGGAGCTTCATCAATCACCGCTTCATTATTTTCCAATACAGTGGCATTCAACGGCATGATGTAATACTTGCCTGCCTCGAAGTCACAAAGCGCAGTAGTAGTGAACGACACCTCGTGTTTGTCTGTAAGGAAAGTGCAATGCCATGTAGTCCCCTTCTGCGCGCCCGGTGCTGCAACAGCATACGCAATCACAGCTTCCGAGAGTGAAGGCTGGTTTGAGAAAGTCAGATTCAGAGAAGTGCTCTGTGCGTCGGCCACACCTGTAAGACCTTTATCAAGATTGGTAAGGTCGTATGTGTAGCTTCCAGTTACAGGAGCTCCTGTCTCCAGTGTCACACGTTGCAGTTTCTCGTCTACAGACAGACCTGCGACATCAGTCAGACTGAACTCAAAACGTACCAATGAAACCATCTGGCGCATATTCAACTGATAGTTTCCGCTTCCAGAATAGACTATCGCATCAGTAGCTTTCACATCATATGCCGCAATGGAGTTTTCATCAGAATAGGCTTGTTCTGTTGGAATCGATACCGGAATAGCCTGAATATTTGTGGCTTGCTCATTATATGGATAGTAAGCATATTTCGGTGTGTCACCTGCTGTTACACTACCCGAAAACGTAGTCTGCGTAACAGGTTCTGTATGATTGCCAGTAAATGGCGCATTTACGGTATTGTCACCAAATACACCTACCTGGTCACCTACCGACCATTCCATAAACAAAGCACCGTTTTCTGCCATGCCTCCCACTTGTGTACGTGTGGAACGCAATGCTGAAAAACCTTCGAGTGTTCCGGTTATACTAATTTTTTCCTGCATGGAAGAAGACGTTTCCTCCAGCTCGGTACAAGCTGCCAGCAAACCGGTAAAAACGAGCAAACAGCCTATCAATCCATTGTTTCTTTGTTTCATTGATTTGTTATTTTATATAAGAGAGTAAAAGGATGCTGTCCCGGTGACAAAAAACCGGAACAGCGTCCTCGCTGAATTTATTCTACAACATTACCGCCTGAAATATAGGAAGCATCAGGAACAGTCTGTCCTTGAATGTCATCAGAAGTAATGAGAGGGAACCGGTAGTTATTGTTGATAATAACTGATGGCAGATAAGAACCGCCACCTTCTTCATACACCCTGTCAAGAATCACAATGTTCATCGGGCCATAGATATTAGTTGCACCATATTCCAGGATCTTGTTATAGAACCAGTTATTAATATCTGTCGCAAAGGCTTCGATATTACCGGCAACACCACCGTTACCGTAACCATAACTATCATTACCACCATTAGCCATGTAAGAGTCAGAACGTCCTTCAATATAAGGCTTAAAACTCAAAGGCACATTTTCATCCACATAATATCCGTCCAGACAGTTGATATAGAATGTTGAACCTTGCTGGCTGCTGTTGTCTTCTATGGCAAGTTCAAAGGTATTCCATATATCATTCTGTTTTTCAGTCAAAGATTCCTGCCAATATGCATATTGAGTATATTTATATTGATAATCCCACCAGCCAGTTTCATACAAACCATAATTCTTCGTTTCTTTCACAACACGTGCCCAATCCTGAACATATGCTGTACCTGTAGAACCACCTTGGCGTGTAGTATTATGCATGAAATTTACAGCACCTTTGGTTGGTATATTGGCAGGAAGAAAATCAGAACTTGTATTACCAGTTATCATGTAATACTCCATCGAAGAATCAATATTACTATTTACAGCCCAGTTATCAACCGGATAACCACGTCTCGCCCAGTTATCTTTCAAAGATCCCCATTGGTCTATAAATACTCCCTGTCTTGGGGTTGGAAGCGTAAGTTCACCGTCTTCTTCACTGGTGATACGGGCAATAAACATCAACGAGCCTCTGGCATCACCAATTGTAAGGTCTTTGCTATAGGTAACATATTTATATCCCGTGTGATCTTCAAAAAAATTATTCAATCCCTGAGCAAAATATGTAACACGCTTATCACGTCCTTCATTAGACTCAAAGGCCGGCATAATCATGGCAAACTCTCCAGGATTAGCCTGAACATATCCCCATATCTGATCTACAGCTGCACCAAATGTGATGCCAAGATTTTCACGATTGCATTGCAACTGAACACTTTCAAGACTATTGCCACTACCATTATTAGGACATCTCAGTTCAAAGCAACGGATTCCGGCATTCCACTGTTCCGCTATTGATTTCGACTGTGCCTTATAATATTCTGCATCAGTTCCACTATAATTATATGAGAACGAGTTGGCCGTTCCCGGAATAGACAACTGAGAAAGCAACACATTGTCGTTCATACCTGTAATCCAAGTATTTACTTCACCTTCTCCTACAGTCGGTGCCTTGAGTTTTACACAAACCTTCTTATGGGGTTCAAGTGTAACATCTGTAAGAGCCATTGTTTTACTTGCGGTGTTGAATCCGGCAACCCTGACACTGATGTTATCCAAATCTTGATGAGGCAAAAGGAATACATTAAACGTGATGGACTCTTCAGCTGCAAGTTCCAAAGGTTTCTGGGTCCCGTTATCATCATAATACCCGCTTATCGTAATCATATCCCTTACAGTTGAAGATTCTTCATATTTACACTCCAAATTATTATTTGAATCGGAAGTTGTATTAGCCGCCTTCAAATCACAGGTAAAATATCCGGCAATGTTCTCACCATCGTTCGCAAAAACGTTTATTGACGCGATAGGAACTGTGGTTGGCCCTACGATGGTTATTTCCAAAGTTGTGGTCAAGGGCACAAAATGCAAAGACACCCCGTCATCCTGTGCATCAGTTGCTGGTATAGAATAATCTTTCTGAACTGCTGCCATATATAAATAGTCCATATTAGGTTTTGCAGTCCATCCTGTTTCTCCACCTTTTGTTATAGTATGCTGCTGGTTTATAGGTATATATCCTTTCAATAAACCATCATCAAATGAAACAACATTCTTTACAGCTTCATTGCTCATGCTTTCCTTGGAAGGATAAATAGCATAGAAGCTCTGAGTAGCAGATGTTCTATCCCACTGAAGTCCGTCACCTAATGCCAAAAGATAAGCCTGGTTCACATTAACATTAGTGATTCTGTATTCTACTTTTGTCAAAGTTGGAGATGTGGGAGAATATATATCCACCTTATCTGTACTAAGCCATTTTATTGCCTGGCTTATTTTCTTTCCGGTATCATCCGTTACATAATCTCCATATTCAGTTCTTGTTTGCGGTCCACCATTATAGCTGGCATTAGCTCCAAAAACGATACCATTTCCTTTTGGAATATTATTATTCTGTTTGAACTCGTCATCAGTACATCCACTCATAACCAGAACTACTGCACTCAATAAAGACAAGTTCATTAAATACGATTTAAATTTCATAATATCTCCTTTCTTCTTTATTGCCATTCATTTCCTGTAAAATCAAACTCTTCAGAAATAGTCTGATTACCAGCTGTTACTTCACTATTAGGGTCGTTCTTATCTACAACCGAAGCAGACATAAAGCCTTGTTCCAACTCCACTTCCGCATGTTGGGTTTGTGGAGCTTCATACTTTTTTTGAGTTTTCATACTATTGTTTTTTGTTTTAGTTTTTAGTTAATACTCTCACTTCTCTTTTTTTCTTAGTTTACATGAAACTGTTTTGTCTTTTCTCTTTCTAGTTTTACCTCCGTTTTTAGTTGTTATTTTGAATGATTTTTATATCCGTATTTATAGCCATAGCCGTAACCATAACCATATCCGTAGCCATATCCATATCCGTGACGTTCCGGATCAGCACCGTTCAGTACCAGAGCCATGTTCTTCAGTTTCTTTTCCTGATAGAGTTGCTCGATGTCGGGCAGCTGACGGCGGTCCAGCTTGCCTGCACGCACCACAAAGATGGTCAGGTCGGCAATACGGTTGGCAATGGTGGCATCGGCAATGATACCTATCGGTACATTATCGGCGATGATGTAATCGTAGCGGGTACGAAGTCCCCGGATCAGCTCGTCCAGACGTTCATCCATCAGCAGTTCGGCCGGATTGGGAGCGACGGTTCCTGAGGCGATCAGGTCGAAGTCTTCCCCACGCTGGATGATGTCATCTGTGCGGATGGTGGAATCGGACAAATAGTTGGTGATACCCACATGGTGATGCCCATAGTGGCGGCTCAGGGTTCCCTTGCGGATGTCCAGGTCGATCATGATCACGCGCTTTTTGGTGTAAGCCAGACTCATGGAAAGATTGCGGGCAATGAAGGTCTTTCCGGCACCTACGTTGAATGAGGTGAAGGTGATGACCTGCACAGGGTTGTCTTTCCGGGAGAGGAAGGCCATATTGGTACGCAGGATGCGGAAAGCTTCCGACACGATGTCGTCACCCTGTTCCCGGACAGTGGGTGCGTTCTTGTCGTGATGTTTCTGGATGGACTTGTCGAGCGGTATTTCACCCAGGTAGGGTACACTGACTGCTTTCTCCAGATCCTTGCGGCTGTGAACGCGGGTATCCATGAACAGAATGAGGAGGAAGGCGGCTCCCGGCAGGGCAATACCGATAAGGACACCGAGCAGAAGAATGCGGTTCCGGTTCGGGGAAATCGGGAAACTGGTACTTTCTGCACTGTCAATGACCCGGGCATTGTTGTCGGCCATGGCCTGTGACAGGGCATTCTCTTCGCGGCGGTTAAGCAGGAAGAGGTAAAGAGCTTCCTTGATCTTTTGCTGGCGCTCGATGGAAAGCATCTGGCGTTCCTTGGTCGGAATGGCAGCTACCCGGCTCTGGGCACGCTGTTCGCGGCTTTGTGCATCGTTGCGCTTCACGTTGATGCTGACAATCATATTGTCGACGGCACGGATGATGCTTTGCTTCATGGCGTGCAGTGTGTTGTTCAGTTCTTCCACTACGGGGTTCTTGTCGCTGCTGTCGCTGATCAGCCGGTCGCGTTTCAGCTTGGTGGCATTGTAGGCCGTGATCTGGGTCTCAATGTTCATGTCGCTGATGCCTGTATTGGCCGGGATCAGGTCTGTTTCTTTCTTGGGGTCGGTGAGATATTCCTTGATATACCTGGCCAGGCGCAACTGGGTTTCCAGTTCCAGGGCGTCAGCATTGTATTTCTGCGATTCACTCATGTACATGCTGGCCGAGGAAGCAATGTCTACCACCTGATTGTCGCGCTTGAAGGATTCCAGATCTGATTCAACATCGCCCAGTTCCTGACTGATAATGATCAGACGGTCATTGATGAAGTTGGCGGTGTTGATGGCTACCTGATTCTTATCCTTAATGGCTTCTTCGTTGTAGACGTTGATCAGGGTATTGAGGATGTCTTCGGCCCGTTTGGGGGAGTTGTCTTTCAGCGAGAGCGTGAGGATAGACGATTCGTCTTCTTCCTGACGGATGCCCAGATTTCCCTGATAGCGGGCAGCTACACCGTCAAGAGGCTGTTTCCGTACCTTGATGGGAACATTGGTCCAGGCCTTGCTGAAGAAATTGGTCGGGGTAATCACCAGATTTCCGCTGCGAAGTGACAGGGTGTCGTTCATCCGGACCTGGTATTCGGACTTTTCTTCTTCCCGGATAAAATCAGACAACAGTACAGTGGTACTGTCCTGTATGGTTACGGTAAAGCCAAGGTATTGTTCCGGAAGCGCATCGGGGAAGCTGACATTTACCGGTGACTGTGTATACAGTTCGTCGTAGTGAAGACCGCTTTTCTTCTGGTAACTGATGTCGGCATGAACACGCTGTACCACTTCCCGCATCAGTTTCTTGGAACGGAACTGCAGGATTTCGTTAGCCACGTTCACTTTGTTGATGAAATTGTCGTAACGGTCCAGTCCGGCAGTTGAAGTCTTGTTCGAAGGATCTTTGATGATCACGGTTGTTTTTCCGAAATAAACTTTGGGTGAACTGGCATATTGATACCAGGCGATGCCGCCGCATATCAGTATGGAAAAAAGAAACCACTTCCATTTGGAAGTCAGGTACATGAGCAGGTCCAGTACGTTGAGGCTCTGCTCATTCTTGTTTACAGAGGATGGATTTGTCTGCATGTCGTTTGAAAGTCTGGTTATTGTTATTTAAGAGCCCACATCAGCGAGCAGACGGTTGTCACAAGAGAGAGCAGGACGGTTACGACCTGGAAGCCGCGGTCTTCGTTGTCTTTCTTGCGATACTTCGGTTCTACATAGACGATGTCATTTTGCTGCAGGTAGAAGCAGGGAGAGTCGAAGATATCCTTGCTGCGCAGGTCATGAACGAACATCTGGCGTTCGTTGCCTTTTTCACGGATCACGGTCACGCGGTTGATCCGGGCTTTGGCAGTCAGGTCTCCGGCATTGGCAATCGCTTCCAGCAGCGTGATGCGGTCACCGTCGCAGGTAAAGGTTCCGTTGCGTCCTACGGCTCCCAGTACGGTGTATTTGAAGTTCAGGACATCAATGGTGACAAGGGGATCCTTGATGTAGTTGCTTGCCTTGATCTGATTCTCAATCAGCGATTTTACCTGGCTGACAGACATTCCGTCTACATGAAGTTTTCCGAGAATGGGGAAGTCGATGTTGCCTTCCACATCGACAAAATAACCTTTTTCCTTGCTCCCTGAGGCATCGGATGCCGAGACATTGCCGTTGCGGTCTATCTGGAAATTTCCTCCCTGAATATTGAACGGGATGGCAAGTTCCGGATTCTTACAGCTTACCGTGATGCCCAGGCGGTCACCGCTTTGCACGACTACTTCATGGTTCGGATCGAAAGGATATTTTTCACCCATCTGCATGTCAGACAGGTAGACGAAATCCTTGCGTGACGCACACGACGAGAACAGCAAGGCAATCATCAGGCTTAAAAAAACGAATGTTTTGTTCATGAGTTATGTTTAATAAGATTGATTAATTCGGTTGATTTCATGGTGGCATAACTGAGCAGCCTCACGGTCAGGCCGACATTCCAGCATGCCTACCGGAACGCGGGTTGCGATTTGTATCAGGATGTCACACAGCTGCCCGTAAAGGTGTGAATCCTGCCGGATAGCCGAGCACCCGGGAAGCAGGTCGATAAAGGCTTCCGTATCCTGATGGCTGTGGAATCGGTTGACCGGTGCCTGTTTCAGACGCACGATTCCACCCACGGGAAAATGCCGGTTTTTATAACACGGGGTTTTCCCGCTCCACGGAGTGCCGTAAACCAGCACCTGACCGTCTTGAAGGCGGAGGGTGGGGTTATCGTCGTTCAGCAGTTCGCAATTGGGTAAGACGGAAGTCCACAGGGCTGCATGTGTACTTTTCCCGGTACCGCTTTTTCCCAGGAAGAGGTAGCCCATCCCGTCTGTATATACAGCAGAAGCATGGATGGAAACGGCTTCCCGGTTGAGAATGGCCTGTGAAAAGATAATGCGCAGCATGGAGCTGAGTATATGTCCTGCATAGGGATCCGTCCAGAGTATTGTCGCCGTAGCCTGAGTAAATTCTCTGTCAGTCTGAAGGATATGCTGGGGACCTTCCGGCCAGGGGCTGATGCTAACCTGATATCCTCCGGAAAAGGCATACAGACTGGTATAGCCAATATCATTAAGGGTCCGGTCCAGGAGGGTGGATGCAGTTTCTATTTCCGGTCCGGCTTCGGATAAGACTGTCAGTTGGAAAATGGATTCTTCCTGCGGTTTCTTTTCGCACAGAAAGGGACGGAACGAGGGCAGCAGCCTGTCGGCATCCTGTCCGTCCGGGAGCGAAAGACTGAAAAAGAATCCGGCTACACAATATTGAGATTCTGTCATGATTTGAATTGTCCGGTTAAAAGGTTCGTAAAAGTCCAGAATGCTTCCTGCGGTGCGTAGCGGCAGGAGAAACGGATATTGCCAAGGAAAGACCGGAAAGTATGAAACTTGCTGCTCCATTTGTTTTCGGCAGTATTCCTGCGTTGAGCGTGGTATAAACCGAAGTTTCCTCCCCGCAGAATAATTTCCAGCAACGGTTCCGGAGAAACAGTCTTTTCCGGATAGGGGAGACTGGAAGCAGGCAGACCCAGCTGTTTCACCAGAAAGGCATGAAGCAGACTGTTCCACCGGATGATTCCTGCTTTACGGCAGAGGGCATACAGGGCCTTGCCGTCAGTTTCCGTTTGCAGGCAGTGATAGGCACGTGCCAGGTCGCATAGCTGACGCAGACCGATTCCCCATCCGAAAGCATGCTTCATGATGTGCGTATTGAGCAGAACCAGATTCAGCAAAGGAGAGGGAATGGTTATTTCGGTTGGATTTCCCGGTAGTCTGAAGCTTGTCAGATTGGCGGGATCCTGTTCCTGTTTATACAAGTATTTTCGAATGAACGGACTGTGCAGGTCGGTCAGACGCGTATGATGTTCTACGTTGACTCCTTTCCAATAATAGCAGAGACTGTCATCGGCTTTGGGAGAAACACGGCATCCCATCTGGCTGACCAGTGAAGCAGCCTGACGGCTTTCTTCCTTGTCGGAAAAGTAAAAGTCAATATCACCGCATTCCCGCAGCAGCGGTTTTTCGTAAAAACGGGCGATTCCTTGTCCTTTCTGCAGAACGGGGTGCAGGCCGTTGGTGTGAAACAGTTCGTAAAGTTCGGTCAGTACCCGGTTCATCCGGATATTGGCTCTTTCGATCCGGTCAATGGTTGCCACCCAATGAAGCAGTTGCTGTTCGGGTGGAAGCAGTTCGTCCGGAAGTTGGCACAATCCCTGATAGACGAGGCCGGTGACTGTCTGACGCTGTGCCAGGTTGAAAATCCTTTCCCAGCTTTCTGATGATCTGGGAAACAGGGAAAGATTTTCAGGAACTTTCTCCCAAAGTCCGGCACGCACCAGTATGAACAGGACCTCGGTGTCTTCTAATCGATCAGTCCGTACGCTTTCCATTGAGCCAATTGTTTTTTTACATCTTGAAGTGCTGTTTCACGGTCGACTTCATATATTTCGCACAGCCAGTCAGCCAGTTCTTCCGGAACAGTTGTTCCTTGAATCATCTGCTGCCATAATCCGGCAGCTGTTTCGTTCAGTGTGAAAACATCGGACAAGTCAACATTCTCCTGACGGGTGTTTACGATCATGTATTGCCGTCCGATTTTGCGAAGTCGCAGGTTGGATTTAGGTTTCATCTTTGTCTGGTTTTTGTTGGTAGGTTCCCTTTCGGGACAGGTTCAAAACTTTTTTCCGGAGAGGATGGACAGAACGGTCAGAAAAATGATCTTCGTATCCAGCCATAAGGTATGATGGGCCAGGTAGTCAAGATCCATTCTTAGTCGTCGTAACATCTTTTCCATGTTGTCGGTATATCCGTTGTAGAGGGTTGCAGGCGAAAACAGTCCCGGACGTAATTGATAAAGCAATTCGTAATCAGGATTGATCGCCTTGATCTGTTCTACAAAATATTTCCGTTCCGGACGGGGACCGACAAAACTCATATCCCCTTTGAGAACATTCCAGAGTTGGGGCAATTCGTCCAGATGGTGTTCACGCAGGAAACGTCCGACCCGTGTCAGGCGTTTGTCTCCCTGGCAGCAGAGAGCTGGTTTTCCGTCAGCTTCAGCCGATTCTTTCATCGAACGAAATTTATAGAGGATGAAGGGTTTACCCTGATATCCGATCCGTTCCTGGCTGAAAATAACCTTACCGCCGTTTTCTATTTTTATGACCAGATAAATGAGAAGGAAAAGCGGTGAAAAAACAATCATTCCTGTAATACTTCCCAAAATATCCAGTCCCCGTTTGATGCGGTTGATGGCTGGTGACATCATATCCCGGCATTTTTTGTTGTCTTTGATCATTTCGGCTTCTGACATAGACATGATTTTTAGTTTGGTATTATTCATAGGCTTTCATAGATTTTGAGACATTGATCAATCATTTTTTTCTGAGTAAATAGATTTTGAAAACGTTTTCCGGCATTCTCTGCATATTTCCGATAAGTGTTTTCATCGTGAGTCAGAGTCTGAATCGCTTCTGCCAGTTCACGGGCATTTTCAGGAGCTACGTTCAGGCCGGACTCTCCATGTGCATTGACCCAGGAAACCCCAGACTGAGGAATGCGGGTGGCTATCAAAGGTTTGCTGCATGACATGGCTTCAATTTGTACGATGCCGAACGCTTCGGTCTTCTGGATACTGCTCAGGCAAAAAACTTTGCAGGCACCATAATAAGCCGGAAGGTCTTCGTCGCTGATCCGTCCCAAAAGTTTCACTTTATCCTGCACTCCCAGAGTTGCTATTTCGTTTTCCAGTTCATCTTTCAGTTCACCGGTTCCTCCGATCAGTATCACATACCTGTCGTCCAGATAGCGGGCTGCTTCTATCAGGTACCGATATCCTTTGTAGGTGACGAGTCTTCCCAGTGAGAAAACAATGTTTTTTCCCTGATAACGCTGAAGAATGCTTTCTACGGCTTCAGGTGAAGGTTTCATGGCTTCTACACCAATAGGCAGGCAGACCGTTTTCTCCTGTACCTCTTTCAGATACGGTGATTCCTGGAGATATACCGGTGTTGTTCCTACAATCTTGTCTGCTCTTTTCAGCAACCAGTTCTGTAACGGCTTGTAAAATCTGAGCAGCATTTTCTGTTTCTGGATGTCGCTGTGCCAGTGAAGGACAACTTTCCCCTTGTAACCCGAGCAATATAACGCCAGACAGGCCATGGGGTCTGGATGGTGTACATGGATTACCGAATAGTTCCGGCTTATTTTTCTTAAGGTCAGAACCATAGCCGGTGAGATCATTGTTGCGGCGATTTTAGCCCATGAAGGACTTCCAATCAGTCTGGCATGTTCGTTGAGGGGGATAATCTGGCTATCCCCTTTGTCCAGTGCACACAACATATCACAATCAACCTTCCGCGCGGATAGACCAAGCATCAGGTCGTACATTACTTTTTCTACACCGCCTCTGATCGGGTAGAATTTTCCCAATTGCAAGATTTTCAGATCTTCTTGTTTCATAGCTTGAGGATCATTTGCCTGGAATGCTTACTGTTTATACATTTTTATTTTTTGTATCTTCCTGTATCAGTTTTTTGTGCTGAATGATGGCATCCGGATAATTTCTGCGGATATATCCGCCAATGCTGTTATATACCAGTCCGAGACGAGTTGCGATGGATTTCAAGTCTTCCGTCGTTGTCTGATACAGTTCTATTGCTTTCTTGTATTTCTTTTCACTTCGGCACATCGTACGTTTTCCCTGCTCATTCTGTCCCATTCCTACGATACTGATCAGTTCCGGTTCGTATTTATGCAGGTATTGGCGGAAACTTTCCGGTTGCAGGTTGAACTCATTGGCTACCTGAGCAATGGAACGTGGATTCTGTTTGATGCTGTTAATTGCATCCTGATATTTGAGTGAGGTACGTTTGGTACGGTTTCTGGCTTTTCTCAAGTCTTTCGGACTTTGGCTTTCATCGGTTATTCCCAGATGATCCAGTACCAGATTTTTGTGCCATTTATGCAGATAAAAACGGAATCCTTCCGTAGTTACTCCTGTCTGATCTGCAATTTCTTTCAGAGTCATTACTGTATTTTTGTACAGGGTAAGTGCTTCTGCGTATTTATTGATTGTTTGGGCGGAAGGTTCATATTTCCGTCCGTTTCCCAGGAGTCCTCCTCTTTTTTTATACTTTTCTTCTTTCGCCCGTTTACGCATGGCTCTTTTTTGCTGAAGCACGTCTTTGTGATAAAAACGTAAATGTTGCATCAGGCCACTTTCGGAGACTTTGAATTTATCGGCAATTTCCGGTATCGTCATTTCCGTTGTACGGTAAAGTTCAACCGCATCCGTGTATTGCTGGACGCAGGAAGGGCGTGCCCCCCGGGGAATATTGTCATTGATACCCAGCCGTTCACGTATTTTTTGTCGCCGGGAAAGAATTTCCTCATAATGTATTCTCATGAAATTGGCCAGTGCAGTACCATTCAGGCCGAATTTGCGGGCTACCTGTGAAATATTCAAGTCGATGTATTTCATCATGTCGCAAGCCTCTACTGCTGCTTTGTATCTTTCGTGAGACACACGGTTTTGTTTTCCGGTTGAATAGATTTTAATCGACTGCAAGTCTTCACTTTCCACTGGTATCTGATGCCGTTGCAGAACCAGTTCCCGCCAGTAACGGCGTAAGTAATTTCCCAAAGCACCGGGAGTAACTCCACAACGTAGGGCTATAATTCTTGTTGACAATGTGGTGTCAGCATACAATGTTACAGCCTTTTCGTATTTACAGTGAAGCGCATGCCGTTTTTTCAGCAATGCTCTTTCCTTGGCCGGGAGTTTTTCAATCTCGTCCAAATTCAGTTTGTTTTCCATGGTTTAAATATTGGCTGACGGATTCCTTTCTGTCAGCTTGTCGTATAAGTCCAGATAATCCTGATAGCGATCTTCTTTCCGGAAGTTTTCCAAAGCATATGTTCTGCAAGGCTGCTGATAGTAAGCCTTTCCCCGTTGACTGATCAGGCGGGCTGCCTCCAGCATTTCTTTCACATTTCCCTGAGGTACGATGAAACCAGTCTGATCCGTGATGGCTTCAATACTTCCACCTGTGCGATATGTTACGACCGGTGTGCCACAGGCAATTGCTTCCAGATTGACGGTCGGGTAATTGTCCTGCCACGTCGGGTTGATGAATGCGTCAGCTGCAGCATATAGTTCTGCCAGCTGGTGAATATTTTCCGTACGTGGAATGCCCAGCATGTTTTTTTTAAGTTTTTTCTGTTGTTCCGGCCGGACTCCTACTAAAACAAGCATTTCATCAGGATGTAAAAAGTCGGCCATTTGAATACAATCATCAAATCCTTTTTCCCGGCTCCAGATACTGGCCACACCAAGCAGAATGTGTTTTCCGTTCAATCCATATTTCTGCTTAACCTGTTCCGGATTATAAATATTGAATATATTGGTATTGATTCCGTTATGAATCACATGAAACTGATTGTTTCGGAAGAAAGAATGCTGCATTTCTTCCCGGATCCATTCAGAGACCGGAACAATGGTCAGCTGATCCAGGGGTAGGGAAGTGAAAGCCTGTTTCTTGTCTTCATAATTTTGATGTGACCGGTCAATTAGCCAGCTTGCAGGAAACTCTTTCTTTTGTGGGCAATGTCCACATCCTGTTTGCCATTTGTTACATCCGGCATACGAATAGTAATAACAGTGTCCGGTATACAGCCAGCAGTCGTGAACTGTCCAGACGACCGGGATATTACTTTGGGCCAGGAAATCAAACAAGATCTGATAGTTGAGGAAATAGCCGTGAATATTGTGGATATGAATCACGTCCGGTTTCAACTCCTGAATCTGTTTCACAAATAGTCGGGTAGCCTTGTTCGAAGCCAGTCCGTGCCGGTCAAACAGTCGGGTCTCCAAGCCATGCCAGATTGTACTCCATTTATTTCCGACCGGAATCACTTCCGACTGGCATGACTTGATTCCGTCACGTCCTTTGCTGTATGCTATGCAGCTTCTCCATCCGTGTTGCATAGCCAGTTCTCCGATTTCCTGCATAATACGTCCGGTTGACGTATTGACTCTCAGAACCGGATTAATCTGTAAAAGCGTTTTCATTAATGGGTTAAAGCAGTGAACAAGCGCATCCATTTGTCCATAACGGCCTGTTCAGAATAAGTTGCAACGACTTTTCGGGCGTTTTGAGAAAGCATTTTCCGATATTCCGTATCTTCCATTACTTCCATCATTGCGTGAGCTAGCTTTTCTATGTCTCCATTGGGAACGAGTAATCCATTTTCTCCCTGTCGGATAATATCTTTCGGACCACATTTAAAGTCAAATGAAACGACCGGTAGTCCGCAAGCCATCGCTTCGATCATTACCATAGGAAATCCTTCATAATTGGAACTCATCACCAGCATGGAACTCTGGATGTATTCATTTCCGATTTGTTTAGTAGGTTTGTTTATCCGTACAGACTTTTGCAATCCTTTTTCTTCAATCATTTGTTGAAGCATTTCCTGCCATTCTCCCTGTCCGAAAATATCCAGGTTCCAGTCTGTAAATTTTTTAGAATGCTGTATCAACTGCCAGGCTTCAATCAGACGGTCAAATCCTTTCTGATAATCCAGTCTTCCTACGGCAATTACCCTCTTTCCCGTTACGTCTGAATAATGTTCACTTACATGCATTGCAGCATTGGGAATGACTTCCATATTAGGTAATTTCCCCCAGTATTCCCGGTCTTCATTAGTCAGTACAACAAATTTGTCGAATCGGCGGACGATTCGTTCGTCCTGCCGGGTACGCCATTTATCAATCCATCCTAATATTCCTTTTCGGTTGTATTGCAAGCGAAAAAACTTGCAGTAATGTAATTCCAGAACCTTCTTGCTGCCATCCTTGATGGAAGGGATGAAAGATGATTCAGAAGGGTAGAGGGATATGACAATATCTGCTTTTTCTTGTTGAAGTAATGCCGTCAGTTTCTGTTTATGTACCTTTCTTTTACGAAGATATCCGGTGATCTTTTTCCATGCACCTTTTTCATTATCGTCTGAATAGTTTATGCCCAGATCTGTCATCCGTACATTGGGAGGAAACGGATAGAAGGGAGGTCTCTGATGCTGGTCGGTAGTAACAATGGAAACTTCCCAGCCCGGAATCCGGGAAAGATAAGTAACCTTGTTCAGGAGGACACGCTCCATACCTCCGGGGTTGTATGTGGAATGGGTGCAATAGATGAGTTTCATAGATTTTTCAAGCTTCTTATGCTCTTTCAAATTTTAGGCGCTTATCAATTTCTTCGTCTTTATCTTTTGGTATCATCAAAAATAAAGCATATACAACAAATAAGTCTGTGGAAACCTTAAACCAAACAATAAAATTAAGCAATATGATTATTAAAAACATTATCCTCTCTTCATGAAATCTATTCATTAAGATTTGCCCAATTTTCAACATAAAAGTGCTAAAAGCAAATAATCCTATTAATCCAAAATAATAAATAAATCTCAAGTAGCCCACATCTGTACCTTTGTAATAACCTGCCCAGGCCGGACCGGTATAATATTTATCAGCATAATATGGATTATCAAAATATCCATCACCTACAAACCAAGTTTTAAGATTATCCGGGAATATATACATATCTTTCAACATCTCATTTGAATGAACTTCCCATCTTCCTTTCTCTGCCAAGCTGAAAAAACCTTCAAAAGCAAAACGAATATTTTCATGAAACGAAGTATTAACTTGATATAAATAGCATAAAAAAGGAAGCAAACAAATCAATATTCCCACGAACAAAATCGCAATATATCTTAGATTAACGATGGAATTATCCTGATTGCGAGACAGTAAGAAAATGAAATAGCACAAAGCAATAATAACACCGACCGTTGTAGTTCTGGAAATCATATTTCCTACAATAGCTATAATAAGAAAAGCAATGATATAAGATGCAATTTTATATATTGAGTTTTTTTTAGAGATTTGACTCATTAAATAAATGATTAATACTAAAGCAACAGAAAAACGTGAACCTGCAATATCCAAACTGGCATCCATTCCATATAATCTTGTTTCCATTACTCGTGTAACCACCATTATAGAATTTACTAACTGCTTCAAGGGCATGTAAGAGTCAATGGCAAGAGCTAATACACATTGCATCACACTAACTGCTACTATATATTTTGCAAGTAGTTCAACAGAAACTGTTCCATGTACAAATTTTATCCATGTAATAACTACATAGGCTGCAGAAATCCAAACAAACATTGACACAATGTATGTAGCATATTCAAGATCGGACGTATCATTAAAAACAACTGCAAACAAACCGATCAATGAAACCAAAGAAGCCCATAAAATGAGTTTAAAAAAATCAGCATTTATTGACGGATTTTTTTGTTTCGCCATCTGAACACCTATAACAACAAGACCTAATCCAGCCATTATCATTTTAGTATTTGCTCCTGGTAGTGGTTTAAGTTCAAATGGAAACAAATATAAGCTGGTGACTACCAATGTCAAAAATATACCAATAACCCTTATCATCGATATCCTAATATTATTCTGTACACAAATTTTTGAATTATCATATTATAAAGCCAGACAAACCAATATTGTTTTTTCCAAGCCATCCATTGCAATATTCTTGTTCTGGCACAAACTGTCTTATTCTTCAATATAAACCCATTTGCTTCATCATACCATTCCTCCCAAAGTTTATACATAGAAAAATCTGTAGAGATTAAAAATGGAAGCTTTACACACAATTTAAAATAAGACAAGTAATCGTCAAGTTCATTTTTATATTTAGACTTAATATAACATTCTGTTTCGTTTACATTGTATTTTAAATCCGATAAATGTTTCTCACACCATGCCATAGTCATGGCTCCTTCATTCATTTTGACGTAATGATAAAAAGCTTCATGCAGACAAGAAACATTATTCGCACAAGCAAATAATTTGATTATAGTCATATCCTCTCCCATTCCATGCCCGGAAGGAAACTGAATATTATTTTCTACATAAAGCGTCCGCTTTATAAGTTTATTCCACACATTATATTTCATTTCTCCGGCCAATATTCCTTTTAAAGCCAAGTAAGCAGACTCATATTCAGGCTGATACATATATCTTTCTTTTGTCCCATAAGAAAGATACCAATCAGACCATACAATGTCAGCCTGAGTATTCAGAGCCTTTTCATACATGAGTTTCAACATATCATGTTCAACAAAATCATCACTATCACAATGAAAAATATATTGACCTTTGGCAGCATTCAATCCAGTATTTCGAGCAGCAGGTAACCCTTTATTTTTTTCATGCTTTATGATTTGACAATGCAAACTTCTTTGTGGATAATGCGATAATACTTCTTTTAAAATGATAATACTATTATCAGGAGTTGCATCATCTATAAATATATATTCCACCCTATCAAGACTTTGCTCCATTAAAGACTTGACACAACGGGCTATAAATTTTTCTACATTATAAATAGGTACAATAACACTTACATTATATTTAAAATCATCCATCTCTATAAGTAGCTAAGTTGATTAGTTTACAAGTTTCTGCGCTTTAGTTTGAAGTAAAACTTACAACTCACAAACAGAAAACTAAACATTTAAAAGAATTAGTACAAATTTAATAAAGACTGTTTATTATCCCTATTACCATCCTTAAACTTTACCCCTATTACATCCATGATAGTATAAATCATATCATCTATCCTGTAATAACAATCTAATTTAGATTGAAGTATATTTTTAACATTTGTAAAATCAGATTGAAATGAAGGACTCATATAAACCATAAAAGGAATATTGGATCCTGCAATGACCGATTTAGAATCGTTATATCTGGCATGTCCCACATAATCATCTCTACTATCAAATACATCTAATGCATGATCTGAAAAATAGAAAATTATAGCCTCATCCTCACTAAAAAGATTCATAATCTTTGAAACTACAAAATCATTATACAAAATGGAGTTATCATAAGAAGCTAAAATATTTCTTTGCTCCTTTTTTTTATCAGGATAATCATCAGCCTTAAATATATCAAAAGAAAGGGGATAACGCTTTTTAAAATCAGGATGCGACCCCATTAAATGTATAAAATAAAATCTATAATGCTGCTCGTCATCCATGTTCTTATACTTAAAAACAGAATCAATTATTATTTCATCAAGATCTTTTTTTCCCATTGCAGCAAATCTGTTCCCGGCAAAAACAGAAGTGTCACATAAATACGCAAATTTTGCAATGACATTATCATGAAATCCTTTTTGACTTTGATTAGATATCCAAGATGTATAATATCCGGCTTCGTTCAATACCCCTTGCATAGTAATGCACTCAAACCAATTTATACTATCCTTAAACTCCGGCTTATAAGTACTCATTAAACTTTGAAAAACAGGTACAGTATTTAACGCTGGAGTCTGAATATTATTAAAGACATAAAGCAAGCCATTATTCTGCAAAACCTTTAAACAAGGATTAGTATTTTTATGATACCCATACAAAGAACTATGAGTTTTAGAGAAAGACTCTCCAATAATCATTACTATATTTTTAGGCTTCTTTTCAGACAAAGTCAACAACTGTGGGTGAACTGCATAATCTTTCAAATCAGGAGGAGAAGTAGCATTCAATATTGTATAAAATTTGGTAATTGAAACATTTCCAAAGTTTTTATTACTAATAACTGCAAAAGACAATAAAGATAAAAAAACGAACAACAATAAAACAATACAATATTTATCCTTTATGTATAAAGGTAATTGTCTTAACTTTATATATACAAAACCAAAGAATAGGAAACTAACTATTATAATGAAAACTAAAGAATAAGGAATAAAAGTATGTATAAACTCAACAGCTTCATTACCATTTGTGCCAAGTAATATTGCCGGTACTTCCTGATCGAAAGTGAAATGAAAGCTATATACACAAATTATATCGATCAAAAAATTTACCCCTAACAATAAAAAAACAAATAATCTATACCATTTTTTTATTTCATAAGGCAATATGCATAATATAAATGTTATAAAATAGCATATTACAAAATGATGCATGCATATAAATATAGCCTTTGGAACAGATTCAAAAACAGAAAAACCTATTAAATCAACAACTGAAGAAAACAAAAGAATTATAATAAAAAAAGAAAGTTGAGATTTAAATGGCTTTACCAATAAATTATAAATATATTTAGATATCCTATTCATATGTTAGCAACAATTATTATTTTCTTCTCCCAAAGACAAAATATCTAACTAATATTTTAATTCTTTTCAGCAAAGACAAACCATCTAATTCATTCAGCTTATGATAAAAAAAGTCAAAATAGAATTTTTCATCAAAGAAAGGAGATTTCCGGTAATACTCCCACCAAATATCAAAATTTACGCATAATCCCTTCCAAGGTTTCTGACCATTATAATGAATAATACCTTCAGATAAAGCTTTGCTAATAGTAAGTTCGTCCCAAAATTCAAATAAAACATCCTTATTGTATACATTCCATTCTGAAATATATGTTGTCAAACAAAATACAGGAGATATATACTTAATTTTGTCTTTACATACAATATTTACAATGTCCATATCTTGAAATTTATATTTATTTTTAGACATGGCCTTAAACTTTTTAACAATATCTTCTTCTCTAAGTTTCTTAGAATTAAAAATCAAATTTCCTGAATAGATTATATTATGTGCATCTAAACCTATTTTCTCATAATATTTAACATTTTCCGGAATCAGGTGAGAAAGTGAATTAACTCCAGCCAAATAATAATTTTCCAAGTCGATACTATCATATATTTCAAACAGATCAGATCTAAAAATCACATCAACATCAGAATAAATAATTTTATCATATTCAGGTATTAATTCTGGTATCAATAATCTATAATAAGCAGGAGTTGTTATGCCTCTAATTTCAAAAGACGAATCAAAAGAATTATCTACTAAACGATACTGAATCCTACAATTAGAATAATAATTTAATATTTTACATAAACTATTATCAGTTAAACCGCTTTTTGTAGAATATAAAATATAAATATCATAAAAAGTATCTGATTTAGCAGACATCAATAATGATGAAATGCATATATGAGCTGGATACAATAAATTGGAATCAAACGCAAAAACTATAGGTACTATATTCATAAATATATTACTTTCTTAATAGATTATTATATTCTGATATTAAGTTTTGTACACTATTCATTCTATTAAATTTATATGAAAGTTTAATAGAATTAGAAGAATATATACTTCTTAAAGTCTTATTCAATAACAATTTCTCCAAAATAGAACTAAGCTGAACAACATTCTCTTTTTCGAATAACAAGCCATTATATTCGTTAATACAAACCTCAGGTATTCCACCCACAGCAGTCCCTATTATAACATTTCCATAAAGCATTGCTTCCATTATACTCAATGATATAGCTTCAGTCCTTGACGGCTGTACATATATATCAGAAATAGACAGAAAATCATCAACATCATTTCTTATACCAACAGAAATAAATTTATCTTCAATATTCAGACTTTTTACTAAAGACTTAAATTTATTATTTTCATCATCATTTAAACCTATAATAATAACTTTAAAATCAGGCAAAATTTCGTTTTTCTTTAATAAGCTAACAGCTTTTGCCAATATATCGAATCCTTTAACATTTATATCAAATCCTATTGAAGTTATTACTATTGATTTTTGTGAAATATCTAATTGATTTTTAATATTTAAATTATTAATTGTTCCCTTGTCTACGCCTAAATAACAGACAATTAAATTATTAAGATTTCCTATATTATTAATTAAACCGGCTTTCACACCCTCACTCACAGCTATTACCAGATCCATTAATCTATAACAACACTTAGTTAAATATTTCATCAATATATTGTCAGATAAATATTCACAATGTTGTGTATACACCTGTCTAATATTTGGAAAAAAAACTTTAACTAAAAGAGACAATAAATATACATAAAAACCAAAATGATAATGAACAATATTGGGCTTTATGTTCTTTATTATTTTAAAAACCTGAAAACTCCTTTGGAAAATATTCCCTTTTACGACAAAAATTTTGGCATTAAGCCTACTTAAATCTTCATAAAAAGAATCCGGTTGAGGATTATTATTAAAAACAACCGATAACTCTATGCCACAACGTAAAAGTTGAATTATATATTTTTCAAATCCACCATATTTAGTAGAAAAAATTCCTGTAACATATAATACTTTCATATCTTTATAATGGATATTTCCTTGAAAAGCAGGCACTTTTCTTAAAAAGAGAAATTAATCTTGTTAATAATACCGAAATGACATATATTATTCGTGAATATTTATATTTGCGCAAACGTAAGAAAAAAGTATCGTAATTACTTTCTGTATATTCAGAACCATTTAAAAATCTTAAATAATCCAATCGTACTTTTTCAGGTATTAATTCTTTTAAAACTTGCTGACGCTCATCTTCACATAATGAAGAGTTACTACTTACTCCTCCTTCCTCAAACCAAGAAACTACTTCATCAATTAATATGCAACTACAATTTGAAAATATAATTGTTTGCAAGAAAAACTTCCAGTCTGAAACAATCTTAAGTTTTTCGTCATATCGGTAATGCCTAAAAATTTCTTTCTTTATAAAAGTAGCAGGATGTGGAACAGGTCCACCCTTATAAAAATCAAGTAATGTAAATGGTAATGAAATATCTTTCCAACCTATAACACCTGATGGGAAACATTGAGCCTTACCTATAATAAAATCATGATTTCCTAAATACGGAATAATCTTTTCTATAATAGTAGATTCGTGCAGATAATCCCCAGAGTTTAAAAACAACAAATAATCTCCTACAGCTTTATCAACTCCTTTATTCATAGCATTATATATACCGCTATCTGGCTCACTAATCCAATAGGAAATACGATGTTTATATTTTTCGATTATCTTTTTGCTACCATCTGTGGATGCACCGTCTATAACTATATACTGAATATCATTATATGTCTGATTTATAACAGATTCAATTGTTTTAGAAAGCCCGAATCTATTGTTATAATTAATTGTTATTATAGATATTAATAATCCCATTATTTTTTACATTTTCTATAATAAAATTTATACACTTCTTTGAAAGAAATATACAGCCTCACAACCAAGGAGCATATTCACTCTGAAAATATTTATAAAATAACATTTGAAGAAGAAACCAATCTATTATATAATGAAATTATTTTTTTTCCATATTCTTCCTCTGAAAAATTATTTATTGCAAAATTTTGAGCAGAAAAAACAATACTACTTACATCATTATATACAACATATCTCATAAGATTTGCACATTCACAAACATCTGAAAACAAAAAACCATTGTTTGTATCTTTGACAAAATCTAAAGTTCCTCCAGATCTTTTAGCAATCACAGGTGTACCATAAAACATGGCCTCAACTGTTACTCTTCCCAATCCCTCATTTTTTGAACACATTAAAAAAGCAGAAGCATTTTTAAAATATTCCTTTGTATCTTTTACATAACCAATAAATTCGATATAATCAAGGATACCATTATTTTGAGAGTATCTCAATATTTTATTCTTCTCTATTTCATCTACATTACCAGCCAAAACTAGCTTATATCCATCCATATATGTTTTAGATCTAACAAATGCTTCTAATGCAACAAATACACCTTTCGTTTCACATAAATTTGCTGAACAAAAAAAGAAATATTTTTTTTTCTGAGATTGATATATCACATCTTTTTTACTGCACACAGCATCCCATAAATAAATAGCATTATTTGCTTTATATAAAGCAAAATGATTATAAACCGCTTTTGTTATTGCAATGTAAGCATTCAGCAAACCCCGTATTGTGAAAACTGCTAATGCCTGTATTTA
>ENA-OOZN01000547-OOZN01000547.1-human-gut-metagenome-genome-assembly--contig:-NODE-547-length-36092-cov-3.145101_pt1 | contig 36092 bp, 29 predicted proteins | sample MGYA00241187_ERZ501397 | MGnify/ENA primary metagenome ERZ501397 (study PRJEB25962, sample SAMEA2042921) | human gut metagenome | biome: human gut; feature: human-associated habitat; material: faeces... | reverse complement strand
CCGCCGGTACACAAAAGAGTCCTACCTGGCTCTGGTTGACCGGATCCGTGCAAAGATGCCGGACATTTCCCTGACAACCGATATTATCGTCGGTTTCCCGGGAGAGACGGAAGAAGATTTCCTGGAGACGATGGATGTAGTCGGAAAAGTGGGATATGACAGTGCATTTACCTTTATCTATTCCAAAAGAAGCGGAACACCTGCTGCCTCCAAAGAAGATCAGGTTCCGGAAGATGTGGTAAAAGACCGTTTTGACCGCCTGTTGGCTCTGGTACAGGAGATCGCAAGAGAACGTTCTTCCCGTTTTGAGGGAACGGTACAGGAAGTTCTGGTAGAGAGTGTCAACGATCAGGATGCATCTCTGGTAACCGGACGAATGGGCAATAATCTTCTGGTACATTTCCCGGGGGATGCTTCTATGATTGGCACATTCAAACAGATTCATCTGGACGTATGCAAAGGATTCTACTATATGGGAACGCCAGCAGAATAGAAAATGTTACAGTTCACTCTGACTTTTACCTCAACATCATAGAATAGTATCAAAACAGAATAGTAATGTCATGGAAAAAGTATCATTTCAGTAGTAAAATACTGGCTAAAAGCAGACAGTATTTGGAAAGTACAGTTTAGACATCAGGAGGTAACATAATGGGTAAGAACACGACAAATGATATGACGCAGGGAAACTGCATGCGTTTACTGGTACAGTTTTTTCTGCCGATCCTGGCAGGAAATCTGTTTCAGCAGTTATACAGCTTTGCAGACTCCATGGTGGTGGGAAAAGGAATTGGCGATACGGCACTTGCAGCAGTCGGAAACACCGGTTCCGTACATTTTCTGATCATTGGTTTCGCAATTGGACTAACAGGAGGATTGGGAATCTGTATTTCTCAGTCTTTTGGAAGTGGCAATTATGAAAAACTTCGTAAAGAGCTGGCAATGTCTGTCTGGATCTGTCTGGCCGTTGGGATTGTGATCACAGTGGTAAGTCTGGCCTTCATGCGGCAATTATTTACATTTCTCCATACACCGGAAGATCTGATGGCGGAAACACTGCAATATTTCGGAACAATTCTTGCGGGAACCACCATTACAATTTTTAATAATTTTGCCATGACACTTCTGCGTTCCGTGGGAAACAGCAGGGTGCCTCTGGTTGCAATGATAATTTCCGCCATTGCTAATGTTCTGATGGATCTGTTATTCGTTTTCCCGTTGCATATGGGTGTTTTTGGCGCAGCGTTAGCCACTGTTCTGGCACAGGTTCTGTCTGCCCTTTACTGCTGTTACTACATAGGAAAGGAAAAAAATCTGATCCCGAAAAAAACGGACTGGAAACCACAGGGTGTGATCATCAAAAAACTGACATTGAAAGGCCTGCCGGTTGCCGTTATGAATTCTGTCACTGCAGTGGGCGGAATGGTGTTGCAGACATTTGTCAACAATATGGGAACAAGCTATGTGGCTGCCTATGCGGCATGCTCCAAGATCCTCGGTCTTTTTGAACAGCCGGCAAATACGGTGGGTTTGGCACTTCTTACTTTTGTGGGACAGAATTATGGTGCCGGAAAAAAGGAGCGGATACGTACCGGTATCCGGGAAGGAGTTATCCTGACGATCCTGATAAATATTCCACTGGCTCTGATGTTGCTGTGTATTCCTGAGTTTCTGACTTCTTTCATGTTGAATGATGCGTCGATTATTTCTTACACAAGAGATTTTCTGACGGTTACAGGCATCTGTCTGTTTCCTCTGGGATGGCTGTTTGTGTTCCGCAACGGGTGTCAGGGCATGGGGCATACGTTTGTTCCGATGCTTTCAGGAGTCCTGGAAGTGTCTCTTCGAGTGGTCATGGTAAAGCTGCTGACTCCATATCTGGCTTTTCGTGGTGTTGCTCTGGCAGAAGTATCTGCCTGGATCGGCGCCTGGATCATGTTGATGATCACTTACTGGATCTATCAGGAAAAAACGGATTCTTTTCGGTAAGTCTGAGGAGAACATCCTACCTTGGTGCGAAACTGTCGATTGAAATTTGAAAGGTTATGAAATCCGGTATCGAAAGCAATGTCGGAGATATTGCGATCCGTATTGCGCAGAAGGTCGCATGCTGATCGGATACGTACCTGATTCAGATATTCAATGGCTCCGAGACCGAAATTCTGTTTGAAACAGCTCATAAAGTAACTGCTGCTCATATGAGCGATCTTTGCCAGCTGCTCTATGGTAACAGATTCGGAATGATGTTTCTGTATATAAGTGAGAACAGGCCGAAGTGTTTCGGTCAGCCGGGATTCTGTCGAAGCCGTGTGTTCGGTGCAGAGTCCCGGTGTCGATGCCAGCAGATAAAATAAGCGGAGCAGTTCGCTTTTCAGCAACAGATCCGACGTCGCAAGATTTTTGTGCGCACACTGCATAATAGTCCGGACCGAATCATGGAGCTCATGATACCCCGGGGTTTCCTGAGATACAGGAACCAGAACTCTTCGTCTGGAAGAAAAGATTGGCAGCAGAATATCTGTATAACAACGGTCGTCGTAACTTCCCACCAGCATATTCTGATGAAAAACAATGGTATCATAGAAAAAAGAGCTGTGTTCATCCGACATGATAGCATGAAGGACGTTGGGCTGGATCAGAAAGATGTCTCCCGGTTTGGCAGAGATGGTCTGATCCTCGTATTTGAAAAAACCATTTCCAGATTTTATGTAATTTAATTCCATTTCACTGTGCCAGTGCAGCGGTACACTCGTAAAATAATCCGGTATACCGCAGTCATAGTAACTGTATGGAACCTGAATGGATCCGTGCTGGCATTTTTCTTTTATCGCATAAAGATTCATAACATACGCCTCCGTAAAATAAATATCTCCGGCAGAATAATTAAAATCATAGAATAGTATTGCAAAGAATACTGTTTCCGGAAAATATAAAAGAATCAGTTGTAATATATCATATAATGATACGTGTTGCAACGGAAAACAGAGAAGGGTATGATGTTGCAGAATGAAAATCTGTGGCATCAGGAACCCTTTTTTTGCTGTGCAAAATGATATAAATTATTTTTTGAAAATGAAATACAGGATAAAAATAGCCAAAAAATATATATGGATAAGAAGAAACACAAGAACATTATACAAAAATCATAGAATAGTATCAGAAATAAATAGTATATTGTTTGAAATCTAAGAAAATAAATAGTATTCTGGTAAGCGAAGGTAGTTGTTATAGAGAAACGAGACAACATCAGAAAGAAAGAGGGTTTTACAAAATGTCAAAATGGTTAGATGATGCAATTTTTTATGAAATCTATCCGCAGTCATTTAAAGATACTAACGGGGACGGCATCGGAGATTTTCAGGGTATTATCGAAAAATTAGATTATATCAGAGAACTTGGATGTAACGCTTTATGGATCAATCCATGTTTCTTCTCTCCATTTGGAGATGCCGGATACGATGTGGCTGATTACTGCCGCGTAGCTCCGCGTTACGGAACAAATGAAGATCTGAAACAGTTGTTTGAGGAAGCTCACAAAAAAGGTATCCATGTACTGCTTGACCTGGTACCGGGACATACTTCTGTAGAACATCCATGGTTCATCGAATCCATGAAAGCAGATAAAAACCCATACACCGATCGTTATATCTGGACGGATAAAGTATGGGAGTCACCGGATGTAAGCTTCGGCGGCTCTCTGAGAGGTATCTCTGAGCGTGACGGTGCGGTGGCTGTCAACTTCTTCTCCAATCAGCCGGCATTAAACTATGGTTTCTATCAGCCGGATCCGGAGAAACCGTGGCAGCAGTCGATCGACGATGAAGGACCACAGGCAACTATCGCAGCAATGGAAGATGTAATGAGATTCTGGCTGGGTATGGGTTGTGATGGCTTCCGGGTAGATATGGCAGAGTCTCTGGTGAAAAATGATCCGGAGAAAAAAGGGACCATCCGCGTATGGAAACAGATCAGAGAATTCCTGGATAAAGAATTTCCGGATGCAGCAATGGTATCTGAGTGGGGCGATCCGCAGAGATCTTTGGAAGGTGGATTCCACATGGATTTCCTGCTGGAGTTTGGTACTTCTCATTCCAACGATCTGTTCCGTTGTAAAGAGCCGTATTTCTCTTCCCGTGCAAAAGGAAATATCTACGATTTCGTAGAATCTTATAAAGAAAACTGTGAAAAAACAGCCGGCAAGGGTCTGATGTGTATGTTCTCCGGAAACCATGATGTAGACCGTCTGGCACGCCATCTTCATGGTGATGAATTGAAAGTGGCTTTTGCATTTATCCTGTCCATGCCGGGTGCACCATTTATCTATTACGGCGATGAAATTGGTATGCGCTATGTAGAAGGACTGAAATCCGTAGAGGGCGGTTACAACCGTACCGGTTCCAGTGGGATGACAGCACCAACGCAGGATTCTCCAGCGCACCGGCAAACAGCCTGTATATTGCGATGGATCCGGACAAAGACCGTCCGACCGCGAAGAAAGAGATGGCAGATCCGAATTCTCTGTACAACGAAGTAAAGAAACTGATCCAGATCCGTCAGAGCCACAAAGCACTGCAGAGCCGTGGAAAGATTACTTTCGTTTATGCAGAAAAAGACGCATATCCGCTGGCATACATCCGTGAAGAAGACGATGAGAAGATCCTTGTGATCATCAACGCAGCCGCAGAGGCAAAAACATTTGCATGCGATACAGAGCTAAAAGAAGCAATTTATAACTTTGGCGCAGCCGCAGAGGCTAAAAATGGAAAAATAACTGTTCCGGCACAGTCAGCAGGATTTTACCGGATCTGAGAAAACATAAGATAGTTGACAGCTGTTCGCGAAGATTTATGCGATTCGTATAAATTCTGTACATCGCGAAGCGTGTTGCTGAACACAGAGTGAACAGTAACGTTATGATAATTATATATGGAGGTGTAAAATGAAGGAAAACAAAGTAGTTTACGGACTGATCGGATATGGCGGAATGGGCAGATGGCATACGGAGATCCTTTCCAATGTTTCGGAAGCTGTAATCGGTGGCATCTATGACATCAAGGAAGAAAAGAGAGAAGAAGCGAAGGAGAAGGGCTTTTCTGTATATGAAACGGAAGAAGCCATGCTGGCAGATCCGGATATCGATGTGGTTCTGATCGCTACTCCGAATGACTGCCACAAACCCATCGCCATTCGTGCCATGCATGCAGGGAAGAATGTAATATCGGAAAAACCGGTGACATTATCTTCCGCTGATCTGCTGGAAATGGAAAATGCAGCCAAAGAGACAGGAAAATTACTTACTGTACACCAGAACAGACGGTGGGATGATGATTTTCTGATCATCAAAAAGCTGGTAGAGGAGCAGAAACTGGGACATGTCTTCCGGATTGAGAGCCGTGTCCATGGTTCAAGAGGTATCCCGGGCGACTGGAGAAAAGAAAAGGTCCATGGTGGCGGAATGGTCCTGGACTGGGGCGTACATCTGCTGGATCAGATCTTATATATGTACGGTGACAGAAAGATCGAGACCGTATACGCATCACTTACCAATGTCACCAACCAGGAAGTGGACGATGGTTTCACTGCTATCCTGACATTTGAAGGTGGAACGGAAGTCCTGGTGGAAGTCGGTACCAACAATTATATTTCCCTGCCGAGATGGTATGTACTGGGAGAAGACGGTACCGCAGTGATCCGGGACTGGCAGTTAAACGGTGAGATCATCCGTAAGACCGGTAAGACGGAAGAGACGGTAGTACCGGTTAAGACAGCAGCCGGTCTGACAAAGACCATGGCACCGAGACGGGAAGATACCATTGTAAAAGAAGACTTACCAAAAGTATCCGGAGATATTGCAGACTTCCACAGAAATGTAGTTGCAGTGATCCGGGACGGAGCAGAACCTGAGATCAAACTGTTCCAGGTGATGCGCGTGATGAAACTGATGGAAGCGATCTTCCGGTCAGCGGAGACAAACCAGGTGATCGAATTTCAGGACTAGGTGTAACTAAGAAGATACTGAATAACTATAGATAGAAATCATAAGCAGAACAGTTATAACATAAAAATTGAAACCAGTTGTACATGTTCTCTGAGAGTGCATGTAACAGAACAGGAGGAAACAAGCATGAAACAGATTAAAATCGGAACCTGCGTGCCGGGACCCGTGGCAGAAGAATGGTTGAAAGGATTTGTTGGAAAAGGATTCGAAACATTTTCCCTTAATTTCCATATGTCACTGGAAGGAACAGATCTTGACAAACTGGCACTGACCACAGACAAACTCCTTGCAGGAACAGATTCCAAGATTACTACACTCGGATATTACTGTAACCCGATCCAGTACGCAGAGCACAGAAAGACACTGGAAAAGGTGATCTGCACTGCTGAAAAATTCGGAGCTACCCATGTAAGCACCTTTGCAGGAGCCTGGGAAGGAAAACCTGTAGAATCTGCATACGAAGAGTTCGGAAAAGTGTTCCGTGAACTGGCAGACCTTGCAGAAGAAAAGGGTGTGAAACTGGGTATTGAAAACTGCCTGATGGATGGAACCTGGGAACATGCCACCTGCAACATCGGTTTCAACCCGAAAGCCTGGGAAGTGATGTTTGAGGAAGTAAAGAATGACAACTTCGGTCTGGAATGGGAGCCGACCCACCAGATGGTACAGCTGATCGACCCTGTGGCAGAACTGAGAAAATGGTGCAAAAAGATCGTCCATGTACATGGAAAAGATGCGACCATCGACTGGGATGCAGTAAGACACGGCGGAATCTCCGGAGCAGTTCCGTTCGTATGGCACCGTATGCCGGGATTTGGTGACACAAACTGGAGAGATATCATTTCTATCTTAAGAAGCAACGGATATGAGGACGATATCTGTATCGAGGGATATCATGATCCGGTATACAACGGAGAACTGGAGATGACCGGACAGCTCCACGCACTGAACTATCTGAAATGGTGCAGAGGCGGAGAGTTCACACCAACTCCATGGGAGAAATAATACAGATATACAGAGACAGAAAGAAACAGGAGGGCATTCCTATGAAACTTGGGTTTGTTACAGCAATCCTTGACAGCTGGAACTATGAAGAGATGATGGATTTTGCGTCTGAGCAGGGATTTGAGTGTGTGGAAGTGGCATGCTGGCCACAGGAAAAAGCAGAAAGAAGATATGCCGGTGTAAGCCATATCGATGCAGAACGGGTCAACCAGGATGATGCATATGCAGAGCATATCGTGGAATATGCAAAAAAATCAGGAGTGGAGATCTCGTCACTGGCCTATTATCCAAATGTGATGGCGGCAGATAAAGAGAAAAGCGCAGCCGCTGTGGAACACCTGAAACAGGTGATCCTTGCAAGTAAGAAATTAGGTGTGGGCATGGTCACCACATTTATCGGAAGGGACCAGACCAAAAATGTACAGGAGAACCTGGAACTGGTAAAAGAGATCTGGCCGCCGATCATAAAACTGGCTGAGGAATGTGACGTGAAGGTTGCCATCGAAAACTGCCCGATGCTTTTCGGCGAGGATCAGTGGCCGGGAGGACAGAACCTGATGACAACACCGCCGATCTGGAGAGAGGTATTCCGGATCCTGGACAGTGACCATCTGGGCATCAACTACGATCCATCCCACTTTATCTGGCAGATGATCGATTATATCCGCCCGCTTTATGAGTTCAAGGATAAAATCTTCCATGTCCACTACAAGGATATCAAAATCTATAAAGACAAGCTGGAATCCTGCGGTATCATGGCATATCCGCTGGAATACATGTCACCGAAGCTCCCGGGACTCGGAGATGTGGACTGGGGAAAATATGTATCAGCACTTACGGATATCGGATATGACGGCTATACCTGCATTGAGGTCGAGGACAAGGCCTTTGAAGATTCCAAGGAAAAGGTTGAGAATTCCTTGATCCTCAGCAAGAGATATCTGGAACAGTTTGTGATTTAATATAGAATAAAGAAAAAGGAGATAATACCATGAGAAAATTAAAAGCAGGAATCGTAGGATGCGGAGGAATCGCCAACGGAAAACACCTTCCGGCTATGAAGAAAAGTGGTCTCTATGAGATCGTAGCTTTCTGTGACATCATCAGAGAGCGTGCAGAGAAAGCAAAAGCAGAATATGGCACAGAAGATGCAAAAGTATTTGAAGACTATCAGGAGCTTATCAAAGAGGACCTGGATGTTGTGTATGTAACCACACCGAACCGCTCCCATGCAGAGATCTCTATCGCAGCCATGGAAGCAGGAAAAGATGTTATGTGTGAGAAACCGATGGCAAAGAATTATGCAGAAGCACAGAAGATGGTGGAGACTTCAGAGAGAACAGGCAGAATCCTGAACATCGGATACCAGAACCGTTACCGTCCAGATTCCCTGTATCTGAAAGAAATGTGCAAGGCTGACGAACTGGGAGAGATCTACTTTGCAAAAGCCCATGCACTTAGAAGAAGAGCAGTTCCTACCTGGGGTGTATTCTTAAATGAAGAAGAACAGGGCGGCGGTCCGCTGATCGATATCGGAACCCATGCACTGGACCTGACCTTATGGATGATGGATAACTATGAAGTAGAGTCTGTAACAGGACAGACCTTCCGCAAACTGGCTGACCAGACCAATCAGGGAAATGACTTTGGAGACTGGGATCCGAAGGAATTCAGTGTAGAAGATTCCGCTTTCGGATTCATCCGTATGAAAAACGGTGCAGTGATCGAGCTGGAAGCAGCCTGGGCACTAAACACACTGGAAGTTGATGAGGCCAAGACAAGTCTGTGCGGAACAAAAGCCGGAGCAGATATGAAAGACGGCCTGCGGATCAACTACATCCACCACAATAAACAGGTAGTAGAGAAACCGGCATTATCCGGCGAAGGAGTAGCATTCTTCTCAGGAGAAGAAAAACCGGCAGGGGATTATGAACAGGAACTGTTCTACCACATCGTTGCTGACGGAGCTGAACAGGTAGTAAAACCTGCACAGGCTGCAGTTGTCACCCGTGTACTGGAAGCAATCTATGAGTCAGCAAAGAGCGGTAAGACAATTTATTTTGATTAAAAAGTAATCTGACCGTGCAGGGCTAAAAGCCTTAGCGCAGACTGCTACGTCTGCGTTTTGGACCTGCGCACTCGAATCCGTATCCTGCGTGAATAATACAGTTATTTACGAAACACTGTAGTGGAAAGAAATAAAAAAAGATGGTAACTGTTCAGTACCTTTACAGTTACAACAGATCAAACATAAGGAGTAATCATGGAAATACATAAATTGCAGCAATTGCTGTCAGAAATGTCTTTGCAGGAAAAAATAGGACAGATGGTACAGCTTACCGGTGTATATTTTGACAAAGAGGCAGTGCTTACCGGAGTTGTCGGCGAACAATTACCGCCGGAATGGGTCATTCAGTATGCAGGCTCCGTACTGGGAGTGATCGGTAAAGAAAAAATATGTGATATTCAGAGCAAATATATGGAACAGCATCCCCATCATATCCCTCTACTCTTTATGGCAGATGTGATCCATGGATGCCGGACGATTTTCCCGATTCCACTGGGGCAGGCATGTTCCTTTCATCCGGAACTGGTGTCAGAGGCAGCATCGATAGCTGCCTCTGAGGCATCTTCTGAAGGACTTAAGGCAACCTTTTCTCCGATGATCGATGTTTCAAGGGATCCCCGGTGGGGCAGGATGCTGGAGTCTTTTGGTGAAGACCCATATGTGAACGGAGTCATGGGAGAAGCCATGGTAGATGGCTATCAGCAGAAAAACGATGAAGGAATCGCAGCATGTCTGAAACATTTTGCAGGTTACGGAGCAGTGAATGCAGGCCGGGAATATAACGATGTTGAAATATCCCAACGGACATTCCTGGAACAGTATGTAAAACCTTTCCGCATGGCCCTGAAGGCAAAACCAGCTATGGTTATGACCGCTTTTAATGCCATAGACCGAAAACCGATCAGTGGGAATAAGGAACTTCTCAGAGACCTTCTGCGGGATAAAGAAGGATTTGATGGTACAGTGATCTCAGACTGGGGTTCCATCGGACAGCTGGAAGAACAGGGTGTGGCAGCCGATATGGACGAAGCGGCGGTTCAGGCTATAGAAGCCGGAGTGGATATCGATATGATGAACCCTGCTTATATGTTCCGACTGGAAGAACTGGTGAAGAACGGACAGATTCCGGAATCCTTTATCGACGAAAGCGCATTCCGGGTTCTGATGATGAAAAATCAGCTGGGACTTTTTGAAAATCCCTTTGCAGGTCTTGGAAAGAGTGGAAAACTGACCCTGTATAACCGGACAAAAGCATATCAGATGGCCAGCGAAAGCTGCGTCCTTTTGAAAAATGAAGAAATACTGCCCTTGTGTCAGAAACAGAAAGTCATCTGGGCAGGACCTTATGTGACATCCAAGGAATTCCTGAGCCGCTGGGCAATCTTTGGTGAGCATGAACCTGTGGAAACGATCGAAGCTATTCTTCAAGATAAGAAGATGAATGCGGAATGTATTCCGGGCTGTAGAATGCTTTCTGAGGAAGAATGCAAGATCTGGCAGGTGGAACAGGATGATTCGGATGAAGAAATAGATGAGCAGTGGCTGGAAACGATAACCCGGGAAGATACCGTTGTATGTGTACTTGGGGAACATGAATCTCAGTCCGGAGAGGCTGCCAGCAGAGCATTTCTGACTTTACCGGAAGAGCAGCAGATGCTTTTTGAAAAAATAGCAAAACGCACGGATAATATCGTGACAGTGGTCATCTCAGGAAGACCGTTGGATCTGCGGAGAATCTCAGAAAAGTCCAAAGCCGTCATCATGGCATGGAGACCGGGAACCATGGGAGCGGAAGCGATCACAGATCTTGTGTATGGCATAACCAATCCTTCGGGAAAACTGGCTGTAAGTATTCCATGGTGTGTGGGACAGGTGCCGATAAGTTACTGGGATATAAAAACCGGACATGTACTTACTGCGGATAACCTGGAGAACCGTTTCACCAGCAGATATATGGATATTCCCAACACACCATTATATCCCTTTGGGTTTGGATTATCCTATACAGAGTTTGATATTTCGCATGTTGAAGTCCGGATGGGACAGGACAAAAGAGTTCATGTGCATTGTAAGGTAAGTAACACAGGTAATGTTGCGGGGGCAGAGGTCGTTCAGTGCTACTACGAAACATTGCATGCATCTGTGGTGCGTCCGCAGAAAGAACTTGTCCGCTTTCAGAAAGTCTTTCTGGATCCGGGAGAAAAGAAGAATGTGGATTTCTATATTGACCCGAAGGAGTTTTCTTATTATGATAAAAATATGAAAATCGTCAGCTGCGGAATGAAGCTTCGAATCAGTGTAGGAAACAGCAGCGACCATGAATGGGGAAGCAGTGAGCTATATATTTAAGTATAAGGAGAAGGAAGAGACCGATGAAAGACTTTGAAAAGGATTTGATTTATTATCCCAATCCGGATCCCATTGAGGAACCGAGATTTGTCTTAAATTCTGTAGATGAACTGGAGAAATCAGAAAAATACAGTGTAATCTGCAACGGAACAGAACGTGTGGTATACCATACAGATTCATTCGATTATGTGGTAGTAGTAGACAATGAGGCATATGATCTGGAAATTTCCATCCATACACCGTTTAAAGAACTGGCCATCCGGCCCACCAGTTTCGGAATAGAACCTTCCGTAAAAGGAGAGACCGTTCATATTCATCTCGATGAACCGAGAAAATTCACAGTAGAGACAGACGGTGGTCTTCATGACGCCCTGTTTGTATTTTGTTCTCGCAGAATCGAAAAACCGGAAAATACCACTATTTGTTTTGAAAAAGGTAAGGCATACAATGTAGGAGTTCTTACCCTGAAATCAAATGATACGGTCTATATCGAGGAAGGTGCTGTTGTTTCCGGATGTATCTATGCAGAACATAGTGAAAATATTTCCATCGTGGGAAACGGAATTGTCAACGGAGCCTGCTGGCATCTGCCGGACAGCAATGCACATCGTTTCTTTATTTATATCAAATGGTGTAAGAATGTTCTCTTAAAAGGATTTACTGCAGTAGACGGACCATCCTGGCATGTGGTTCCGGCAGCCTGTGATCATGTTGTTATTGATGATATGAATATTATGTCAAGAATCGTAACTGGAGACGGAATTGATATCACCAGCAGCCAGGATGTGGAGGTGAAAAACTGCTTTGTCCGTTCCACAGATGACAGTATCTGCATCAAATCCCAGGGGCTGTTTAAGGATCCTTCAACAGTAAGGGATGTGACAAAAGTACGCGTTCACAATAACGTAATCTGGAATGCAGAACCTGGTAATGCCATAGAGCTTGGTTATGCTCTCCAGAGTGAGATTCATGATCTGGTATTCGAAGACTGTGATATCATCCACTGCCAGTACGAAGGAAATATGGGCGGTGCCGCACTTTCTATCCACCAGGCAGATGGAGGTCACATTCATGATATCCACTATAAAAATATCAGAGTAGAACAGGCGGAACAGAAACTGTTTGATATCAAGGTTCTGCTTTGCAGATATACAGAGCAGATGGCAAAAGGAGAGATCCATGATATCTATTTTGACAACATTCAGGTGTTAAACGGAGATATCCCCGTTTCTACGATCCGTGGATTCCAGACACCGACAGAAGAAGTGCGTGTCCATGATATTCACTTTGATAACATTACTTTTATGGGAGAAAAGTGTGAAACTTGGCAGGATATGCGGCTTGTCACAGAGCTGGCAAACGATATCTACGTCAATGGCGTCAGAACATGCAAACAGATGAAATTCTGATGATGTAAAGAAAAATGGAGAGTAAGGAGGCACTTATGGAACAAAATAGCATACTTTTCCGGAAAGACGGAAAGAATTTTTTGCAGCTGGACTGTGAAAATGCAAAAGAGCTTTCTTTAAAGTGGGATGATAAGACCTATTCATTTGCAAAAGACGGAGAAAAGTGGATTCTGGAACTTCCGTTTTCCACAGCTGTGAATTATGTGCAGATCTGTGTGGACGGACAGGAGGTTCTGCATCCGGATCTGCCGATCGGACATGGATATGGCCGTTTATACAATTATATTGAACTGCCGGATGAAAAGAAGCTGGCTGAGATTCGTGACATCCCGCATGGAACGCTGACACATGAATTCTATAAGTCTGAGATTTCCAATAACTGGGAACGATTCATCGTTTATCTTCCACCATGCGTACCATCTGCAGGTCTTCCGGTTCTGTATCTGCAGCATGGATTCGGTGAGAGTGAGATTTCCTGGACAACAACCGGAAAAGCCAATATCATACTGGATAACCTGATCGAAATGGGAAAAATAAAACCTTTTGCACTTGTGATGAGTGACGGCATGGTACAGGAAAAGGTCGGCTCAGAAGAACGATTAAACCATGTTTTGCTGGAACGGATGCTGGTAGAGGAAATTATTCCGATGGCAGAGAAAAAATATCAGTTTGGCGGTTGTAAGGAAAAGAGAGGTATGGCAGGCTTGTCCATGGGTTCTGTACAGACAACCCGGACGATATGCGACCATCCTGATCTGTTCAGCGAAGTCGGTATCTTTTCCGGTTTTATAAGAGACAATATCGAAGGCAATCCGGATCGGGATGCAGTCGGAAGAAAACCTTACGAGCAGACCCATCTGAAGGCGATGGACGATCCGGACTTTAACAATTATTTTCATACCTTTTTCCGCTGTATCGGAGATAATGACTGTCGCCTTTCCAGATTTCTGGAAGAGGATGCAATCATCCAGGAGAAAGGCGTCCATGAAATCAGGAAGATCTATCCGGGCGAACATGACTGGAATGTGTGGAGACCGTGCTTTGCGGACTTTGCGCAGATGATTTTTCGATAAAACTGTATAAAGTAGCAGAATAAAAGTAACATGGCCGGGTGAGTTTTGCCCGGCTATTGTATTTACGCAAACAACGAGCCAAAGTCCATGCCTGCATGAGACCTTGGCGATTGCTATATACATAGATCACAGGTTATTATCCGGTCAAATATCTTCCGTGGATAGAGGAATCAGAAAGAAATATTTTTTTTAGAGTCTTTTAAAAAGAGGTTATGGATGATATAATGGCAAAAGGAATAAAAGCCTGATGCTATTCGGAGACTAGAAGGAGGACATGAGAATGTATAACGAATTTGGTGGAACTTTAAGTAATCTTGCATTGGCGAAACACAGAAAAAGCCGTGCGATCAATGCGGAAAATCCAAGAGGAGAAAAAGGAAAAGGCGGTATGGCAGCCAGTGATCTCGGACCTTCCAGAAAAGGAAGCCCGTGTCTTAGAGATATCGCAAGTGGTCAGACAGTGACACTGGCAGAGATTGAAGGACCTGGTGCGATCAACCATATCTGGATTACCGTGGATGCAAAAACCACAGACGCAGATTGCTTTGTATTGAGAGATCTGGTTCTTCGTATGTACTGGGATGATGAAGAGGAACCGTCTGTAGAAAGTCCGCTGGGAGACTTTTTCTGTTGTGGTTTTGGTAGAGAATGTAATGTAAATTCTATGCCGATCGCGGTAGTGCCAAGCAGAGGATTGAATTGTTATTTCCAGATGCCTTTCAGAAAAAAAGCAAGAATCACTCTGGAAAATCAGCATGCCAATCCAATTCCTGCATTCTTCTATCAGGTGGATTACTGCCTGTATGATGAAGGACTGCCGGAGGATATCGCTTACTTCCATGCACAGTGGAGAAGAGAAAAGATCACCCAGCTGAAGAAAGATTATGTAATCCTTGATAATGTCAAAGGAAAGGGTCACTATGTAGGTACTTATATGGCACTGACAACACTGGAACGTTACTGGTGGGGCGAAGGCGAAGTTAAGTTCTATATTGACGGAGATGAGGAATATCCAACTATTTGTGGAACGGGAACAGAAGATTATTTCGGTGGTTCCTGGAGCTTTGCGAAACAGGTTGATGGTAAGACGGTGGAACAGAATTATTGCACACCTTATCTGGGATATCCATATTATTCTTCTCACGATGAGTTGATTCACAATTTCTATCACAACGATGACTGTATGCCGATGAGAGGTTTTTACCGCTGGCATATTCAGGATCCGATCTGTTTTGATGAGGATCTGAAAGTGACGATCCAGCAGATCGGTGTAGGCTACAGAGGATTCTTCGAGAGACAGGATGATGTGGCAAGTGTGGCATACTGGTATCAGGCAGAACCACATAACAGTTTCCCGGAACTTCCAGGTAAAGAAGATCGCTGGCCAAGATAAAACGAATTGTTTTGTCTGAATATATTAATAAAAAGCAGAGGAAATCCGTTCATGAAGAACGATTTTCTCTGCTTTTTAAGTTGCCAAGCATACGACAAAAAGGTCCGGTGGACCTTTTTTAGTTGCGCGAGTAACGAGCTAAAGTCCGTGCCTGTACGAGACCCTGGCGACTACCGTGTCCCCATCTTACGCACCACACACAAAACTGCTCCGATCACATTCATGAACAAAAAGGATTTGCCCAGATCATCCACGATATGGAAGAACAATTTGGCTCCTTCCAGCGGAGCCGGGCTAGCGGGAAGGATGGGATAGGCATAAGCGGATACAAATGCCAGAAGAACCAGAACAACGAAACCGAACAGTCCCCGTCCCATATCTACCTGGCGGATCTTGCCGTGATCCGGCATCCGTTTTCTGCTGGCGATCCACAGTGCCTGGATACAACCAAAGCCCACACAGATCAGTGCCCCAATCAGATAAATTCCCTGGGCATAATTCTTTTCCTGGATCACTCCGGCGATGGAGCCAAGGGTCACCCGGTTGGCCCAGAAGTTCTGTGCCATACGAAGGGTGGACAAAGCCATCAGGGCTACGCAGATCCACTGGATCACAAGATAAAACAGGGTGCCTCCCAGTTTTACGCTTCCGGTGGTTAAAGAAGTGGCTGCAGATAGGAGTCCGCCTCCTTTTTTCTTCTTTTTTCGCTTGGTTTTCTGCGTGATAGTTTTATGAATCGTATGCTGGTTTGTGGCAGTATTTCTGGATCTGCCGGAACCGGAGTTTGGATTTTTTTTGTTCTCTTCCCGACGTCTGGCAGCGGGAGTCTCATTTTTACCGGAAGCAGGACTACCGGTACCGTTGCCATTATCAGCGACTGTTTTTGATAAGTCGCGATTTACATAATCATCGAAGGACTGCCAGTCATCCACCAGACGATCGGTATCTGTATTTTTTGTGACTGAAGTATTGTCATTGGAAGCGGCCGGAAGCGGTGCACCGCAGTAGCTGCAAAAACGACCGGTGACTTCAGCACCACACGATGGACATTTCATAGTTCACTCCCCCTTGTTAGAATTTCAGATTTTATTGTACCACAAATACAGGAAAACATATCTGAAGATTTTGTGAAAATTAATGAAAAATAATTACTTTTTTTGGTAAAAAAGCAAGAATCAGAAAGAGAAGATTGCGTTGACACCTTATATACCGATTGGTATAATATAAAAAGACAGGGGATTACCCTGGAAAATTACGGATCAACAGCTGATAAATATAAGGAAAGGGGCTGAGACAGATGGATAATCGGCAGCTGATCATGGAAAAGGCGCTGGAACTGTTTTGTGCCCGTGGATATGATGCGGTTGGGGTGCAGGAGATTGCAGAACAGTCCGGAATTACAAAACCGACGTTGTATTATTATTTTGGAAGCAAGCAGGGACTGATGGAAACGATCCTTGAGGAGAACAGTCGTATTCTGGAAGAGATGCTGGAAAAAGCAGTGGAAGAACCGGGGGATGTCCCGCAGGTGTTATATCGTGTGGCGAGAGCATATTTTGATTTTGCGGGAAGCCACTGGCAGTTTTATCTGTTTATGCTGAGTCAGTTTTATTCCGGAAAAAAATCGGAAGGATTCCGTACGGTGTATCCGCTGATCCAGAAGTATTACCAGCTTGTGGTGCGGATCTTCGAGGATTCTGCAGATCGTCTGGGAAATATGGGCGGCCGTCAGGAGCAGTTCGCGGTCAGCTTCATGGGGATTCTGGATTCCCATATGATGATGCTGGGAAGAGAGCAGGATGAAGAACACGGACTGGTGATGACGGATCAGAGAACGTATGAGATCGTCCGGCAGTTCCTGTACGGTATTTATTCGTAACTGCGAAAGTATGGAACAGTTGCATGTATGAGTGTGAAAAATAACTGGAAAGACAGTTAAGATAAAAGAAAAAGGAGACGGGGATATGGCAAAGATGGAGTTTGGGGAACTGGATCAATATTTGTTTGGTCAGGCAACGCATTATGATATTTATAAGAAACTGGGAGCACATCCGGTAACACAGAATGGAAAAAGCGGCACGTATTTTGCAGTATGGGCACCGAACGCAGAGGATGTTTCTGTTGTCGGTGAGTTTAATGACTGGGATCCAGAGCGCCATCCGATGAAAAAGACAGGACCGATCGGTGTCTGGGAGACTTTTGTTGCAGGAGCCAAAGTGGGAGATCTGTATAAATTCTGTATCCGTGCCATGGACGGAAGACTGCTGTACAAAGCAGATCCTTATGCAAGCTGGTCTGAGATGCGCCCGGGCAATGCATCCCGTATCGCGGATATCACAGGTTTCAAATGGGGCGATGCCGCATGGATGAAGAAGAGAAAAGAGACCGATCCGAGAAGAGCGGCTCTCTCAATCTACGAAGTACATCCGGGATCCTGGAAAAAACATCCGGCATCTGAGGCAGATCCGGACGGTTTCTACAGCTATCGTGAACTGGCACATGAGCTGGCAGATTATGTAAAACGTATGGGTTATACTCATGTGGAACTGATGGGCATCGCGGAGCATCCTTTTGACGGTTCCTGGGGTTATCAGGTTACCGGTTACTATGCACCGACCGCCCGTTTCGGATCTCCGAAAGAATTCAAATATCTGGTCAATTATTTACATAAAAATAAGATCGGTGTCATCCTCGACTGGGTACCGGCGCATTTTCCGAAAGATGCTCACGGACTGGCAGAGTTTGACGGAACCTGTATCTACGAGCATTCTGACCCACGTCAGGGAGAGCATCCGGACTGGGGTACCAAGATCTTTAATTATGGAAAAAACGAAGTCAAGAATTTCCTGATCGCGAACGCACTGTACTGGATCGAAGAGTTCCATGTAGACGGTCTGCGTGTGGATGCAGTGGCGTCCATGCTGTATCTGGATTATGGAAAGAAAGACGGACAGTGGATCGCGAACAAATATGGCGGTAACGAGAACCTGGAGGCTATTGAATTTTTCAAGCATCTGAATACTCTGATTCTTGGAAGAAACAAAGGAACCATGATGATCGCTGAAGAGTCTACTGCATGGCCGAAAGTAACCGGAGATGTGGAAAAAGAGAACGGCCTCGGATTCACGTTTAAGTGGAACATGGGATGGATGCACGATTTCCTGGAGTATATGAAACTGGATCCGTATTTCAGAAAATTCAACCATAATAAGATGACCTTCTCCATGACGTATGCCTTCAGCGAGGAGTATATTCTGGTACTGTCTCATGATGAAGTCGTCCATCTGAAATGCTCCATGATCAACAAGATGCCCGGAGAGTACGATGACAAATTTGAGAATCTGAAAGCCGGATATTCCTTCATGATGGGTCATCCGGGTAAGAAACTGCTTTTTATGGGACAGGAGTTCGGACAGTTTCAGGAGTGGAGTGAGGCGAGAGAGCTTGACTGGTATCTGCTCCGTGAGGCAAGACATCAGCAGTTACAGGATTATGTAAGAGATTTGCAGATGATGTATAAAAAATATCCGGCACTGTATGCGGATGCCAATGGCTATGATGGTTTTCAATGGATCAATGCCAATGATGCAGACAGAAGCATCTACAGTTTCATCCGCTGGTCACCGACGAAAAGAAACAACCTGCTGTTTGTCTGCAACTTTACTCCGGTAGAACGGAAAGACTACTGGGTAGGTGTACCGCAGAAGAAACAGTGTAAATTAATCCTGAGCAGTGCAGACCCGGCTTACGGCGGACAGCATCATGTGGACAATCCGGTATTCAAACCGGTCAAGGGAGAATGTGACGGACAGCCATACCATGTGGCATACCCGCTGGCTCCGTATGAAGTTGCAGTGTTTGCATTTAATTAAGGAAAAAAATAAAGATAAAAAAGAATGACAGAACCTGTCAGCAGAGAATTATGAACTGCTGGCAGGTTTTTTTTTCATTGCATATCAATAATTGCCTGCAAGTTCCATGGCGAGCGAATGCTGTGATAATGAGCAAAGCGTGCGGAGCGTATTTGGTTCGTCCGCAATGCCCAAATAAAAGTTCTGTAAATTGTATGTGAATTACAAAAAATTAACACAACTTTACAAAACCACGATAGAAGCACCCCGCCCGGGCATGATACTCTGTCTTTCGGAAAGGAGAACGAAAAAGATGTTTAAGATGTTAAATCCGAGACGGTTTTATCATGCCGTTGGAAAGAAGAAGTTTCTGGAATTTATCCTGCTGGCCGTATTTATCTTATTCTTTTACGGACCGCTGTTGAATATGCTGATGTTAGCGTTTGCAAATGAATATAATGTGCCGTCAGTACTTCCACAGGAGTGGGGCTTTAAGTGGTGGGGGTATGTGTTCGGACAGAAGAGTCTGGTGTCTTCGATGATCCAGTCCTTTATCATCGCGATTGCGACGACTGTGATCTCGATGATCTTCTGTATTCCGGCGGCGTACTCACTGGCGAGATTTCAGTATCCGGGAAGAAAAGTATTTATGCTGTCCTTCCTGCTGACCAATGCATTCCCAAAGCTGGGCATCTACACTTCCATCGCCGTTTTATTTTACAAATACGGACTGATGGGAACATATGCCGGAGTAATTATCATTCACATGATCAACTCCATGATGTTTATGGTATGGCTGCCCTCGAGTGCGTTCCGCAACGTACACCGGCAGCAGGAGGAAGCTGCGAGGAATGCTGGTGCAAGTCCGGTCCGTACCTTCTTCAAGGTGACACTGCCGATGGCGATGCCGGGAATCGCAGTTGCCACCCTGTACACCTTCCTTGGTTCCATGGAAGAGGCACAGGGAACAATGCTGGTAGGTCTTGCGAGAATCCAGACCATGCCGGTAGCCATGTACGGAATCGTGCTTGACAGCTCCGCGATCCAGATCGGTGCGGTATTTGCCATTCTGCTGATCATTCCGTCGGCACTGCTGATCTTTGTGATGAGAAAATATATCGGACCGGAAGCAATTGCCGGTGGTTTCAAGATGAAGTAAAAAGTGAAAGAATATCCAGGAGGATAGAAAGAAGTTAGTATGGAAGAACGAAAAGTAAAACTGGAATTAAAAGATATGGCAAAAAAATATGATAACGGAGACGGTGTGGAACACATTAATCTGAAAGTGTACGAAGGAGAAATCGTAACCTTCCTCGGACCTTCCGGATGTGGTAAATCCACGATCTTAAGAACCATCGGTGGGTTCATGGATGTGACTGACGGGGATATTCTGGTGGACGGACAGTCCATTGTGAATCTGCCACCGGAAAAAAGACCGACCGCTATGGTGTTTCAGAGTTATAATCTCTGGCCGCATATGACCATCTATGAAAATCTGGCATTCGGCTTAAAACTGCGGAAGGTTCCGAAAAAGGAGATGGATGCAGAGATTAAAAAGATGCTGGAACTGGTTTCCATGAGCGGTTTTGAGAAAAAATATCCGGGACAGCTCTCCGGTGGTCAGCAGCAACGAATCGCGATTGCCCGCTCCCTGTTGTTAAAACCATCTCTGTTACTGTTGGACGAGCCATTTTCCGCACTGGATGCGAAGATCCGCCAGCAGATGCGTGAGGAGCTGAAAAAGATCCAGAGCGACCTCGGTATCACGGTTATTTTCGTAACCCATGACCAGGAGGAGGCGATGGCACTGTCCCACCGGATCGTGGTTATGAACAAAGGAAAATTTGATCAGGTAGGAACACCGGGAGAAATCTACGACAGCCCGGCAACCCTTCATGTGGCATCCTTCATCGGGGAGATGAACTTTATCCGGAATGGCGGCAGCACGATTGCAGTCCGTCCGGAGGATATCGTAGTCAACAAGGGACACGGTCCGATGGAAGCAGTTGTCCGCACGATCATGATGCTCGGTCATTATGTGGTTCTGACAGTACAGCGTGGAAATGAGATCATCAAATGTTATGTCGACCGGGAACTGAGTGATCAGCTTCGCGAGGGAGATCTGGTAAATCTCACGATCGGAAAACACACGGTATTTTCCCAGGCTGCGTAAGACAGTGAGACAATAAGCCGGGGGCAGCTAATGTCTGCTTCTGACATCATCATATAGAAGAATCCATAACAAAAGCAAATGAGGAGAAATGAAAAAATGAAAATGAAAAAAGTAATGGCAGCGATGCTTGCCGGAATGATGCTGGTATCTATGGCAGGATGTGGAACAGGTGCACAGGGAGGTTCTGACGGTGCAGGTACAGACAGTGCACAGACACAGGAAAGTACAGATGGAAAATCAACACTGACGATCTGGGCCAGTGGTTCTGATAATGTACGTCAGGTTTTTGAGACACTGATCGATGATTTTAATAATAATTCCGAATATGCAGACAAATATCAGGCAGAACTGCAGTTTATGCTGAGTGGTACCGGAACACAGTCCATGACAGATATGCTGGCAGCCGCTTACAAAGCAAAACAGACGGATACAGATTATGATCTGGTAGATCTGGGTGGTGATGATCTGTCCAAAGTGATTTCCCAGATCGGAGAGGAAGCTTTTGTAAAACTGGATAAGAACAAAATCCCGAATTCTGAAAATGTAGAAGCAAAAAGCGCTCTGGCAACGGATTATGTACAGCCTTATCGTGGAACTACCGTTATTCTGGCTTACGATTCCGAAAAAGTACCGACACCGCCGAAGACTATGGATGAGCTGGTACAGTGGATGAAGGATAACCCGGGAAGATTCGCCTACAATGCACCGGGAACCGGTGGAGCCGGAGATTCTTTCGTGCGTACTTCCGTATACAACTACATGCCGGAAGAGGCGATTACCTCTGACGATCCTTCCTGGGAAGACCAGTGGACCGAAGGATTTGACTTCCTGAAATCCATTCACCCGTATATGTATCAGTCCGGCGGTTCTGTGGTTTACCCGAGCAAAAACCAGGGTACTCTGGACCTGCTGAACCAGGGTGAGATCGATATGTGTCCGAACTGGGCAGATATGGTACTGTCCCAGAGAGCGGAAGGAACCTTAAAAGACACCATTAAGATCACACAGATCGATCCGTCTCTGACCGGTTCTCTCCAGTCTCTGGCAATCCCGACCTTCGGTTCCAACGAAGAAGGCGCTTACGCATTCATGAACTACATCCTTACCACAGATGCACAGGAGATTCTGGTAAAACAGATGGCAGCAATTCCGCTGATCGATACCGCACAGCTGGATATGACCGGTTATGAAGATGTGGAAAGCCTGGATGTCAGCAACTTCCGTATCATGTCTATCGGAGATCTGTCTACAGACTTCAACGAAAAATGGGATAACGAGATCGGAACTCTGAACTAGAGTCAGATCCAAAGGAGCAAATATGAAGAATAAGACAAAAGGACTGCTGGCAGCGTACGGAATGGTGCTGCCGGCATTCCTGGTGGTAATGCTGACGGTCGCTTATCCGATCGTATCCGCAGTGATCCAGAGTTTTCAGGATGAGGATACCGGCGCATTTACCACAGCAAACTATACCTACTTTTTTACCGAAACCGCACAGAGAAACAACCTGCTGTACACCCTGTTTGTCGTCATCGTGACGGTTGTGATCGCCATTGTGCTGGCATATCTTCTGGCACTGTATCTGCGGTTTGTCAAATCCCGGATCTCGAGAGCCATCGGCATGCTGTACCTGCTTCCGCGATTTGTACCGACCATGTGTGCCGTGTATGCGATGATCACGATCATCCGTGATTCGGGACTGATCAACCGGATCGGTCTGCTGTTCGGACTGGACATCAAGCTGGGGCTGATGTATCATGCAAGTGGTATCATCGTGATGAATATGTGGTTTAACATCCCGTTTGCAACCATGATGATCGCCGCAGGACTGGGAGCGATCCCGGATTCGATCATTGAGGCATCGAGAGACAGCGGTGCGGGAAGATGGAAAACCTTCACCAGCATGATCCTGCCACTGTCCATGAAAGATGTGGTGGTGGCATCCACGTTTGTATTTATGTCCAATGTGGGTTCCTTTACCACTCCGTACCTGATGGGCGGCAACTCACCGAAGATGCTCGGTATCGCTCTGTACGATCAGTTTAACAAATATCTGTCCTACAATCGTTCCGCAGCACTGTCTGTGATCATGTTCCTGATCTGTTCAGTGTCTGCAGCAGTTTATATCTATACAAATCTGAAAGAAAAGGACTGGGAAAAATAATGGGAGAGACTATGATAACCGCCCATTCCGGAGCGGACGGAACGAAAGAAAACAGTCTGGAATTCGTAGCGTATGCGATGCAGACAGGAGCCGATGCACTGGAAGTAGATGTACGGATGGGAGAAAACGGAATTCTGATTCTGTCCCACGATAAGACAGATGAAGATGCGGTACGTCTTGCTGATGTATTCCGTATGATGGGAAAATATCCGGGGATGCGGATCAACTGCGATCTGAAAGAGTGTGGGCTGGAAGTGGCGGTTCGTCAGCTGGCCCTGATATCCGGACTGAAGACAGAGCAGATCCTTTATTCCGGAAGTGTCCGTCCGGTTCCGGTGACAGAATCCTGTATCTGGAGAGATGTGGAAGTGTTCTGGAACATCGAGGAATATCTTCCGGATATTTATAAGGAACAAAAAGAGGATCTTCTTTTTGAACAGGCGGCATACAAAATCAGCAGAGCCTGCAGAAAATACGGAATACATACCGTGAATGTAAATGAAAAGATTGCCACAGAAGAATTTATCCGTGTGACCGGTGAAAATGATATTGATCTGTCCGTCTGGACCGTCAATGATGAGGAACGGTTCCGGGAGCTTCTGGGACAGGGCGTAAAAAATATAACAACAAGAAATGTGAAGATGGCATGTGAAGTCAGAAGCTGTGAAAAAAGCAGCTGATGACCTGAGAAAAGTCCGGAAACCGGAAAAATCACCGGTTATTTCCGGGTTTTTTTCGATTTGTGAGAACAATACAAAAAACACCTCGCGGGATATTATCAGTGAACGAATCAAAAACATACCAAAAAACTATGTTTATGGCGAAAATGAATTGACAAATGTACCTTCCTTTGCTAACATGATAAAGTATGATTGTTAAAAAATCAGGCCAAATAAGGAGGAGAAAGAGTAAAATGAAAAGATTCAAAAAACTTGTATCTGTACTTACTCTGACAGCGATGCTTGCAGCAAGTCTGACAGCCTGTGGCGGAAAAGATCCGGTTGCAGAAGATGACAGTACAGCAGGCACAACCACTGCCGACAGCAGTACAGCTACCACAGAGACTTCTGGTGACAGCACATTTACCTATGCCATCTCCGGGGATCCTACAGAGACTGTCAATGTTATTACAACATCTGACCGTTGGGGATTATCTACTGTAAAGATGATCTACTCCCCACTGTATATGAATAATGCCGATGGAATTAACTGGTTCTTGGCTACAGATTATAGCGTATCCGATGACAATCTGACCTATACATTTAAACTGAGAGATGATGTGAAATGGTCTGACGGTGAACCATTTACCGCAGATGACGTGGTATTCACATACGAAGCCATGGAACAGGAGGATAACCTTGGCTGGGCTTATTCTCAGCTGGTTTACGATCAGGGAACGGTAAAAGTGGAAAAAGTGGATGACTACACCGTATCTTTCACATTCCCGTTCGTAACACCTACGGCTATCGAGATGTTAAGTCAGATTTTCATTATGCCGGAGCACATCTACAAAGATGTCACAGATTTTGAGCATAACGATTACAACATGAACTCCGTAGGAACCGGTCCTTACAAACTGGTAGACTATCAGTCAGGCTCATATCTGAAATTCGAAGCAAACGAGAATTATTATAAGGGCGAACCATCAATCAAAAATGTTGTATTCCAGATTATCGAGAACGCAGACACAGCAATCCTTGCCCTGCAGAATGGTGAAGTAGATGCTTACCAGATGACACCGCAGCAGGTGAAAAAGCTGGATCTGGATGCAAGCAACCTGTCTACTTACTCCTACAGTGAAGGACGTGTTGGCTATCTGGAGATCAACTGCAATCGTGTAACAGATGAAAAAGTCCGTAAAGCACTGCTGTATGCTATGGACAGAAAAGCCATGGATGATGCAGCGTTTGAATCTTCTGAATATTATAGTATTCCGTATACTTTCCTGCCAACAAACAGCCAGTTCTATACAGAAGATGGTGTGGAAAAATACGAGCAGGATGTTGACAAAGCAAAAAGCATGCTGGAAGATGCAGGCGTAAGTGGTCTGAAGCTGAAACTTGGTTATATGTCCAGTGATGCGGTACAGTCCGCACAGGCTCTGCTGATTCAGGAACAGCTGAAGGAAGTTGGAGTAACCGTGGAACTTGCCGGCGGAGACGGAACAGCCATTGCAAACGCAATGAAGGATCCGGATAACGAGTACGATATGTATCTGGGCGGTTATATCATGGGTATTGACCCGGATACCTTCTCCAGCCTGTTTGAAAATGATGGTGCTTATAACTACATGCACTACAGTGGATACGATACCATCGATCAGCTGTTTGAGGAAGGTCGTTCTGAATTGGATGAGTCTGCAAGAAAGGAAACCTATGCAAAACTGCAGGCAGCTGTTCAGGATACAGGTGCTTTCTATCCGATCATTTCCAACAATAAGATTCTGGTTGTAAATAACAGAATCCAGGGTGTGGAAGATGCAGGACTTGTTCCGGTATATACCTTCGAGGATACTTCCAGTCTGAAAATTGCTGAATAAGTAATCATCAAAGATTAGACACTATTTATAATGAGGGCGGAATTCTTCTGAAACAGGCGAAGAGTTCCGCTTTTTGGGCTTAAGAATGAAAAACAAAAGGAGAAAAAGGTATGGCAAAGTATATTTTCAAACGTATTCTTACTGCGATCCCACTGATCATCGTGATCACGATTCTGTGTTTTTCTCTGATTCATCTGGCACCGTATGATGCAATTGATGCCATGACAACTCCAAAGATGTCTCCGGAGATGGTACAGATGATCCGTGAAAAATACGGCTATGATCAGCCGGTCTATGTGCAGTATATCCGCTGGCTGGAAGGAATCCTGAATGGAAACTTCGGCTATTCTATCGTGACAAAAACGAATATTTTCGATGAGCTGGCGACAAGAATCCCGAACACGATCAAGCTGGTGCTGCCGTCTTATCTGACGGCCTATGTGATCTCAATCGTGCTGGGCCTGGTGGCCGGTTCTCACAAAAACAAATGGCTGGACAAACTGATCGACGGGATCTGTTCCCTGTGGATCGCGATGCCGACTTTCTGGGTAGCGATGCTCTTTATCTATCTGTTCGGCTATAAACTGCGGATCCTTCCGATCCTTGGCATGCATACGGTAGGCGTGAATACCTTGTCTGATTTCCTGCTGCATTTTATCACACCGTATATGGTGCTGACACTGGCATTTATCCCGGACAATGTGCGTTATGTGCGTTCTTCCACGATCACACAGTACTCCGAGGATTATGTTATGGTACAGAAGGCATTTGGTGCTTCCAAAGCAGAGATCATGTTCAAACATGTCTGTAAGAACGTACTGCTTCCGGTTATCACAAAACTGGGTATGGCATTGCCAACGCTGGTAACAGGTGCGGTTATCACGGAAACCGTATTCAGCTGGCCGGGTATCGGACCGTATTTTATCAAGGCGGTGCAGGGTATGGACTATCCGATTGTTATGATCGTTTTGATATTGTCTTCCACCCTGGTAGTCCTGGGAAACCTGCTGTCCGATATTTTATACTGCGTGACAGATCCGCGTATCAGAAAGATGGGGTAATCGTATGGCAATGAATCATTCTCAAAAAAAACGTTTGGAAAATGTCTGGGAGGCATTAAAGCACGACAAAATCGCAATATTCTCTATTATCTTCCTTGCGCTGATCCTGATCTTATCCTTACTGGCTCCGGTGCTCCCGCTGGAACCGAATAAAACCGATGTCGCTCATATGTTAGAGGCACCAAGCAGTGCCCATATTTTCGGAACCGATGAAGTGGGTCGTGATTATCTGGCGCGTGTCATCTACGGAGGCCGTGTGTCCCTGCTGGTCGGCGTGCTTGCTATGCTGATGAGTGTGACCATCGGTGTCACTGTTGGGATTCTTGCCGGTTACCTCGGCGGTATCATAGATGGTATTCTGATGCGGATCGTTGACATTCTGCAGTCCATTCCGTGGCTGATCCTGGTTACGGTTATCAGTATTTTCTTCAAACAGGGACTGGTGTCCATTATTATCGTGATCGGATTCTTCTCCTGGATGGAAATTGCCCGCCTGGTGCGTGCGGAGGTTATGTCCGTCAAAGAGAGGGAGTACGTCCTCTATGCGGACTTTACCGGTGTGTCGTTATTTAAAATGGTACTCCGTCATCTGATTCCTTCGGTACTGCCGACGATCATCATCGCAGCGACCACCAGTATCTCTAATGCGATCATGACAGAGTCATCCCTGAGTTTCTTAGGGATAGGTATTCAGGAACCGCTGTCTTCCTGGGGAAAATTACTGCAGAGTGCGCAAAGTAACCTGCAGAATGCCGTTTACATGGCGATCATCCCCGGTCTTTTAATCATGCTGACCATCTTTGCGTTCAACAAACTGGGCAATCTGCTTCGGATCTATGTAGATCCCCGTGTCATGGACGCTGGCAAATAGGAGGAGTGGAGATGAAAGAAAACAGAGTATTAACCATAGACAATCTGACCACTACGTTTGAGAGTCACAAACAGAAGATTCAGGCGGTGCGCGGTGTCTCCCTCCATGTGGATGAAGGAGATATTCTGGCTATTGTAGGAGAGTCCGGAAGTGGGAAAAGTGTAACCATGAAGTCGGTCATGGGACTTCTCGGAGAAAATGCAGATGTGCAGGCAGATCATCTGGAACTGCTGCAGAAGGATCTGCTGTCCATGTCTGAAAAAGAAAAACGGAAAATGCGTGGAAAAGATATGGCAATGATCTTCCAGGATCCGATGACTGCCCTGAATCCGCTGAAAAAGATCGGGTATCATATGATCGAGGTACTCCGACGTCATCAGAACCTGAGCAAGGCAGAAGCAAGAAAAGTAGCCATCGATATGCTGGGAAAGGTAGGAATCCCGTCGGCAGAAAGCCGGATGGATCAGTATCCCCATGAATTTTCCGGTGGTATGAGACAGCGTGTCATGATCGCAATGGCACTGTGCTGCCAGCCGCGGCTGCTGATCGCCGATGAACCGACAACCGCACTGGATGTAACCATCCAGGCGCAGATTCTGCAGCTTCTCAAACAGTTAAATGAAAATGAGCAGATGAATATTATTCTGATCACCCACGATCTCGGGGTGGTAGCTTCTCTGGCGAAACGGATCGAAGTGATGTACGGGGGTCTGATCATGGAAGAGGGAACCACAGAAGAGATCTTCGAACATCCGACCCATCCGTACACGAGAGCACTGCTTCATGCGATTCCAAAATGTGAGAGCGGATGTCGGGAACGTCTCGAACCGATCCCGGGTATGGCACCGTCTCTGGCGAATCCGCCGGCGGGATGTCCATTTGTGACCCGCTGCCGGTTTGCATGTGAGGAATGTAAGAAAGGGATCCCGTCCATGCGGGCATATTCCGATACCCAGTCCTCCAGATGTATCTTCACAAAAGAAGAACTGGACGAGAAAGAGAAGAAAGAAGAGGAGAAATAATATGGAAACAAAAGAACAATATCTTCTGGAAGCGAAGAATCTGTCCAAGTATTTCCCGGTCAAAAATTTCTTCGGAAAACTGCTACAGGAAGTACGGGCGGTGGATCGTGTGAACCTTTCCATTAAAAAAGGAGAAACCTTCGGTCTGGTCGGAGAGTCCGGCTGTGGAAAGTCCACACTGGGACGTACTCTGATCCGTATGTATGAGCCGACCGATGGAATCTTAACCTACGACGGCCACGATATCACAAAGACAAAGGGGAAAGAACTCCTTGCATATCATAAAAGAATGCAGATTATTTTTCAGGATCCTTATTCTGCGCTGGATCCCCATCAGAATGTAAGAGAGATCATGGCCGAACCGATTTCTGTCTTTGAAAAACTTCCGGAAAAAGAGATGGATGAGCGGATCGTAAGCCTTCTCGAAAAAGTAGGTATGAAGGCAGACGATATGGAAAAATATGCCTATGAGTTTTCCGGCGGACAGCGTCAGCGTATCGGTATCGCAAGAGCCTTATCCGTCCATCCGGAATTCCTGCTCTGCGACGAACCGATCTCCGCACTGGACGTATCGATCCAGGCACAGGTTGTCAACGTGCTGGAAGATCTGCAGCAGGAACTGGGACTGACTTATCTGTTTGTGGCACATGATCTGTCCATGGTGCGCCATATCTCCGACCGGATCGGTGTGATGTACCTTGGTAAGATCGTGGAGAGCGGAGACAGCGATGAAGTGTATGACAATCCATGCCACCCATACACCCGGGCACTGCTGGCCTCCATTCCGATCGCAGATCCGAAGCGGGCACTCAGCCTGGAACATTGCGGCATCGAGGGAGACCTTCCGAGTCCACTGCATGTTCCGTCCGGCTGCCGTTTCCATACACGCTGTCCTTATGCGACCGAGCAGTGCAGACAGCAGGAACCGGAACTGGAAGAGAGAACACCGGGTCATATGGTGGCCTGCTGGAAAAAATAAAAAGAGTGAGGAACAGATAAAAATATGCTTTCAAAAGAACTTTACCGAACCTATGTCCAGATCCTGAAAGATGAACTGGTGCCGGCGATGGGATGTACCGAGCCTATCGCCATCGCTTATGCGGGAGCTGTTGCCAGAAAGACACTGGGAGCCCTTCCGGAGCGGGTGGAGGTTGCGGTCAGCCGAAATATTATAAAAAATGTAAAAAGCGTGGTTGTTCCCCATACCGGGGGCTTACGTGGAATCGAAGCCGCTGCAGCTGCCGGAATCGTGGCAGGAGATGCTGCGAAGGAACTGGAGGTCATCTCCCATGTGGAACAGAAAGACATCGAAGCGATGGGAACCTTCCTGAAAGAGGTTCCGTGCAGTGTCTGTGAGGCATCCTCTAATCTGATCTTTGATATTCAGATTACTTTATATCACGGAGAAGATAACGCGAGTGTACGGATCACCGATTTCCACACGAATCTGGTGCATGTGTCCAGAAACGGGGAGATTCTTCTGGCAAAAGAGATTACCGGAAAAGAAGAATCCGCACTGGCAGACAAATCGACGCTTACCATAGAAAAAATCTTTGCATTTGCAAAGGAAGTGGATCTTGCAGATGTCCGGGAAGTACTGGAACGTCAGGTTCGTTACAACATGGTGATCGCCGAGGAAGGGCTCCGCGGTAATTATGGAGCCAATATCGGAAAGGTTCTGCTGGCCACTTACGGCGATCAGGATGTCAAGGTGCGTGCCAAGGCCATGGCAGCTGCCGGTTCCGATGCAAGAATGAACGGCTGTGAACTTCCGGTGGTGATCAATTCCGGAAGCGGTAACCAGGGAATCACAGCTTCTGTCCCGATCGTGGTTTTTGCAAAAGAACTGCAGGTATCGGAGGAGACGATGTACCGGGCGCTGGTGATCTCGAATCTGGCAACGATCCATATCAAAGAAGGAATCGGCAGACTCTCCGCGTACTGCGGTGCGGTAGGAGCCGGATGTGGATGTGGCGCCGGGATCGCCTACCTGTATGGAGACGGTCAGAAAGAGGGCGAACATGCCATTGTCAACGGTCTTGCCATTGTATCCGGTATGATCTGCGACGGAGCAAAAGCGTCCTGTGCAGCAAAGATCGCGTCCTCCGTAGATGCGGGAATCCTCGGTTACTTTATGTACAAGAACGGACAGCAGTTTATCGGCGGCGACGGTATCGTGAAAAAAGGCGTGGAAAATACGATCCGCTGTGTGGGCAAACTGGCATCTGAGGGTATGCTCGAGACAGACCGGGAGATCGTCCATCTGATGATCCACGGATAATACATACAGAAAAATAAGCTCCTTTTGCATGAAAAGAACGGTTAGATGCATGAAACCGAAACGCAAAGGGGGCTTTACTTTTTGGACAAAACGTGATAAAAGTATAGAGGAGTAACTATTCGGTAAGAATATCCTGTGAGTTCTTTTGACAGGAACTGTTGAAAGAACTCACAGGATATGCAGACAAAAATTCAGGGCTGTTTTAGAGAAAACAGCCCTTTTTGGGCGTTTTTCAGGAGGTAAAAAACATGACAAAGATTGACATTATTTCAGGATTTTTAGGAGCCGGAAAAACAACACTGATTAAAAAACTGCTCTCTGAAGCTTTAAAAGGTGAGCAGGTAGTGCTGATTGAAAATGAATTTGGAGAGATCGGTATCGACGGAGGATTCTTAAAGGACTCCGGTATCGAGATCCGTGAGATGAACTCCGGATGTATCTGCTGTTCTCTGGTAGGTGATTTCGGAACTTCTCTGAAAGAAGTGATCACAACCTATCATCCGGATCGTATCATCATCGAGCCGTCAGGTGTAGGCAAACTCTCTGACGTCATCAAAGCGGTAAAAGGTGTAGATGTGGACTGCGAGATCAGCCTGAACAGCTATACAACCGTAGCGGATGTAAACAAATGCAAAATGTATATGAGAAACTTCGGTGAGTTCTTCGAGAACCAGTTACAGTATGCAAGAACGATTATTTTGAGCCGTACCGATACACCGAAGGCTACTGAGGAGAAAGTAGCAAAAGCAGTCGCTCTGATCCGTGAAGTGAACAAAGACGCAGTGATCATTACCACTCCGATCGAAAAACTGGACGGTGCACAGATCCTGGAAGCGATGGAGCAGGGAAGAAAAGAAGACGAAGATTTCTGCCCGGTATGCGGTGGACATCACGATCATGACCACGAGCATGAGCATCATCATCACGACCACGACGACGAGTGCGGATGTGACCATGACCACGAACATGAGCATCATCACCATGATCATGATGGCGAGTGCGGATGTGACCATGACCACGAGCATGAACATCATCATCACGACCATGACGATGAGTGCGGATGCGGACATGACCACGATCACGAACATCATCACCATGATGGCGAGTGTGGATGCGGTCACGATCATCACCATCATCATGCAGATGAAGTATTTACAAGCTGGGGTCGCGAGACTGCTAAGAAGTATACAAAAGAAGAGATTGAAGCTGCATTAAAGACACTGTCAGAAGCAGAAAATCTTGGTGTGATCCTTCGTGCCAAAGGTATGGTGGACGGAAAAGACGGACAGTGGATCTACTTTGATATGGTTCCGGAAGAGTATGAGGTACGCACCGGTACTCCACAGATCACAGGTAAGATCTGTGTGATCGGTTCCAAGATGGCAGAAGACAAAATTGCTGAAATTTTTGGAGTGAATGAGTAATGATGAAGAGAGATGTTCCCGTATATTTAATTACAGGATTTTTAGAGAGTGGCAAAACCCAGTTTCTGGATTTTACCATTCATCAGAGTTATTTTCAGATTCCGGACAAAACGCTTCTGATTCTCTGCGAAGAGGGAGAAGAGGAGTACGATGAGGAAAGCCTGAAAAAAATGAATACGGTGATCGAGATCATCGAAGATCCGGAAGACTTTAATGCGGATACCCTGCAGATGTTGAATAAAAAACATCAGCCTGGCAGAGTCCTGGTAGAGTACAATCCGCTGTGGTCTGTAGATAAGTTCTATCAGACCGATATGCCGCGTTACTGGGATCTAGCACAGCACATCGTAACCGTGGATGCCAGCACCTTCCAGATCTATATGAACAATATGAAATCCTTGTTCATGGAGATGATCCGAAATGCGGATCTGGTAATTTTCAACCGCTGTCAGGATGAACATCCGCTGGCAAACTTCCGCCGCAGCGTCAAAGTTGTCAATTCCAGAGCGGAAGTGGTATTTGAAAATGAAGAGGGCGAGATCGACGATATTTTCCAGGATGAGATGCCGTATGATATGAACGCGGATATCATTGATATCGAAGATATCGATTACGGTATCTGGTATGTGGATATGATGGATAACCTGGACAAATATGTGGATAAGACCGTCCGTTTCAAAGGACAGGTGTTGAAAAGTCGTGAGCTGAACGCAGGATTTTTCGTGCCCGGACGTATGGCGATGACCTGCTGTGCGGACGATACCCAGTTTATCGGCTATATCTGTAAGAATCCGGCAGCCAAGAGACTGCGGATCGGCAGCTGGGTAACGGTAACTGCAAAAGTTAAAGACGAATTTATGGAAGTATACAACGGCAGAGGTCCGGTATTGTACGCAACAGAGATTGAAGCGGCAGAAAAACCGGAGCAGGAGCTGGTATACTTCGGCTGATGAAGGAGTTATCATTATGTATCTGATCGTAGGCCTGGGCAATCCGGGAAAACAGTATGAAAATACCCGCCATAACGTGGGATTTGACGCGGTTGATCTTCTGGTGGATGAGTATCGCGTACCCTCTTCGGGAAAACAACATAAGGCAATGTACGGAAAGGGCGTGATCGCGGGTCAGAAAGTGATCCTGGCGAAACCGCTGACCTACATGAACCTGAGCGGGGAATCAGTGAGAGCCCTGGTAGACTATTATAAGATCGATCCGGAAGAAGAACTGATCGTGATCTATGACGATATCAGTCTGGAACCGGGAAAGATCCGGATACGGAAAAAAGGAAGTGCGGGCGGCCATAACGGCATCAAAAATATTATCGCACAGCTGGGCACCCAGAACTTCCAGAGAGTCAAAGTTGGAGTCGGAGAAAAGCCGAAGGGCTGGGATCTGGCAGATTATGTGCTGGGACACTTTTCCAAAGAAGACCGGGGACTGGTGGATGACGCGCTGAAACGCGTGGCAGGCGCCGTGGAACTGATGGTGCAGGGAGAAGTGGATCAGGCGATGAATCAGTTTAACTAGAAAGGGAAAACGATGGATGCATTCGTACAACCATTATATGAACTGGCCGATTTTGATGCGATCATAAGACAACTGAAGAAACCGGGAATCGTACAGGTTTCCGGATGCCTGGACTCCCAGAAAGCTCATTTTACCAATGGGCTTCTCCGGGAGTTTCCTTTTCGACTGATCGTTGCGGAAAATGATCTGAAAGCCAAGGCATTTTATGAGGATTTTCGGCTGTATGACCCGGAAGTACTGTATTATCCGGCGAGGGATCTGATCTTTTATCAGGCAGATATCCATGGTAATCTTCTTACCAGACAACGGATCCAGGTGCTTCGCGCACTGCTGGAGCGGGAAGAAGTGACGATCGTTACTTCGATCGACAGCTGCCTGGACTGTCTGGTGCCGCTTGCCGTGTGGAAGGAAAAAGTAATAAAGATTCGCAATGACAGCGAGATTGACCTGGATCGGATGAAAAGACATCTGGTGGAACTCGGGTATGAATGGGCGGCGCAGGTAGAGGTTCCGGGACAGTTTTCTATCCGTGGTGGAATCATGGATGTATTTTCTCTGACCGAGGATAATCCGTGGCGTATCGAACTGTGGGGAGATGAGGTGGATTCCATCCGCAGTTTTGATGCGGAAAGCCAGCGCTCGATCGAGAATCTGGAGGAGATTACGATCTATCCGGCGACGGAAGTGGTGCTGGATAAGGAGACGATCCGACAGGGAATCAAAGCCATTGAAAAAGAGGCGCAAAAGAGTCAGAAGAAGTTCCGGGACGAGATGAAGACAGAGGAAGGGGCGAGAGTCCGCCAGATCGCCGCTGAAGTAAAAGACCAGTTAGAAGAGATGGAGCATATTGCCGGAGCAGAAAGTTTTGTCCGGTATTTTTATAAGAAAACAGAATCGTTATTGGAATATCTGCCGGAGAACACGCTGGTTGTGATCGACGAGCCGAACCGGTTGACGGAACACGCAAAGACGACGGAAGAAGAATTCCGGGAGAGCATGATTCACCGTCTGGAAAAGGGGTATCTTCTGCCCGGACAGATGGAAGTGATCCGAAACCATCAGGAAGTAGTGCATCGGTTTCATCAGATGCATACACTGTCATTGTCCACGATGGAGCCACGGGGAACAGGGTGGAACTTCACTATGGAGATGCAGCTGACTGTAAAATCGGTCAACCCGTACAACAACAGTTTTGAGATGCTGGTAAAAGATCTGTTGCGCTGGAAAAAATCCGGTTACCGGATGCTGTTGTTATCCCCTTCGCGAACAAGGGCGGCCAGACTGGCAAAAGATCTGCAGGATCAGGAACTGTCAGCTTTTTACAGTGAGGATCCGGAAGAACTGATCCAGCCGGGACAGATCAAGGTCACCTGGGGACGGGTAAGCCGTGGCTTCGAGTATCCGATGGTCAAATACGTGGTGATCTCGGAGACGGATATTTTCGGCAAAGAAAAGAAGAAAAAACGGAAAAAATCACAGTACAGCGGAAAGCAGATCCAGAGCTTTTCGGAGCTTTCCGTAGGAGACTTTGTGGTTCATGAAAACCACGGGCTGGGCGTGTACCGCGGCATCGAGAAGATGGAAGTGGATGGTGTGGTGAAAGACTATATCAAGATCGAGTATGCAGGAAAAAGTAACCTGTATATTCTCGCCACCCAGCTGGATGTCCTGCAAAAATATGCCGGTTCCGATGCGGCAAAGACACCAAAGTTAAACAAACTCGGCGGACAGGAATGGAAGAAGACCAAGACGAAGGTCCGCGGAGCTGTAAAGAATATCGCAAAAGATCTGGTGGCACTGTATGCAGCCAGACAGCAGGAAGCCGGTTTCCGCTATGGACCGGATACGGTATGGCAGCGGGGATTTGAAGAGATGTTTCCATTT